>SXGQ01044129.1_pt1 | contig 11991 bp, 14 predicted proteins | sample 3178371 | NCBI WGS metagenome assembly SXGQ01 (sample SAMN11356859, study PRJNA531348) | freshwater metagenome | isolation source: freshwater sample F1-20 | place: China: Fuxian Lake, Yuxi | collected 2017-12-25 | reverse complement strand
CGAGGAGGACATCGACGTCGCCCGGGCCCGCGCCGCGAGGGACAGGGCCGAGGAGCAACTGCGCACTGAGCACACTGCCGAGGTCGAGTCCGACCTGCGCCGCGCGCAGGCACGCCTGTCCGCCACGGGCGGACTCGGCACGTCGGGTCACTGACGCCGGCGCGCCAGGCGCTGGAGCTGTCAGTTGTAGTCGATCGCGGAGAAGTTGCTGATCTTGTCCAGCCTGTGCTGGGCGTCGATCAGGCGGACCGTGCCGCTGCGCGACCTCATGACCAGGCTCTGCGTGTGCACAATGCCCGGCGTGAATCGGACCCCGGTCAGCAACTCGCCGTCGGTGACCCCGGTCGCGGCGAAGAAGCAGTTGTCGCCCTTCACCAGCTCGTTGGTGGTGAGGATGTGGTTGAGGTCGTACCCGGCGGCTGACGCTGCGTTGCGCTCCTCGTCGGTGCGGGGCCACAGGCGCCCCTGGATCTCGCCGCCCATGCACTTCAGCGCGGCAGCGGCGACCACACCCTCGGGAGTCCCGCCGATGCCGAACATGATGTCCACGCCGGCCCTCGGCCAACAGGTGGCGATGGCCGCGAAGATGTCGCCGTCCGAGATCAGCTTGATGCGCGCACCCGAGGACCGGACATCCTCGATGAGCTCGGCATGGCGGGGACGATCCAGGATCATGACGGTCAGGTCACGGACGCTCTCACCCTTGGCCTTGGCCACCCACTTCAGGTTCTGCACGGTGGTCGCGGTGATGTCGATGGCGCCCACGGCGTCCGGGCCCACGGCAATCTTCTCCATGTAGAAGCACGGGCCCGGGTCGAACATGGTGCCGCGCTCGGACACCGCGATGACGGAGATGGCGTTGCCGCGGCCGGAGGCGGTGAGGGAGGTGCCGTCGATGGGATCCACCGCCACGTCCGTCTCGGGCTTGCTGCCGTCGCCCACGATCTCGCCGTTGAAGAGCATCGGCGCTTCGTCCTTCTCGCCCTCGCCGATGACCACGACGCCGGACATCGGCACGGTGGAGAGGACCGTGCGCATCGCGTCGACTGCCGCGCCGTCGGCACCGATCTTGTCGCCGCGCCCGACCCACCTGGATCCGGCCATCGCGGCCGATTCGGTCACGCGGACGAGTTCGAGTGCGAGGTTCCTGTCGGGGCGTTGCGTCGGCATGTGCCCACCGTAGTTCCCTCACTAGCCTTCGTCCGTGGCTCCGGTACCCGTCAACCTGTGCATCGGTGCGGGCCAGTCCTTGTCAGACCCGCTGCTGCTCCCCGGCGGGAGTTTCGTCTCGGTCATGGTGACCCACACCACGGAGAACGGGCGGCAGACCGAGCTGCGCATCTGGGGTGTCGACGACGGGTCCGAGACCACTCTCGATTTCGGGGCGGCACTTGCGCCCGGCCGCGGACTGTCCGGGGGGATGCACACATGGCGGGCCGACGGCCGCGAGGTGCTCGCGTGCACCTCCGACGGCAGGATCGTGAGGATGTCACGTGACGAGCCGGGCCGGCCGGTCTCGGATGCGTTGGGGCTTCCCCACGGGCCCGTCTGGTCAGGGCCGCGCTACTCGCGTGACGGTCGACGGGCAGCCGTGATCGGGGACATGCGGACCTTGTTCGTCTACGACATCGATGCCGCCGGGTGGGCCGTGTCCCACGAGGCTGATGACGGGTTCCTCGTGGACCCGGCGTGGCACCATGACCGCGCGACCTGCCACGCCTGGGACCGCCCCGAGATGGCATGGACATCCAGCAGCATTCCCGGGGTCGAGAACATGCCGGGCACGTCGGTGCAGCAGCCGAGAAGTTCGCCGGGGTTCGAGGCCTTCGGCTGGGTGAGCGACGGGAACGGTGTCGCGAACGTCGTGATCGAGGCTGACGGCATCGTGGGGGAGCGCACGGTCATCGACGACGAGTGCGAGCACGGCGGGCCGACGTGGGGCCCGGGGCAGCGGACGTGGTGCTTCAGTCCCGACGCCACGAAGGTCGCGTACACGCGCAATGAGTCCGGGTTCGGGTCGCTCTGGGTCTACGACAGGCTGACCGGCGAGCGCACGCAGGTCGCCAGAGCGGTGCACGGATGCCTCTCGTGGGAGGGCGACCGGATCTGCGCGCTGCGCTCCGGCGCGCGCACCCCTGACCAGGTCGTGGTGTACGACGTGGCGGACCTGTCGTCCCCGTCTCGCGTGTTCGCCCGCCACTTCGCCGATGCGTCGTGGTCGGCGGAGCACGACCAGCACCTGGTGGAGCCGGCGATCGCGACAGCCGACGGCGTGCCGTACCGCCTCTACGAGCCCACGGTGCCCGCAGAGGGTCTCATTGTGTGGGTGCACGGCGGCCCCACCGACCAATGGCAGGTGACATGGCGTCCCCGCTTCAGCTACTGGCTCTCCCGTGGCTGGTCCATCGCCGTCCCTGACCCCCGCGGCAGCACGGGGCACGGCCGGGCGTTCATGCTGGAACTCGAGGGCACGTGGGGCGCGGCGGACGCCGACGACACCGCGGCGGTGGCGCGGGCGGTGCAGGGGCGCACGGGCATCGACCACGCACGGACGGTGCTGATGGGCGGGAGTGCGGGCGGTCTCGCCGTGCTGTCCGCGGCGAACAGGCACGAGAACCTTGCGGCGTGCGTCGTTGCGGCATACCCCGTGGTCGATCTCGCGCTCCTGCTCGAGTCGGATGACCCATTCGAGGGTCATTACAACGCCATCCTCGTCGGTGACGTCTCGGTGTCGCCGAACATGGATGTGCGCCACCTCAGGGACGTGCCGGTGCTGCTCTTCCACGGGAGCAACGACCTTCTCGTGGTGCCGGAGCACTCGTTCCGTCTCCGTGACTCAGTGACAGCCGCGGGAGGGTCCGTTCAGGTCGAGATCATGGAGGGGGAGGGTCACGGTTTCAGGGACCCCCACAACGTGCGCTGTGAGATCGAGATGGCACAGACATTCATTGGGGAGCGCACCGGCCGCATCAGCTAGGGGGATCCGCTCTGCCAGCCGCATCCACCCGGGGCGCGGGGGAAAGGGACCCCGCGCCCCGGGTGCAAGCACCGTGGCCGGACCGGCTCGGTTGCTGGCCGCGGTGACCCGCGGCACTCGTGATGCGGTGCCGAACATAGACGCGGGGTGCGTCACGGTGCCGGCGGTTTGTAGGGTCGGGTCATGCTGTTGGCCGAGCTCGAGATCTGGCACTCGCGGCCGATCGCGCCGACGCGGCGCATATCGCTCGGCCGCCTCGTGCTCCCCGTCGATCCTGTCCCGGGATTCGGGGGCGTGCTGCTCGGAGCAGTGCTCGCCGCGCACGCGCCGGACGTGGACGAGGACCTGATGGTCGACATCCAGCGCCTGCTCTCGGAGATCGAGCGCGGTGACCGCGTGCCCCAGCCGCGTCTCCGCCACCGTTTCCAGGTCGACCGTCACGGCCTCTCGCACAGCACGCACCGGATGGTGCGTGACGGTGACGAGGTCCGATTCGATCTGGCGTCAAACGGCTCGCCCCTCCAGCAGGTGCTCGGCGCCATCTATGCAATCGAGCGGCTGGACCTCCCGATCCGCCGTCAGATGGCACCGCTGCTGCGCCGCGCGCTGACCTGGCGGGGGCCGATCGGGCCGGCATTCATCACGTACATGGCGGGTACCCGCACGAGTGACGTCAGCGCGCTCGCGGACCCGCGGGCGTGGGCGCTCGATGTGCTCGGCTTCCCGGGCGGGACGGTCAAGGTGTCGAAGCGCGAGGTGATGGCGCGCTACCGAGAGAGCCTCCGTCTCGCGCACCCTGACCACGGTGGCGACGCGATGAAGGCGAGCAAGGCGATCATCGACATCACCGAGGCACGCCGCGTGCTCCTCGACTCCATCTGATGGCGCCGCGCCGTCCCGCGGGTGTGGTGTTGTTCCCCGGATCGGGGTCGTCTGCCGGGCACCCCTCGCTCGTCTCTCTCGCCGCGGCGTTCGCCCCTCTGCCCGTCCTGCGTGCCGACTTCCCGTACCGCCGCGCCGGCCGTTCCTTCCCTGACAGGGCGCCCGTCCTGGTGCAGTGCGTGCGCGACGAGGTGCGCGCGTTCGCCGTGTCGCTCGGCGTCCCCACGTCGCGGATCATCATCGGCGGCCGCAGCATGGGGGGACGGATGTGCTCCATGGCGGTCGCAGACGACGACGATCCGCTCCGTGTGGCCGGGCTCGTCCTCGTGTCGTATCCGCTGCATCCGCCCGGCAAGCCCGGGTCGGGGCGCACCGCACATCTGCCCGGCGTGGGCGTGCGGACGCTGTGCATCAGCGGGACGCGCGACACGTTCGGGACCCCGGCCGAGCTGCGCCGCGCATTTCGCCGCGTGCCCGGCGATGTCACGTGGCACTTCGTGGAGGGAAAGGGGCACGACCTGAAGAGGGCGGACGACGAGGTGGCCGCCGCCGTCAGGTCATGGGCTGTGCCGGGGCGTCCTCGGGGTTGAGTTCCTCCAGGGTGCGGTGTGCGGTCTCCGGGTAGCGCCACCACACGACGAGAGAGGCGAGCAACGGGAAGACTGCGAGCAGCAGCATCACGTCCCCGTAGGTCGCACCGGAATCGACCGCACGGCCCGCACCGATGAGCCCGATGCTCCCGCCGATGAGCGACGAGGCCATGATCAGCCCGCCGGCCAGGCCCCGCTGGTGGGTGGGGAACAACTCACCGCGGTAGACCGCCAAGGCGGGGTAGGCAAAGCCCAGGAGGAGCGCACCGAACACAGCGACGGTCCACATGGGCACCCCGCTCAGCGCGAACGACAGCGCGAGCAGCACTGAACCGAGCGGGACCATGACGGCGCCGATGCGCCGGCGACCCCTGGCATCTGCGATGCGGCCGCCGGCGACGAGCCCGAGTGCGGCCGGCGAGGAGGTCGCCATGGTGAAGACCGCGACCATCGCCGCCGAGAACCCGCGCGTCTCCTTGAGGTAGCGGTTCTGGAAGATGGACATGGTGGCGACGAAGATGTTGGTGAGGAACACCACCGCACATATCCGACCGAGGTTGCGTGTCAGCCCGCCGACTGCTGCGTGTCTGAGGTGGCCGACGAAGTCGTGCTTGCGGGCCACGAACCTGGCCGACTCGGGGAGGCCCCTTGTGATGATCCACGCAAAGGGGAGCCACATGAGAGAGAGGAGGTAGATCCAGCGCCACGACGTCTCGGACACGTCCGCGAGGGGGAGTGACGCGACGGCGACACCCGCGCCGAATCCGCTCACCACGGCGAGCATCGCCGTGGCCCACGCGCGCGAGTCATGGGGCATCTCCTCCACGATGATGACCGCGAGGAGGATGTCGAGCGTCAGCCCGAGCGGCCGGCCGACCGTCTGGGTGGCGACGAGCGCCGGGAACGTCGGTGCGAATGCACCGAGTGCACAGACGAACGGTGCCGCCCACGCCGTGGCCACGATCATGGGGCGCCGCCCGCGCGAGTCGGCAAGGGCGACGATGGGTAGCGAGATGACGATGCCCCACCGCACGATGGCGGAGCCGAGCCCCTGTGCCGAGTTCGACACTCCGAACTCATCGGCGGCGTACGCGACGGTCTGGGTGAAGAGCGTGTTCGTGAAGGCGACGAGCATCGACCCGAGAGCAACGAGGCCGAGCACGCGGCGGTGGCGCGGACCGAAATCCGGGGGCAGCGACAACCACCCGGGCAGTCGCACGCGCGGATAACTGCCCTGCATGGTCACGGCGGGAGCATACTTAGGGGCATGTCAATTGGGTCCCCGGCGGGTGACGATGTCATCGTCGCCTCGACGAGCGGTCCGCTCTCCGGCGAGGTGACCGTCCCCGGGGCGAAGAACTCCGTGCTGAAGCTGATGGCTGCTGCGCTCCTCGCGGACGGACGCCACCTGCTCACGAACGTCCCTGTCATCGAGGATGTCGCGATCATGACGGACCTCCTCGGGGCGGTCGGGTTGCGGATCAGTGCCGCTCCCGCCGCGGCGGGAGAGAGCGGCCAGCACCTCGAGATCGTGAACACCGGCGCGATCACGCCGATCGCCCCGTTCGAGGTTGCGGACAGGATCCGCGCGTCGGTCAATCTTGTCGGACCGCTCCTCGCCAGGTTCGGGCACATCGACATAGCCCTGCCCGGCGGCGACGACTTCGGCGGGCGGCCGATCGACATGCACCTGCGCGGGCTCGAGAAGATGGGGGCGGAGTTCCAGGTGACCCCCGATGGCCTGTTCGGTCGCTGCGCGAGGCTGCAGGGAGCCGCGATCGAGTTCGAGTTCCCGAGTGTCGGCGCCACCGAGAACATCGTGACGGCCGCGGTGCTCGCCGATGGTGTCACGGTCATCACGAACGCGGCCCGGGAGCCCGAGATCGTGGACCTCTGCGACATGCTGCGCCGGATGGGTGCCCGCATCGAGGGTGCAGGAACGAACACCATCACGGTGACCGGCGTGGAGCAGCAGGCGCTGCACGCCGCCACGCACGAGGTCGTGACGGACCGTGTCCAGGCAGCCACGTACATGGCGGCGGTCGCGATGTGCAGGGGCGACGTGCTGGTGCGCCGGGCGAACCTCGACCACATGGGGATGCTGGTCGAGAGGTTCAGGGAGATGGGTGTCTCGATCGAGCCTGCTGATGACGGCGCACGCGTCAGGTGCGACGGGCCGCTCCGGTCGGTCAACGTGTCGACATTGCCGTACCCGGGGTTTGCCACCGACTACAAGCCGCTGATCGTGGCGATGCTCGCCATGGCGGACGGCACCGGCATCGTCACGGAGAACCTGTACCCGGGGCGCTTCCGCTACGTGGAGGAACTGAGGAGGCTGGGCGCCGAGATCGACATCGACGGTCACCATGCGGTCATCCGTGGCGTGGGGCACCTCGACGGTGCGATAGTGAACGCGCCCGACATCCGGGCAGGGGCGGCGCTCGTGGTCGCCGGGCTGGCCGCGCAGGGGATCACCGAGATCCACGACGTCCACCACATCGACAGGGGCTATGACGACATCGTGGGCCGTCTCGCCGGTCTCGGGGCGAGCGTCAGTCGGATCCGTCGCTCGGCGGGGGCGTGACCTGCTGCATCCGGCGTGCGCGCCTGTTGGCCAGCCACAGCAGAAAGACGATGAATCCGACGGGGACGAGCACGTAGAGCGACTCGTCCCAGCCTCCCTGGTGGGCGAACATGCTTCCATCGTAGGTCGGACCGCGCGAGCGGTATCGTTCATGATGTTCCCCGGAGGGTTGACATGTCTATGCGCGAGCAGGTTGAAGAGACAATCGAGGTGATCAGGCCGGCCCTGAAGGCCGACGGCGGCGACATCATCCTGCGGGAGGTCGACGAGTCGACCGGCATCATCACCGTCACCCTCACGGGTGCCTGCACCACGTGCCCGGCCTCCGACCAGACGCTGAAGGCGGGCATCGAGCGGATCATGAAGGACCGCATCGATGGTGTCACCGAGGTCGTGCAGGTCGCCTAGGTGGGCCGGCGCAGCCAGACACCCGCGGAGCTCTTCGACGCCGCGTGCCGGGGTGACCGCGGCGCTCTTGCCCGCACGCTGTCCATGCTGGAGCGTGGCGACGACACCGCCCGCGAGGTCGGCCGCCTCGCCTACTCGCGCGCGGGGGGTGGGTACACCGTCGGCATCACCGGGGCACCCGGTGCAGGCAAGAGCACGTTGACGAACGCGGTCATCAAGCATCTGCGCGCCGCACAGACAGAGGTTGCCGTTCTTGCCATCGACCCGTCGTCACCATTCACCGGTGGCGCGATCCTGGGAGACCGGGTGCGGATGCAGGACCACGCCACCGATCCCGGTGTGTTCATCCGCAGCATGGCCACGCGCGGCCATCTCGGCGGGCTCTCCCTCTCCACGCCCGAGGCCATCCGGCTGCTGGATGCGGTGGGGCGGGAATGGATCGTCGTGGAGACCGTCGGTGTCGGCCAGGTGGAGGTGGAGATCGCCGGGAAGGCGGACACCACGGTGGTCGTGCTGAACCCGGGCTGGGGCGACAGCGTGCAGGCCAACAAGGCAGGCCTCATGGAGATCGCCGACATCTTCGTCATCAACAAGGCCGACCGCAAGGGCGTGGACGAGACGCGCCGCGACATCGAACAGATGCTCGAGCTCAGCGACCTGGCCCACGATGCGTGGCACCCGCCGATCATCGCGACGGTCGGCAACACCGGCCAGGGGGTCCCGGAGCTCTGGGAGGCCGTGATCCGCCACCGAGGCGAGATCTCGACCAACGGTCAGCTCTCGGAACGACGCGATTTCCGCCTCCGCGAGGAACTCCGCGAGATCGTGGCACGGCGCCTGGAGATGAGGGCGCGCCAGGTCTGCACGGGGGAGCGGTGGGATCAGATCCAAGGTGACGTCCTCGCGCGCCGCACTGACCCCTGGAGCGCGGCGGACGAGATGCTGCGCGGGGTGGGAGCCTGACATGCAAGACGACATCATCCTCCTCGACAGGCGCACCGACGGCGTCGCCGTGGTCACGCTGAACTCGCCGAAGGTGAATGCGCTCTCCACCGCGCTGCTCACCCGCCTCGTCCAGCTCGCCGACGAGTTGACGTCGCTCCCGCCGGGCGCCGTGGTGGTCACGGGGGGCGAGCGCATCTTCGCCGCGGGTGCGGACATCTCCGAGTTCGGCGGGCCCGATGAGGCACGCGTGATCGGCGCGGCATTCCACACGGCGCTGGACAAGGTCGCTGCACTGCCGTGCTTCACGATCGCGGCGGTCAGCGGGTTTGCGCTCGGCGGCGGTTGCGAACTGGCGATGGCCTGTGACTACCGCATCGCATCGGAGAAGGCAGTGTTCGGCCAGCCCGAGATTCTCCTCGGCATCATCCCGGGCGGCGGGGGCACGCAGCGTCTGCCGCGTCTCGTCGGCCCCAGCCGGGCCAAGGAGATGATGATCACCGGCCGCCAGGTGCGTGCCGACGAGGCCCTGCGCATCGGTCTCGCTGACGAGGTCGTGGCACCCGAGGCCCTCATGGACCGCGCGCTCGCTCTCGCGTCATCCGTGGCGGCGGGTGCCACCCAGGCCTCCCGCCTCGTCAAGCGCGCAGTGGACGAGGGCATCGAGACGGATCTCGCGTCGGGTCTCTCGCTCGAGCTGGAGCTCTTCGAGGAGGTGTTCCGCACCGATGATGCCCGCACCGGGGTGAGGAGCTTCCTCGAGAACGGGCCGGGCAAGGCCACCTTCACGGGCCGCTGAGCCATGTCCCTCCCGCGGGTGCCGCATGACATGCGCGACGTCGTGCGAGCCTCCGTCGTCATCGGCGTGGCGAGCGGCATCTATGCCGTGTCGTTCGGCGTGCTGGCAGTGAGTGCGGGCGCGTCGGTCCTCCAGACGTGCCTCCTCTCGTTGTTCGTGTTCACCGGCGCGTCCCAGTTCTCGGCGGTGAGCGTCATCTCCGCGGGCGGGTCGGTCGCCAGCGCGGTGAGCGGCGGCCTGCTCCTCGCGGCACGCAACGGCGTCTACGGGCTCGCCCTGTCGCCGTCGATGAAGGGGTCGCTGGCCAAGCGGATGCTGGCGGCGCAGTTCGTCATAGACGAGACGACCGCCATGACCTCCGCGGCCCCCGACCAGCGCTCGAAAGACTGGGCATTCTGGTCGTGCGCGGTGATGCTGTTCACGTGCTGGAACCTCGGCACGCTGGTCGGTGCACTCGCAGGATCGTCCATCGACCCCGAGACGTTCGGTCTTGACGCGGCGTTCCCCGTGGTGTTCGTGGCGATGGTGGCGCCGCATCTGTCGACACGCAGCGGACGGAGAGCGGCAGTCATCGGTGCGACCGTCACGATCGTGTTGACGCCGTTCCTCCCCATCGGTCTCCCGATCCTCCTGTCGGCCGTCGGTGTGTTCGTCGGGCTCGTCAGCCATGACGGCGACGGCCCGCGCGTGGAGGCGCCATGAGTTGGTGGCTGGTCCTGTGGCTCTCCGGCGGGGCCTACGCGCTCAAGGTGCTCGGTCTCGTCGTGCTCGGCGGGCGGCAACTGCCTGCGGTGGTCAACCGTTGCCTTGCGTTGATCCCGGCCGCGCTGCTCGCAGCGCTCATCATGAAGGACACGCTGACCGCGGGGCAGGAAATCGTCCTCGACGCCCGGCTTGCCGGCGTGTCCGTTGCCGCGGTGGCAACGTTCCGGCGACTGCCGTTGACGGCGGTGCTGGTCCTTGGTGTCGGCTCCACCGCACTCGTGCGGGCCGCCGCCGCCGTGGTCTAGGAGCGGGACTCGACGAGCTTCTTCAGGACGCGCAGGTTCCTGCGCCAGATCGCCTTCATCACGATCTGGCCACCGACGAGCGCGCCGAGGGGGCCGCCGAGCCACCACGGGAAGGTGAGCTTCTCCGTCCAGGTGAAGAGCGTGCCGCCCGAGGGCGCCGGCTCCAGGGTGAACTCGCCGGTGCCGGTCACCACGCCCGTGTGGCGCACGCCCATGACGCGGCCGGGCTCCCACGCCGTGATCGTCATCTTGTCGACCAGCTTGATCGGGCCGACCTTCGTGTCGCAGAAGAACTCGGTGCCGACGCCACGTGTCTGGGTGCTGATGAAGCGGATGGCCACGGCATCGGCCATCCAGTCGACGTGACGCTCCACGGGTTCGACGACATCCCACACCGTCTGCACGGGGGCGTCGATCACGACGGAGACGCGGATGCCGGGCATCAGGCCGTCACGGCCGCGCGGCGTATCTCGGCGGCGGCGGACTCGGGAGAGATGATGTTGATCATCACGCCCGTGCCGCGCTCGAAGCCGGCGGTCGTGGTGAGCTTGGGGAAAAGGTGCGCATGCCAGTGGTACTGGCCCGAGTGGTGCGACGGGGCGGTGTGGAACACCAGGTTGAAAGCCACGTCCCCGATGGCTGCGACGAGATGGCGCAGTGCGTCGCGGACGGCGATGCCCACCCCGACCAGTTCCTCGTCGGTGCAGTCGGTGATGTGCTGGTGGTGGGTGCGGGGCATGACGAGCAGCTCGTAGGGGCTGCTGCTCCAGAAGGGGCAGATGACGACGGCGCTGTCGTTCGACAGCACGAACCGCTCGCTCTCCTCCTCCACGCCGCTGGTGGTGCACACGATGCAGCCGCCCTTGAACCGCTCGAACGCGCGCTCTTCCTCGAGGATCTCGCCCGGCACGAACGGCAGGCCGAGCAACTGGCCGTGCGGGTGGGCGAGTGAGGCACCGGCCTCGCGGCCGTGATTGACGATGGCTTGCGTGTAGCGGATGTGCGGAGTGGTCGCGTGGGCACGGAAGCGGTCGCGCAGCATCCGCATCAGCGACGCGATCACGTCATCGCCGAACCTCTCGAGACGGCTTTCGTGGTCACGCGTGAACACGAACACCTCGTGTGCACCGCTTGCCTCGGCCATGACGTGCACCGGGCCCATGTTGTGCACGGCCATAGTGTCGTCGCCGACGAAAGCGGGGTAGCGGTTCTCCACCACGCGCATCGTCCAGTCGCCTGTCGCGTCGTGGACCTCGGCAAGCGACGGGTCGGCGGGGTCAGCGCCGGGGCAGAACGGACAGGGCAGGCTGGGGTCGGACTCGACCTGGGTGGCGCGCGGCGCGAAATCCGTGGTGCGGTTCGCGCGGGCGGGCACGATGGTCACCCAGCGACCGGTCAGGAGATTGAGGCGGAGTTGACTCACTGCCCCAAAGGATAGGTGTGCGGACAGCAAAGGACACGGAGTTCCCGTCTAGGCGCATCCGTACGCGGACACGTGCCTGCGTGAATCCGCGTTGAACGGGGCGAGCCGTCCGTCCCCGTGACGCTCCAGCAGGCGCAGACCCGCGCTCGCGGCGAGTGCGTCCATCTGGGCCGGGGAGAGGTAACGGACCGACCACGGGCGCAGTCTGACGGGCGACCCGTTCGCCATCTCCACGAACTGGCCGATGATGCGCTGGGCCGCCACGTCGTGGCGGGTGACCGAGAGCACCACCCGTTCGGCAGTGACGGACCGGATGGTCACGTCATCACCGGCGTCACCGGGCCTTGCGACCGCCGCGTCGATCACGAGCCGTGAT
>SXGQ01024075.1_pt1 | contig 11991 bp, 10 predicted proteins | sample 3178371 | NCBI WGS metagenome assembly SXGQ01 (sample SAMN11356859, study PRJNA531348) | freshwater metagenome | isolation source: freshwater sample F1-20 | place: China: Fuxian Lake, Yuxi | collected 2017-12-25 | reverse complement strand
GTGCGCTTTGCCACGTCCTCACCCGTTCGCACTCGCTGCGCTCGCTTGCGCTGCGGCTTCCGGGCGTGCCCGTGACAGCCTCTCTCAGCCGAACTTGACCAGCAGCCACAGGACGGCCAGGTGCGCGGGATAGAAGGCGTAGAAGAACCACCGCAGCCGCGGCACGGCCAAGCGGATGTGCGGGGCGGCGAAAACCAGCGGCAGCGCGGCGAGCGCCCACCAGTTGCGGTTGATAACGAACAGGGCGGCGAGCGCGGCCGTCCACACGAGCAGCGCCGACCAGCTCGGCCGCTGGCTGTAGCGCCAAGCCGCGAGGCCGATCGCCACTCCAAGCCACCAGAATTCGACGAAGGCCCCGCCCAGGACGAACAGCAGCACGGCGAGGGTGAAGCGGGCCTTGCCGCCCAGCTCGACGACCTGGATCACCCCGACCGTGACGGCCAGCATCGCCATGATGTTGAACGGCCACCAACCCCACGCCAAGCCGCCCAGGGCAATGTGCGGCACGGCGGCGATCGCGCCGGCCAGCCCGAGGCGCTTGAGCACGCGGAATCCGCCCCCCCCTGCCAGGACACCCGGCCGGGCGAGGTTGAAAGCAAGCACGAACGCGAACAGCGGCATCGCCAGCCTGCCGGCGGCGAACAGCGCCGGCACTGTGTCGTGCAGCAGGTACTTGTTGACGTGATCGAGCACCATCAGGACCAGCGCGAGCCACTTGATGCCCTCGATCGTCCCGTCCGAGATTGCGAGGCTCGGCAGTCCGACGCCGGCCGTCTTGCGGGCTGCGGCGATTGACTTTGGTATCACTTTTCGGCAGGAGCTATGAGTTTCTTCGCGAGAAGAACCTTGCCCCATGCTTGTTCATCTTCCGTCGTGATGACTTGGCAGACGAAGTGCGGAGCAGGTTCGAGCTTGCCGTCTTTCAGCAGGAATATCGGCTCGCCGTGCGGTTCCGCTTCAAGCTGCTGTGCTTCGCGATCGCAGGCCGCCGGCTCGGTGAAGGCGTCTATCGGGAGCGCAGTCACGCCGTAGTCCCACAGGGTTGCCCACTTGTAGCGGAAGACGAGCAGCGTGCTCGCCTTCGGCGCAAGCGCACTTTCGGCGGCGACGGCGATTAGCGGCAGCGCGGCCGGGTTCGACACCTGGGCCGACGCAATCGAGGCGGCGCACAGGGCGAGAGTGATGATGGTCTTGTTCATGTGTCTCCCTGGTTGGATTCAGGCGTGCGATAGCAACTCTTCGAGGCCGACAGAAAGCTCGACCAGCGGCGGCATGTCGTGCAAGACGAACTCGACCGACAGCCCGGCGATCGCGCCGACGCTCAAGGGATACGCGGCGGCCAACTCGGCAAAGCCTGCGCCATCCTCGTCGCCACGCGCCCGCCACGCGGCGAGGTGGACGACGGCGTGCAGAACCTGCGGTGGATCGAAGGCATGCGGCTCGGCCGCGCCCTTGATTGCCTCGTAGAAGACATCGGGGAAGTTCCAGCGCTTGACCAGCTCGGCCCCGACATCGGCATACGTGAAGCCAAATGCGGAGCGTTCGGCCTCGATGCGCTCGCGACACTGGAAGGGCGAAACGCTGGCAGGGATCGCGGCCATGTCGTCGGCCATGCCGGCGGCCATCACAAGCCGACCGATGCTGTGCAGTAGGCCGACCGTGAAGGCGAGATCGGCGTCGCACTCGGCCAGCCTAGCCAAGTGCTTCGCGCCAACCGCCGTGTGCAGGCCGTAGCGCCAGAACCGCGGCATATTGATGCCCGCGATCGGCTGGAAGCTGCCGACCATGCCGGCGCTGACGACCAGCGTGCGAACCGTGCGGAAGCCCAACATGCGCAGCGCCTCATCGACCGTCGCCACGGTGCGCGGAGCGCTGTAGTACGCCGAGTTCGCCAGGCGCAGCACCTTCGCGCTCAGCACTTGGTCGGCGGCCAGCTTGTGCGCGACCTCGTGCATGGGCACGTCGTCGTCGCTCATCGTGTGGATCAGCTCCTGCACGACTTGCGGCAGCGCCGGCAGGGCCGGCGTTTGTTGTAGTAGGAGATCAATCTTCATCCGTCGCCTTATTTCGGTTTGGCGGCAAGGTCCGGCTTGCCGGCCTTGTCGGGGTATGTCGCTTTGCAGCCTTCCTTGTAGCGTCCGCATCCCCAAAACTTGCCCTTTGGCCCAGGGATCGAGCGCAGCTCGCCTTGCCGGCACTTCGGGCACTTGTAGGTTGGCTTCGGGGTGAAGTCGGGCTTGCCGAGCTTGTCGGGGAAGGTCGCCTTGCAGCCTTCCTCGTAGCGGTTGCAGCCCCAAAAGCGGCCATTGGTTCCCTTGATCGAGCGCAGCTCGCCTTGTTTGCACGTTGGGCATTTGATGACGGGCTTCGGGGCCGTGTCGGGCTTGCCGAGCTTGTCGTCGAACTTCGCTTCGCACTTCGGGTCGGCGTTCCAGTTCGAGCAGTACCAGAAGACGCCCTTCGCGCCTTCCTTGCGCCGGAGCTGGCCCGTCTTGCAGGTCGGGCAGCTCGTCGCCGTGAGGACCGGCTTGCCGGCGGTGTCCTGAAAACGTGCGTCGCACTTGTCGGGCTCGCGGTTCCAGTTCGCGCAGTACCAGTACGCGCCCTTCTCCCCTTCCTTGCGTCGGAGCTGGCCGCTCTTGCACTTCGGGCACATGACAACGCCGGTCGCCTTTGGTAGCGCCATCGTCATCGTCTCGGCCACGCGCACGACGCTCGTGATCCACTCGACCGTTTCGCCGATGAACGTGTCGTAGGTCAGCTCGCCCTTCGCGATGCGATCGAGCTTCGCCTTGAAGACGCCGGCCTGCGCCGGGTCTTTCACATCCATCGGCAACGCATCGACCAGCGTGCGCGCCGTGCTCGATGTCATGAGCTTCTTCGCGCCTGGCTTCACCGGCACGATCAGCTCGCGATCCTTGAGGTCTTGGATGATGCCGGCGCGGGTGGCCGTGGTCCCAATGCCGTCGCCGTCCTTGAGGCGCTTGCGCGCCTGCTCGTCTGTGACGTACTTGTAGACGTTCATCATCGCTTCGAGCAGCAGCTTGTCGTCGAAGCGCGGCGGCGGCGTGGTCTTGCGGCTTACTTGGTCGCACTTCTCACAAAGGGCGCTGTCGCCCTTTGCCATCGGCGGCAAGGTCTGCTTGCCCTCGTCGTCGTCACCTTCTGGCGGCTGATCCTCGGCCTTGTCTTCGACCTCGGCGAAGACCGCCTTCCAGCCCTGAGCGACCGGCGTCTTGCCGCTGGCCGTGAAGCGTTCGCCGTCTACGTTCGCCTCGACGCTGGTCTGCATGTACTCGAACGGCGGCGCGAACTGCGCCAGATACGACCGCACGATCAGGTCGTAGACGTTGCGCTCGATCTCGGTCCACGAGCCCATGTTGACCGGGATTTCCGGCACCGTCGGCACGATGCCGTGGTGCGGCGTGCCCTCCATCTTCTTGTCATTGAAGGCGTCCGACTTACGCGACGTATCGACGATGGAGCCCAAGCCGGCCAGGTCGGGCCGCAGCTTGAAGACCGTTGCCAGGATCGCGGGCGCTTCCTTGTGCTGCGCTTCTGACAGGTAGCGGTTGTCGCTGCGCGGGTAGGTCGCGACCTTGTACGTTTCGTACAGCTTCTGCCCGGCGTCGAGTACCTGCTGACCCGTGTAGCCGTAGCGGGCGAAGCCCTCGATTTGCAGCTCGTTCATCGAGAGCGGCAGCGGCGGCTTCTGTTCCTTCTTGACCTTGCTGTAGCCCGTGATGGTCGCGGGCTTGCCGGTCAGGCGCGCGGCCAGCGTCGAGGCGATGCCGGCGTCGATCAAGCGGCCGGATTCATCGAGGCCAGCCTGATCTTCCTTGGCCTTCCACGTCGCCTTGAATGAGCCGTTCGCGTGCTTGAGCTGCGCCACCAGCGAAAAGAACGGGACGGGCTTGAAGTTCTCGATCACCCGGTCGCGCTCGCGCACGATGTAGAGCAGCGGTGTTTGCACGCTGCCCACCGGCAGCAGGCCGTCGAAGCCGAGTTCTCGGCCGCGCAGCGTCATCGCCCGCGTGCAGTTCAGGCCGAAGAGCCAATCGTAGTGACTGCGGGCGAGACCCCACTTGTACCAGCCGCGGAACATCGGGTCGCCGTTGTCGCGCTCGTTGGCAAGCGCTTGGCGCACCTTCGTTTCGTTGTAGTCGTTGATGAGAACCCGCTTGACCGGCTTGCGGTTCCCGTAGTGCATCAGGGCCTCATCGACGAGGACCTGCCCCTCTTCGTCGGGATCGCCCAGGTGGTAGACGACATCGACGACGCGCAGCAGCTCGGCCATCTTGTCGAGCCGTGCTTTCTTGTTTTCCTTCGGAAAGAGCACCCACTGATCCGGCACGATCGGAAGGTCGGCCTTGCGCCAAACCTTCCGACCGCTGGCCGTCGTCGGCACCGTGTCGGGCAGGTAGTGGTCGGGCATTGCCTGTTCCAGCGCATGCCCATCCAGCCACACGAACCACTGGCTACCGACGCGGTTGTGCGTGAGTCCTCTTTGCTCCCAATAGAATTCAGCCGAGCCGGGCCGCACCTTCGCGACTGCCTCGGCCAGCTACTTCTTCTCGGCGATCCAAAGAGTGGTAGTCACGCATTACCCCCGTGCCCGTTCGTTTTCGCGCACCTGCTCGCGAACCGGCTCCGCTCGCACTTCGGTGCGTGGCGCGTCGCGGTCATAGACCTTGACGACCGGCTGCTTGTCCGCGCTACGCTCGGCCAACTGCTGCTTGACCTCTTCGCGCACCTGGTCGAGCTTGCGCATGTCCCAGGTGTTGCGGTTCGTCGTGATCTCGCTCTCGCCGATCACTTTGCCCTTGTCGTCGCGCTCTTTGACCTTGACGGTCACTTGCTGGCGGCCCTGGTATGCGAGCGCAACGTCGTCGCCGGCGTTGACCTTGCCCTCTTCGATCGCGCGAGGCAGATCGACGCCCCACACCTTGCGCTCACCCGATTCGGTTTGCAGCTTCACGTAGTAGCTGTTCTCGTTCTTCGGGTTGTCCTCGTAGGGCGCTGCGCCGTGTTCGAGCACCTTGCCCACGTAGACGCGGTTCGTCTGGAACCGCTCAGCGGCGATCGCAGCGGCCATTTCTACCGCCTTGTCGGAGTCGCCACGGCTGCGCATCACGGTCTTGATCGCCTCGACGGCCGCGCGCTGCTGATCGCTCAAGCCGCGCTGCTGCTCATCGACCACCGCCGACCGCTCGGCCGTCTCGGCCCGCTGCGGGGCCTGCGTGCGCGCCTGGTCGTGATCGGCGGCACGGGTGCGCTCGGGCACCTGCTCGATGCTGTTGAGCGCCTTGTCGGCCTTGCGCTCGGTTTCCTTGCGCAAGTCTTCGAGCTTGGCGAGATCCACGTCGCGCGGCTGGAAGCCCGAGACTTCCATGCCTTTCAAGGACGCCTGCAACCAGACCTCGCGCTTGAACTCTTCGGTGCCCTTGACCTTGATCGAATTCCAGCCCTTTGCCTCGGCTAGCTCGATCATCGACTTGGCGATCTCGGGATCGTTGTGCTCGGTTGCCAGCCGGCGACCCTTATCCTCGAAAGCGAGCTTGTTTTCGTCGTCGCGGAAGTAGAACTTGTTTTCCGCTTGCAGGTAGCGCTTGCGCAGCGCCTCGGGCGTCACGAAATCGGTGTCGTCCTTCTCGGCCTTGCCGTCGCTGCGCTCGCGGCTTTCTTCGCGGCCGGCGCGCTCGTCGTTCGCAGCCTCACGCCGGGTCGCTGCCGGTTGCCGCTTCTCGTCCATGTCGTCGCCGTCGATGAAGGCCGGCTTGTCGATGTCGCCGGGACGGTACTTGTCCCACAGCTCGGCAGCTCGGTTCCAATCCTTCGCCGCCAGGCGCTCCAGGTCGCGCATCACGTCATCGAGGTCCGAGCGATCGCGCCATCCAAGCTCTTCGAGCTGCGACTTCGCCATGCGGTTGTCGAGGTCGGCGACGAACTTCTCGCTGACTTCTCCCTCTTCGCGCTTCACGCCGAGCGTCTTCAACGCCGCGTCGCTGTCGCGCTCGCGCACGGCGGCTAGGCGTTCTGGCGTGGCATCGTCAATCGTCATGGTCGCCTTCTGCTGCGCCTCGGGCACGACCTTCTCGCCGGCCTGTGCTGCGATCAGCTCGACGGCCTTGGCGGCCTCGAAGTCCTGCCGCTCGAACTCGGCCTTGTAGGCCGGGTTCCGCATGTTGTCAGCGATCACGGCGGCGGCATCGTCCAGCCGGTCTTGCCGCTTGATCGTGCGCAGGGCCTGCAAGTCGTCGCGGGCCATCTGCTGCGCGGCCTCGGCCTCCATGCCTTCGATTCCGCGGCCCGGCTTGGTGGTTTTCAGCTCACCATCGACGCGCTCGACGGTCGCGCCTTCGCGCGCCGCGTCGCGGCTGCGCTCGCGGATGGCCTCGACAGCCATCGCTTCGCCGGCATCGATGGCGGCGGCAGCGCGGTCGGTCTTGTTCTGCGCGACGGCACTCACCAGCTCGGGCGCTTCCTTCTCGATCGTGGCCGCATAGCCGCGATTAGCGTCCATGCTGCGCGCGATCGCGTCCAGGGCGACGGTTTTCTCTTCATCGCGGACATGCGGCAACGCCTTCATGTCTTCGCGAGCCCACCGTGCGCCGTTCGGCTCGTCGTCGCGTTGCGCCTCGGCCGCGTTGCGCATCTGTTGCATGGCCTCGGTACGGCGCTCGATCTCGACGTAGGCGGTCGTGTAGACCGGGTATGCCTCGCTGCGCGCTTGCAGCCGCTTCGCCTCCGGATCGTCCAGGGCGTCGCTGGCCGTGTTCACGGCACGTTCGCCGGCATCGAGGGCGCTGACGGACGCCACAGCCTTTGCGGCTGTTTGGGCGGCAGGGCCGCCTACGCCCGTCGTCATCGTCACGCTGGCCGCAGCAGCAGCGGCATCCAGCGGCCGAACCTCCTTGCCCTCGATCGCATCCTTTGCCAGCCTGGCGGCGTCAGCGACGCCGACCACCTGCACGACCGAATGGGCGGCGGGGCCGCCCACCTCTGCGAGCTGCGCGGCATGCGCAGCGCCGATTGCCACGTCGAGGGCCGTTAGATGCTCGCGCTCTTGTCCTTTTTCGATCTCGTTCATTGCGTGCTCCCGATCTTGGTGGCCGCCTGGCCGTTGCTGTTGAAGGCCGAGGTGTCGAGGTCCATTGTCTCGATCTCGACGCGGCGATTCTTCGCGCGGCCTTCCATCGTCTTGTTGTCCGCGACATAGCCGCCGGCACCGAGCGAGGACCAGCGAATCTTGCCGGCGTCGATGCCGTTGGCGATCAGGAAGCGCCGGGCGCGCAAGGCGCGCTGCAACGCGATGTCGCGATCGATCGGGTTGTCGTAGGCCGCGTCCGTGCGTCCGCGAATGTCGATGTGCTTGGCCTCGCGCGCCGCTTTCAGCAGCTTTTCTTGCAGCTCGGTCGATGCGGTGAAGTCGGTCTTGCCGAAGGGATGCGTGACGCGAAAGACGACCGCCTGCTCGCGGACTTCGATCGACTCGCCGCCGTTACCGAGGCTTTGCGTCGGGGCCGGCGTCAGCCTTGCCGGTGCCGCCGACTGCGACACCGGCTGCGCTTTTGGGCGATTGGTGTCCCGCTCCATCTGCATCATCAGCAGGTAGGTCTTCAGCTCGGCGACCTGCTTGTTCAGGCTGTCCACCTGGCGCGAGAGCGCGGTGCGTTCGTTGCAGTTCGCGGTTTCCTCGGCCGTGCGGGCCTTGTAATCCTCGATCTTGGCTTGCGAGTTGATTGGCTGGCGATCGCTGCCGTTCGGCACCACGGGCGTCGGCACAGAAGAGCAGCCGGCCAGGGCGAAGGCGCAGGCAACGGCGAGGGCAATGATGGTCTTGTTCATGGGTGTGTCCTTTATCGTTCCAGTGGCTTCGCCTGGCGCTCCTGCGGCTCGGTGCCGCGTTGCGGGGCTTGTCCGGTGCGTTGTTCAAACTGGCGGTTCTTCGCTTCGCGGTACTTCTCGACCATCACATCCTTGATCTCGTCGAGCTGCTTGGCAAACGTCGTGAGGGTCTTGCCCTCGCCGAACTTCTCTTCCGCCGTCTTCTTGATACGGCTGAACATTTCCTCGATCACCGCGCGCTGCGGGTCGTGGAAATACGCCTTGCCCTTGTCGTCCTCGTAGCGGATCGACAGGTGCGCGTCGTTCAGCCGGTTGCTGTCGTGTCGCTTCTGCATGTTCTCGCTGGTCGAAAAATCGACCTGCTCGCGGCGGTGGAAGACGACGCTCTTCTCGCCGACACGCTGCGCGACGTACTCATCGCCCGTGAATACCGGGCCGGTGTACCGGCCGTTCTCGCGCGCCGAGTTGAATTCGACATTGACGCCCCACCGCGCTTGCGCCTCTTGGCGCATCGTGTGGGGAACCTGGTTCACGTCGTGCAGACGCTTGCCGGCGCGCGACGATCGCTCGTCAGGTTGTCTTGCTTGGTCATCCATTACGTTTCTCCAAAAAATGCCCGTACCTTTAGACGGGCTGGTTTGCACACTCAGTTGTCGAGGACCGACAGATCAATCGCGCCGCTTTTCGGCTTTGCCTGCGACCGAAGGATTCCAGCTACGGGCACAGCACGGGCATGAACGGCATCGCCCGGTTCGTCGAAATAGTCGTCGGGCGGCTCATCGTCGGCGGGCACCGCCGCCTGCTCGATCTCGAACGCGGGTTCGATCTCGCCGCCGCCGGCACCGTCGCCCGAGGCGGCCGCCGTGGTCGCAACGCCTTCGGCGTGCGACTCATCGGCGGGGGCCGGCTCGCCGAACTCGACGACATCGCCAGCGCGCGGCGCATCGCCGATCTCGCCGGTTTCCTTGTCCACCCAATCGAGCTGCGAGAAGAAGGCATCGACCAGCTCGGCGACCTGTTCCTCGGACGGGTTTTCCGGGTTGTCGATCGCTGGCAGCGCCTCGACATCGACGGCGAGCTTCGACAGGTCGATCGCCTCTTCCGGCTTGACCTCGCGCACGCGGCGCTCGGTCTTCGCCTTGTGCAGATCAATGTCGAGCTGCGGGATGGCCGACGAAAGCTCGTTCAGGACGAAGGCGGCCTTTTCAAGTTGGTCCTTGGTCGGCAGCTTCTTGCCGAGGGCGCGAAGCGACGGGCTGACGCCCTTGAGCCGGTCGATGAAGGTGGGATCATCGTAGTAGCGCGCCTTGTCACACAGGATCGGCTTCGTGTTCTCAAGCAGGATGATTTCCTTGTCCTGCCCAAGCTCTTTCAGCTCTTGCGGCAGCAGCAAGGCCCGCTTCTGGTCGGACGTGTTCTCGCTCGACGAGCCGTTGTTGCCGCCCCAGGCGCGCGGCCGGCTCACGCCCGTCGAAACCGACTTCTCGGTGAAGTAGCCGAGCATTTCCGAATACTCGTTGGCGTCCTTCTGCTCGCGCGGCGGATAGATGATTTGCAGGGCGTGGTTGGTCACGAAGGTCCGCGTGTCTTTCTCGCCGTAGACCGATTCGAGCTGCGAAATGCTCTGGATGATCGGCAGCAGCCGCAGGTTGTAGCCGGCGATGTACGACACTGCCTTGGCGATGATCCCGACCTTGCCGATCGCCGTGAACTCGTCGAGCAGTAAGAGGCATTGATATTTCAATGCCGGGTTGTCCTGTGGCAGTTCCTTCGTGTTGAGGTTGATGAGCTGCGAAAAGAACAGGTTGACGAGCAGCGCGGCATCGGCCAGGCGGTTCGGCTGGATGCCGATGTAGATCGACATCAGCTCTTTGCGAACCGCCGTCACGTCGAAGTCCGAGACACTGGTCGCGGCATCGACGATCGGGTTGGCGAAGATCGTCAGCGGCGCATTGAACGTCGCCAGGATGCTCGCCATCGTGTTTTCTGACGTGTTGCAGAAGCGGTTGAGGGCGTCGAGGCATTCGTCGCTCAGCGCGTTGTCGCCGTTGGCCCGCTCGGCCATGATGCATTGCAGGTAGTCCTTCAACGGCAGGCCCTTGCCCGAGGACTGGCGCAGCAGCTCGCCGAGCGTGCAAGGCAACTCGGGCGTTTCGAGCAGGTACAGCGTCAGGCCCAGGAACAGGTTACGCGCCTGGTCGTTCCAGAAGGCGTCCTTCGGGTTGTCGCTCGGGTAGAGCGCTTGTCCGATCGCCAGCACGTCGCCGATGCGGAAGTTGCGATTGCGGCTGATCCCGTCGAGCGGGTTCCAGCGATGCGTGCGGCCGTCCTCGGCGAAAGGGTTGAACAGAAAGACCTTCTGCCCGTGGGCCGCGCGAAAGCCCGACGTGAGCTTGAAATTTTCAAGTTTTATGTCGAGCGTGACGGTCGAGCCGGCGAAGTTCAACAGGTTCGGGATGACGACCGCCACGCCCTTCTGGCTGCGCGTGGGCGCGGCCAGAAGCACGAACTGCTGGCCCTTAAACGTCAGGTAAGACCCTTGGTACTTGCCGACGATGATTTCGTTCAAGCCGCTCATAGCAGACCTGCCTTGCGGATTTCTGCCGCCGTGGCCCAACGCGCGTCGCCGTGTAGCGAGCGACGTTGGCCGCCGATGGCGCTGACGATGAGCAGAGGGATGAGGTAGACGACGACAGCGGCGGCACCAGCCGACAGTTGCAGCCGCTTGCGCTGCACGGGATCGTCGCCGTACCAATGCCAGTACGACATCCAAGTGTCGAGCGTGATGTCGTGCGGCACGCTCTTGTTGACGAGGAAGTACACCGCTCCAGCGAGGTATTCGGCCGCAAAGAACCCAACCACCACATACACCAGAACGGCGACGACGATTGCAATGGTCTTCGCGTTCATTGTTGGCCTCCGTGATGCAGCGTCGCGTCGCCGAAACGGGCCAGCAGCTTCGCGATCGGGTCGTAATGAACCTCGGCCACGTAGCGATCCTTGTGGGTCGCGTTGCCCTCGGCGTCATAGGCGACCTTCGCCACGACGTGAATGATGATGTCGATCGTGAGTGACACGAGCCGCTTCAGAGCGGTCGCGTCGTAGATCGCTGCCTGCTCGTGCTCCTTGCACATGAACACGTAGCGTTCGGCGGCCAGCGCGCATGACTCGGCGTGATAGGAAGTGATCGAGCCGCTGTGCCCCGTGGTCAGCAGCTTGAGGAAGTCGAACGCCTCGCCGCCGCGCAGCTCGGCCAGCAGCACGCGGTCGGGCTTCATCCGCATGTTGCTGGCGATCAGGTCGGAAGGCGTCACCTTCGCGACGCCCTGCCCGCCCTTCGAGTACAGCAGATGCACGCGGTTGTCGTGCTTCGGCAAGAACAGCTCGCGCACGTCCTCGATCGTGATGAGCCGTTCATACGGCGGGATCATCTGGCAGATCGACTTCATCAGCGTCGTCTTGCCCGAGCCGGTGTCGCCGACGACGGCGATGTTCTTCTTCGAGCGCACGGCCAGCGTAAGGAACTCGCGCAGCCGGTTGTTCTCCAGGTGCTCGATCAGTTGTAGCTCGACCTTTTCCAGATCGCCGCGCCGCTCGGCTAGGTGCGGCGAACGCGCCCACACGTAGCGTCCGAAAGCGCCGTCGTGCTCGTACTCTTCGAGGGACTTGATCGACGGGCTCGGCCGGCGGATCGACAGCGAAACCGTGTCGTGCTCGACGGCCGGCGGCACCACGATTTGCACGCGCTCGCCGCCGGGCAGCATGGCCGACAGGATCGGCTTCTGCGGCCCGATCTCCTGCTCGGTGAACGTCGCGATCGCCTGGGCGAGCGCGAGCAGCACGTCGAGCGTCAACTCGGGCGCGTCGAACTTGCGCCACTCCGGGCCGATCTCGACGAAAGCCTCGCCGGGCCGGTTGATGACGACTTCGGTCGCGCCCTCTTCGAGCAGGAACACGGCGAGCGGGCGCATCAGCTCCCGCACCAGCGTGTCCTTGCTCAGGACATTAACGGGCTCGAAGTGCATAGACACTCCCGAAGTCGAGATCGCGCGCCACGTAGATCGAGCCGCGGTCGCCCTGGTTCTTGTAGAGGGTCGGCTTGATATTGATCGTGCTATCCAGCACCTTCTCGGCCATCCGGTT
>SXGQ01305951.1_pt1 | contig 11993 bp, 14 predicted proteins | sample 3178371 | NCBI WGS metagenome assembly SXGQ01 (sample SAMN11356859, study PRJNA531348) | freshwater metagenome | isolation source: freshwater sample F1-20 | place: China: Fuxian Lake, Yuxi | collected 2017-12-25 | reverse complement strand
GTTGACATTTAGATTCGGTACAGGAGTACTAATAAATTGATAAATGTCATAACCTGATACAAAAGGTGTTAAATCAACACTAGAAAATGTCCCATTAAACGTGATCGTATGCAACAGAACCATCGCTCCACCGCTAGGAGCTGCTTGAAAGCTCGGTAAACTGGCCCCATTAGACGTCAAAACCTGGCCTGCCGACCCTGTACCAATATTTTGAATAGCGGCCGTGGCCGAAGTTCCTGCTGCAAGAATCCCATTCGCTGTGGTCAATGTTGACTGACCAGTTCCGCCCTTTGAAACTTGGATTGGATCTTGTGAATTGATTGAATTGTTAGTTGGCATAATACTCCTAAACTACCGTAAAATTACCTACCATTGAAGCAATTGCAAACCCTGTGTTCGCTGTATGACAAACAATCTCTACACAATCCCCTTGTGCTGTTGTTGCAATAGATCCTCCTGCTCCGCCTGTTGTTGCAGATGATCCAATCTGGATGCTTTGTCCTGCACCTTGGGTAATTGTGACCTGATTTGCTCCTGAACTTATGCGGTATACTCGATAAGTATCACCCACTGCGGAGGTTGCGGGAAGTGCCAGAGAGATAGCTCCACCAGTCGCATCTACAAAATATCCATTGTTATTTACTAAGGTTTGGTTTGCACTAATGTTCGACCATGTATGACCACCACCAGTAGAAGAGATCGTGATTGAGTTTTGCCCATTAGTAATGCTGATTCCTGCCCCTGCGGTCAAAGTACCTACAGCTAGGTTAGGAGCTGCAACTCCACCAATAATCAACTGGCCGTTTGCATTAAAGTCACCCGACGAAGAAAGTCCAGGGCCAATATTAATATTTTCACAGTTCAAAACTGCATTTACAAAGCCAGCCATTATGTTACCTTCCTGTAAAATCCGTTACATTTCCAGTTAATATTTGTAAGTGCTAGTCCTGTGACCCTGACCAAAGCAGTATTTGCCGAAGCTGTAACAGTCGCAGAGACTGCAAAAGCTCCATCGACTACGTTGAGAGAGCTATTAACACCTATAATTGTTCCTGTTGTTCCATCGGTTCTTGCTGCTCCGAAAAGGTTGAAAGAACCCCCTTTTGGCCCTGAAGAGTTGAAACAAAAAACATCCACGTCGAATGATACTGTTCCTGCGGTTGCTCCTAGTGGGATTGTGTAAATTGTTGTAACTGTGGCGTCAGTTGTACTAACTGTAGCTTCGAATTGTGAACTATTTGAAATGGTCAAAGTGCCTGCTGTACCTGATACTGTTAGATCACCAGAACCTAAAATATTGATATTTCCTGATACAGGATTGATAACTCCACCTAGGTTACCTTGCAAAGTATTTAAATCTGATGCAGTTCCTCCTAGAAGTACCCAAACTCCCAAGTTGTTAACTATGCCACCACTTGCGTAGATTGTTGGTATTGCTGGAGGATTCTGTAAAACAAAAAACGTTCCTACTGGTCTTTTTAAAGCTCCTGTTGGTGCCGATGTGCCAGTGATGATATTGAAATTGTTTTCTAAAAACCCACCCTGTTTTGAGACCACCATAGGCTGGTTGTAAATTGTCATTTTTTCCCTCTTTTTGAAACAAATCTACTCAATAAAGTTTTTATTTGCTACTCAACCATAAGGTATACTTCCTCGATCTGACCATTTAAATTTGTAATCTGCACTTGCTGCACCATTTACCAATGGCCACTCAGCTTTAGTTCTGTTAGTACCAGAATAGGTATATTTAACAATTTGCCATTGCGAGCTAGTTTCAGCTGTACCAGGTTTTGCATACCCAGCATAAATTAAATTATTACTACCATCATATTCGCCTCTGAACGCTTGGTTATTGAAAGAATTTGGATTCCATCTATAGTTAGCGTCTAGCTGACCTAAAGGACTGTTTAAATCTGACATTTTTCACCTTTAATTTTTAAAAGGATTAGTTTTTGTAAAAGTGCAAGAGCGTCAAAAGCATCTTCTAGACTCGCTCCATCAGGTAGTTCAATTGAGTAATCACCTGAATAATGTTCACAATTTAATTTAATTTTTTCACTCATCAAATTTCTCTCACTATGAAATAAGAAATTGTAGAAACATCTTGTGGCTCTGCATTTGCAGGAGTATTTTGTTCAACTGCTTTGATAGTGAAACCAACACCAGCATTGATTGAATAAGTTAAGTGTCCGACCTTTGTTGATGTGTTAATATTTGCAACGGCTAAAAATATTCTATCGTTTGCAGTTATGTTGGTATTTGCTACGGTTATTGTACCATTAATAAGAGTCGCTTGCCCGATAAAATCAGTTACTGCACCACCCTTACATCTTAAAGCTTTACCAGCACCCGAAACAGAAATATTTCCTGCTGTTGCGCTAATATCTGTACCCGCAATCAAAGTCGTTGTTGTAGCTAAAGAACCTGGGGCTGTTACTGCTACAGGTAATGAAAGGGTAACTGTAGATCCTGCGTTTGCAACGGACAATTGATTTGTTGTTCCTGCGATATTTATATTACCTGAGCTAGGTGAAAGACTATTGATTGTATGAACGTCACCAGTTGCTAAACCAAGAGAAATCCAAACACCTTGATTATTGACTACGCCACCTGAGGTATAAAATGCTTGTGCAGTTTCATCTAAATAAAATGTGCCAGGCGCTCTTTTTAAAGCTACTGTAGGGGCACCAACTCCGACTATAATACTAAAGGAGTTCGGGGAGAATCCACCCAATTTTGTGACATAAGGAACGTTTACGTTTACTGCCATAAAAAACCTTTTTTGTTTGAATCTATCAAACTTAGTTACTTTTGGCTAGTTATGACTCAACTTATTTTTTGGTAAGGAAAACCTAAGTTTTTAATATGTTGGTTTAACGCCGCTCCTAGACTTGGTTTTTTTCCTTGCCACCAAGCTCCATAGCGATTGGAACCTTGAGTTTTTGCCCTAGAAGCACCATCCATGAATAGTCTAGCTATAACGCTAGGCACGTTGTCATATTTATAGACCCCATCGCCTTGGAACTTTACAAACAATCTTTTGTTTCTTGGACTGTATTTAAAACCGTACACAGTTGAGCTTTGCAGGCCTGCTTGTGGTATGCGTTCCTCTTTACCCTTTGAAATTTGGATACTTCCTTGTAGCTTATTTAAAGCATTGTCCAAGGTTGTTTTATTTGTAGCTATCCGATTGATGTTTGCATCAGGGACTTGTTTTGCGTATTTTGCAAAAGCTTTTGGGTCTCCTCCTGCTAATAGATAGAGAAATTCAGCGCCTTTAGGGATGCGATCTTGTTCTGAAACCAATTCCTCGGAAACTCTTTCACGTGCAAGACTTAACGTGTCTTGTACTACTTTTAACTCTTCGGGAGATAATTCATCGATGACGGATGGGAGTTGTTCTATGAGTTTACTTAGTATTGGCTTCAAATCGTCCATTACGAACCTCTAACTAGGTTTTGCAGTTCTAAAATAGTGTTCATGGTCGCTTGCCTATCGGTTGGAGCAGCTAGGCTTTCTGTGGGTCTTGCTGACTCTTGAACCTGTTTCATGAAGTCGCTTATTTGTTGTTTTTTTCTCGTAGGCTTGAGCTTGGGTTTGAGTCCAGAGTCTTGTAACTCTTTATCCTCTTTGCTCGTAAAGAGTTGTTTAGGTTTTGCTTTTGGAATATCTCCACCAGCTTTGAAATAGTTTCTTAGATCTTCAATTTCATCTTTAAATTTTTTACCTGTTTCTTCTTCAAATTCGTCGATATAATCATTTTGAATAGCCAAACCTGGTTTATCTCTTTTTCCAAGGTATTTTTTTGCAAAACTTATGATTTGATCATTGTCAAAACCCTGTTTAATAACACGTAGTAATGCTTTGCTGTTGCCAGATCTTTTTTTGTATATTTCGGTATCGAACAAAATAGCCTGTGAAACAGTTTGCTCTAAAGGGGCTGTTTGCTGAATGCTGTCTGCTGTTGGCTGGCTTTTTGTTGGCTGAATGCTGGGGGCTGAGGGCTGTTGTTCGAATGTAGATGGTTTCATCAAATCTATATATGGCCCCACAGATGGTTTAGGTTCTGCTGTTCCTATTGAATAAGGAATAGGTTTATCAATTCTTGTTGTAGGTTGTAAACTTCTTGCTTCCGCTAATTGTTCTTCATCACCACTTCGAGCAGCTCTTAGTTTTTGTAATGCTATATCCCTACGAGTTCTAGGAGGTACAACTATTTGCCCTTTCGAAGGTTTTTTTGGCATTTCAGGAGCTGGTAAACCTAAAGGTTCTTCTTTCAATAAATCTAATGGTGTTTTTTTTCTAAATGTAGAGGGATCAAAAGGATTTACAAGATTAACATCAATTTTCCTTTCAGCTCTTGCAGTTCCCTCTCTTATAATTGGCTGTTTAGATTTAAAAGTTTTTTCTCCTCTTAATCTATCTAACTCTTCTATATCACCTTCCGCCGCAGCTCTTTGCATAGCTTGTGCTCTTTGATAAGATGACATGGGAGAAATTATTGTTTCACCCTCTTCTGGTCTTATTGGTTCACCAGGTGGAGGTAATTCAAGCGTTTGAGGTTTTTGATATTCAATTTCTACATTGGGTAGTGGATATTTTTTTCCTAACCCCGAAAGAGAATATGCAACTAATCCTACAGAAGCTATGTTTTTAACAGCGTTTTTAAAGTCTTTCCTGCTTTTTAAATCAATACTTTTTAGATAATCACCAAATTTTGATTGAAAAATTTCTTCTGGGTATTTTTCTTTATCCTTCTCGGTATCTGTAAAAAGATCTTGTAAAATTTTAGACGCACTAATACCAGTTTTGCTTAGATATTCCAGATCTTTTAATTTAGAATTTGATTTTCCAAAATTACTAACAATTTCTTTTGCATTTTGACCCTGTTTAAGAAGTTCGAGAATTATTGGTATATATCTTGCGTATTGTATCATTTTTTACCTGCCAATCTATTTCTCAATTCTTCTTCAGTTCCTGAAAAACCTTTACCACCCATTTCAGCCAAAGATTTTAAAATTCGTTTATACGTTTTTGGATCATAAAGTGATTCTTTAAATTTTCTTACTGTGTCTTTTTCGGGATTTTGTATTATTGCTAGTTGCTTTAACTGGTCTGGATTTAATTTAATTTTGTTTTCGTTGGATAATTCACTTGCAGCTTGAAAATATTCTGCAAAACCAATTTCACCAGTATTTATAAATTTTTCTCTTAAAAGAATAAGATTAGTATTAGGATCAATTTTAAATACTTCTTCAATTTGATTTTTCAAGTTTGCTGGTGTTACGTTTTTAATCTCCTTTTTCAAATAATTATTTACTTGTGGAGTAATTTCAGCCCCTTTTATTTCTTCAATCATTACAGGTGGATAACCTTTATCAAATGCTATTTTTGTAAATTCATCGTTTGCGCCAAGATCTTTAAAAGGTTTATAAAAAACAGCTAAACTTTCTTTTATGGTCTCTTCAGGTACTGCCGTTCCTGACAAAGTCCTGTATAATTTTTCAAAAGGGTTAAATGTAATTGGTAAAGATTTTTCAAATGCAGCTCCTGCCGCAGCTAAACCATTCGCCATTTGAGTTAATTTGGTAGTTGCTTGAGCTGTATTATTTCCTTCGCGATATAGTTTAATGGCATAATCCCCAAATAGCTGTAAAGTTTGTGGCCCTGCTCCTGGCATGACTTGTTTAATGATATCTGAAGCTAAGTCTTTATAAATATTTGCATTTTGAATCTCTTGACCAGCGACCAAGTTTCTTTGCTCCATCAATCCTTTAACTTTAGAACGTAAATACCACGGTGTTTCTCGTAGCATTTGTTCTTGTTGTTTTTGATTGTAGAATTGTGGCCCTTCAACATTTGTATCTTCCATAGTTTCAGTTCTTGGAATTTTTTGATCCAATAACTCCATGGCTTTATTTGTTGTGTAAACGTCCAATCCTTGGCTTCCTGCTTGTCCCAAAAGACTGCCTAGCGCTTGTCCAAACTCTGCTCCTGCTGTTGGAGCTGGTAGATTTAAAATATTCATGAGAAGGTACCTCCTATACCGCCTAGTAGCCTTTCTAAAAATCCTGGTGTTCTGGGAGCTATATCAAAAGGTCTTTGTTCTAATGCTGGTTGTGTTTGTCCAAGAAGGTATTGCAATCCCGTTTGTCTTAGACCTGCTCTTTGTTCAGCTATTTGTTGTGCAAGTCCTGTACCAGCTTGAGCAAGTCTTTGTTGATAGGCACTTGAACTCTGCGCCCCTTCACCAAACCTATTTGTAAATTCTTCGGCTAATGCTGGAATTGTTCCTTCTGAAAATTGCCTTCTCAAAGGTGCTTCTAGCTCTTGCAAAAGTTCAGGATCACCAGAAAGAAGTCTGCTAATGAAATCAAATCCTCCAGGAAACGAACCTAAAGAACCTTGCGCCATTTGCCCATACAACATTTGACGACCAGGAATATTTCCGTACATTTCAGGTGATCCAGTAAAGAACCCTCCACGACCTGTTGGTGTAAACTGTGGCTGGAAACCTAGAGGGCCTCCTAATACGCTTGATGTCATCCTATACCCCTTTAGATCTTGAAATGCCTTGACCAATACCTTGCAATAAACCCAATGCTCCACCTTCTAAAGCACCTGGTCTACGTGGCATAAGGTCATAAGGTCTTGCCGCCATCGCTTGTCCAGCTTGAGCAAACAGTTGATCTAGTGCTGACATCCTCAATCCTGTTCTACGTTGTGCTAAATCCTGTGCTAAACGACCCGCTGCTGCGTTCATTTGTTGTTGGTAAGCACTTGACCCTTGTCCGCCTTCTCCACGAGCTGTAAAGCGTCCCGCTAGCTCTGGTACAAGTTCTTCTTGGAACATGCGGATTGCTGGTTGTTCAAATTCGCTATAGAGTCCTGATGATGGCCCAAGGAGAGTGCTTAGTAGATCGTATCCACGAGGTAGGTTCTGCGTTAAACCTCTGATCATCTGCTCATAAAGCATTTCACGACCAGGTGTACGCACGAATTGTTCAGGTGTTCCTAATAGAAATTCCCTTAAACCTCCCCGACCTGAAGGTGTGAATGTGGGGCTAGTTAAACCGCCAGGTTGAAACCCTGGTGCAGCAATGGACATAAAACCTCAACTTTTATTTATAACAATGGCAGTTTTATTTTTTTTAGACTAGTTTACGCATTTTTGACGTATTCAATTGTCACAAGAGTCTTTGTGTAGGCCGTATAATTGCCAAAGGTTGTGATAACGATGTTAGTCGCTGTGAGGTCTAACTGCACTTGAGGTGTAGCTTGTACGTAGGGTAGCGGTATGGCACCTACTGTAGGTTGTGTAGATGCTCCGTAGATGTTTAAGAATTCTAGATCGGTATTTGTGAAATCAATACCGTGAGCAATGTTGATTGTTCCTGTGTTCGGTAAAGTTCCACATTCAAATGTTTTTCTGAATGCAAAACGGTTTCTTTGTGGGTTGCCTGGAATATAAACTTGTTGGCCTGTGATTTGCTCTTCTGACAAATAAAATCCAATCTGACGCAAATTAACAGCGGTTGCAATCAAACTATAAACAAAAGTCAACTGATCGGGGAGAAACTTAGGGTCATCGGTAAAATCCACAGAGTTTGGTAAGAATGCTTGGATGTAGTTACTTGAGTTAATCGTCATTGGATCAACCTACCACTTGAAGTAAATTGGATCACAATAGCCTGTATGATCATCTGTGCGTAGCTTTCTGCGGTATAATTAGAAATTTGTCTTCTGTCCAAGGTCAACTGCATTCTTAAGGATTGTCCTTGCACGCTATTTTGCAGAATTGTCCAAACATATTCTTGAGATTGATTTCCTATAAGAAGTTGCGAAGGGGATGTTGATACAAGGTTGCTATCTGAAAGGGGAGGTATGCCAGGGATTGTTGTAACGGTTCCTAAGTTTGTAGAAATATCCCCATTGATGGGATTACCCTTTGTGGTGTTGTCGTAGATATTACATACAAATGAACCACCGCTTGATTGGGCTACGTAGAAATCAATTTCGTTGATACGAAATGAGAAAGGAGGAGACTGTAGAAAGTAGTTAAAATCTTTGGTGACTACATTTGGTACAATAATTTTTGTAATCTGTCCTAAACCAAGATATGTCCCACTCCAGCCTAGTGGCGAACCATCTGCTCTAGTAACGGTTATAGTATCATTAGTAATAACCGAAACTATGTAGTTATAATCATTAATACCTGACGTCCCAACACATCCAGTAATATTTATCGCTGCTCCATCATCAAAACCGTGATCTGTCACAGTTAGAGCACCTGTAGTGTTGTTTACAGCGGTGATGTTGAGTTGTGCATCGTTCGCGTTCAGACCAAGCTTAAAAGCAAAAACATACCCTTTTTGATTTCCTCCGATAGAATTACGGTAGCCTGTTATTTGCTCTGCTGATCCCCATTCGAAATCACATTGACCCCATGTTTTATCTGTATTCCAAGTTATGGATTGATCAATCTTCAAATAAGAGTAGCCTAATGCGGTAACGTTATCTCGGTATTTTGCAAACGAGTTGTTGACGTAGTTGTAGACCAAAATTCTATTGGGATACGGAAATGTTTCGTTATTTTTAGAGGTAATTGTTGCATCAGGATAAGCAAAATAGACGATCTCCTCAAAGTAGTTGATATTACCAGAAACTCTTTGTGGGCCAAATTCGGTGTTTCTAATATCAAATATTTCTGAAGGGATTCTTTGATCTACTCTTTTTATGTCTGTAGTTGTTGATTGATGAATTCCTGTTTGTCCAAATCCCATGGCAAAAGTATCAAACTGCACAGTAGAAAAGGTAGATTCTACACCTAACTGGTCATTGATCTTTTGAAATACAAATGGGAGGACTTCATTACCTGTATAAACTAATCTCCATGTAGATCGTTCACAATAAATCAAAACTACGTCTTTGTTTTGTGCTATGCTGGTAATAAACTCATTCGTAGGGACATCGATATAACCTCCCCGACCTGGTTTAGTTTCATCCCATGAGTAAGGATCTACTACTTGCCCATCTGGGTTTTGTCCCCAGAAAGGTGTTCCATTTTGTGACCAACGCACCCGTTGGGGATATCTTTGGGCGTTTGCATTAGATACGGCTTGTTTATCTTCAACGGTGTTAAAGAAAATGGTTCTATCTTTGAATACACACCCGACTAAAGCACCCCTGAGATAAACTATATCCGCTAGTGCTGGATTTGCGTTGAGATTGAGAGGTGGTTGGAAGTTTACAAATCCATCTTTATCATACCAGCGAATGCCGTCTCCAGTTCCAGTTAAAGAACCTCCTACAACCATAATTCCATTACCCATGACTGGGCCAGGGGCTGTGGCTGGGCTGATATCAAATGTGTTTGCAGTTACATTACTGATTACAAATGGGTAAGCAATAATATTAGCAACTACTGGAGGAGGTCCTGGAAGAGTAACTAATTGTGAGTCCACGAACGATACAACCATTCCATTTGATAGACCGTGTGGTCCAGAAGTAGTTACTGTTGTGCCAGCATAAGCCGAAACAGTTACAGAAAGTACATGTTGTCCAGGAACGTTATTCGTCGTCCAAAGAACATTCCGATAGTTAAATGTATCGAACTGTTGGTAATTTGCACCCGACCAAGTTACAGCAGGCCTTGGAGTGCTCGTGCTTTTGTAGAAGCTTTCATCCTCGTATTGTGAAACTACAAACTTATAGGCGTACTTTGTGTCAAATGCAAGGTTCTCTTCAATGTTGAGTTGAGTGGTATCATAGTTTGGTAAACCCATGACAGGCAAGCCAGGGTAATAGGCGAATGTAGCTACAATAGACGTTGCTGCTGGAGCTGAAGCGATTGTTATAGCACCTGTAGCGTAATTGATTGTTCCTGTTGCTAAAGGGGGTGGTGGCGGAGGAGGAGGGATAATTTGAGATAATACACCTAAACCATTATCCGTAAGAGTAACACCACCTATAACGATGCTAAAGGATTCTCCTTCAAAGTTTGCAGTTGTTCCAAGTGAGGCAATCGTAATGATATTTCCACTAAATGCCCCTGCTCCATCTGTAGAACCTAACGTAAATTCAATTTCACGTCTTAATCTACCAACTAACTTAACACCGTCTTTTTGCTTTAAACGATTACGCCATATAAGAGCGTCTTCAAGTGTAGGGAATGCATCGTTAGACAACTTCGCTGGGGCGATGTTTGTTTGGTATCCTGTTCCGAAATCTGAAATAACGAGATTATTTACACTCATGGAGCTAACTCAACGATTGCTTGATAATACGTGGGGCATGCAAAAGCATCATCACCGTTTACTTTTAAATATCTTGGTTTAAAAGTTCCTAATGCAGGGCCATTGTTTATGTTTTCAACAAATATGAAAGCAGCATTATCTCCTAATGGTACTGTAATTGGTGGAGCAACTTGTAATGTTAATTGATAAATATTTGCTACATTTATTCCGCCAACTTGTGGAAATGTTTGGTCTTGGTTATTAACAAAAGCAGCTACATGACCCCAAACAAATACTAAACCACCTGGCAAAAATGTATATCCCTGTGTTCCTACACCACTACCAGAAAGTGCAGGTGTAAGTCCTCCAGAGCTTAATTGTATTTCACTTCCATTGTTAGCCCTTCTAAAAAACCACTCTAGATATGGTGTTCCACCAGCTGTCACATTTTTAGCATACAACGCAACTTGTGTCGTTGTTGTGGAGGGCCCTACAGCTTGAACATTCAATCTGACTTTGTCATGTGTTAGTCTTGTTCCTGAGGTTGGATCATTGATATCAGCATGATCATTCGATAATCCAGCAGCTAAGTTGTCAAAGTTTGCTCGTATGAGGGATGTTGTGTTTTTAATTTTATCGGTTGAAAGAGGAGTGTTTGTTGTATATGTAGACATTTACCACCAGTAGTTATTGTTACTGAATTGGCCGTTAAGTTGTGCAGAGTACAAGGTTGCCACTCGTTGTACGTCCGATTGGTTAAGAGTTCTACGTCTTACAAGATCCATTTGCTCTTCTAGATAGGGTTGGTAGGCTTGAGCTTGGTCAAGTTTTCCTGTATCGATAAAGATCTTCTGAGCTGCTCCGAATGCAAGAAGTTGCCACATGGCTTCAAATACTGGCTCGGATGCTGGACTAGATAAGGCTGTTGGTTTCTTGTAGACGTTCATGTTGACGATATACGCTCGATCAGGAATAGGTCTAAAGGTGAATGTATCCTCAAAGAATAAAACCGATGTAGGGCGTGTAGCACTGTAACTGTAGTATGTGCAATTTACATCCGCTGCATTTTGTACTGCAACAGGAAACGTAACATTAGTTAATGTGCCTGTTAAATATGTAATTGTACCAAATGGAGGAGCTGGAAATATAGTTGGATTTGCTTCAATTAAATTCCCTTGTCCATCGTCTCTTAAAACCATGGAGTTTCCGTTGATATCTATTGTAGCAACAATCACGTTAGAAATAATCGTTCCAACACCATTCGTGTAACCTGCAAGAACTGGGCTTGTGCCAAGTGTTGCGTTAAATGGCCCAGTAGTTCCACTTCCTGTTCCAATACGTTGTGTTACGTCCAATGTGGGGAATGTTCGATTGAATAGAAGTGGATCTTGGAACCATTGAGTTTCATAGCCGTTAACCTGAATCAATGGCTCTACAAGTGTATAATCATTCTTAGGGAAAGAGTAGCTAGCAACAAAAGGCTCGGTATAAAACTGGTATGTTTCTTTGAGGTTTAACAGTTTCATTTGTTCGGGGAGGTCATAGAGATAAAACGTATTCACGTAAAAATCTATGTTCGCATTACTAAGCTTAGCTGGAGTGTCTAAAGCCGTTAATCTTCGAACTTTTGTCCTTATTTGTTGTAGCGTTGCACTCATAGCCCCTCAGGAAGTATCTCTACAGAGAATCTTTTTTCATATCCTACTTGTTTATGGACTTGTAATCCACTAACAGGATCAGTGACATAATCATATTTTG
>SXGQ01247677.1_pt1 | contig 11993 bp, 9 predicted proteins | sample 3178371 | NCBI WGS metagenome assembly SXGQ01 (sample SAMN11356859, study PRJNA531348) | freshwater metagenome | isolation source: freshwater sample F1-20 | place: China: Fuxian Lake, Yuxi | collected 2017-12-25 | reverse complement strand
CTCGATGAGCGCCTGCCCGAAGCCGGCTCCCGCCACGCCCCCGTCGGCCTGGGCGAAGAGGGACTGCGCGATCTGGTAGCTGCCGCCGACCTGGTCGTAGAGCTCGTCGTCGAACGGGTGCTGCCACGCGTCGATGCGGTCCGCGACGTGGCCGACCGTCGACGCGAAGAACCACGCCCCGAACGCGAACATCGAGAACCCGATGACGACGAACGACGCGCGGTCGGTCGCGACGTAGAGGATCGCGAGGAACGCCCCGAAGAACATGAGCGACGAGCCGAGGTCGCGGATGAAGACCAGGAGCACCATCGCCGCGCCCCACACCACGAGCAGCGGCCCGAGGTGCTTGAGCGGCGGGAACGTGATGCCGGCGAACCGCCGGGCGCCCTGCACGAGCATCTGCCGCGTGTCGCGCAGGTACGACGCCAGGAAGACGATGATGCAGATCTTCGCCAGCTCGGCGGGCTGGAACGCGATCGGCCCGAGGTCGATCCCCAGGTACGCCCCGTTGACCTGCGCCCCGATCCCCGGCACGCGCGGCAGCAGGAGCAGCACGATCCCGAGCAGCGCGATCGTGTACCGGTAGCGCTCGAGCACCCGGTAGTCGCGCCGCAGCAGCAGGATCGTGGCCGCGAAGACGATGAGCCCGATGACGAACCACTGCGCCTGCTCGCGGGCCAGCGTCTCGTCGATCCGGTAGATCATCACCAGCCCGAAGCAGGCGAGTAGGGCGACCAGCGGGAAGAGGTACGGGTCCGCGTCGGGCAGCGTGAAGCGGATGATGAGGTGCGCCACGAAGCACAACCCGAGAAACACGCCGCCGTACGTCAGCGATGCGTCGCTGATGAGGTCGTCCTCCTGGATGAACACCGCGGCGAACCCCACGGTGACCAGGAGCGAGGCGGGGATCAGCGCCAGCAGCTCGCGATTACGTGCGCTCATCGGGTCGGCGCAGTCGCCAGTTCGCCTCGCTCGAGCTGGTTGATGAGGTCCGCGGCGTCCTCGCGGGAGCGCAGCGCATGGTCGAGCAGCTCCTCGCGGCGAGCCTCCTCCACGGCGTCGACCGGCACGCCGCTCGTGTAGTTCAGCGTGTAGAGATCGAGGCCGAACGGCAGGTCGTACGGCAGTCCGCGGTACATCGCGACGAAGCCGTCGCTGCTGCCGACGAAGTACACGGCCTGCGACGCGGCGTACGCGCCGAACAGGATCGGGATGCCCAGGAAGACCGCCACGCCCAGGGCGATGAGGAGCCGGCGGCCGCGCGTGCGCCCGAGCGTCTGGTCCTCGGAGGTTTCCTGGGGCGCCCGCGGCTGCAGGCGCCGCGCCTGCGCCTCGGCCGCGGCGCTGTCGGCGTCCTGGACGGCGGCGCGGATCTGCGCGGCCGTCGGCGCGTCGCCGCCGGCCATCGTCGCCTGCTCGTCCGGCGCCGCCGCGGCGCCGCCGACCTCCTCGATGCGGAACAGGACCACGGTGATGTTGTCGCGGCCGCCTGCCTCGTTCGCGGCGGCGACGAGCCTGCGCGCGATGGCCTCGAGCGGCTCGCCCGCGGTCTCCGTGGCGAGCACCTCCGCGACGGCCTCCTCGCTGATCATCGACGTCAGGCCGTCGCTGCAGAGCAGGTAGAGGTCACCCGCCTGGGCGCGCCAGGATGCCGTGTCGACCAGGACGTCGGGCTCGGGCCCGAGGGCGCGGGTGATGATCGAGCGCTGCGGGTGCTCCTCGGCCTCCTCGGCGGTGAGCTTGCCCTGGCGGCGCAGCTCCTCGACGAGCGAGTGGTCCTCGGTCAGCCGCTCGAGCGCGCCGTCACGCCAGCGGTACGCGCGCGAGTCCCCCACGTGCGCCACGGCGATGTCGTGCTCGCCCACGTGGGCGGCGGTGACGGTCGTCCCCATCCCCGCGCGGTGCACGTCGGTCCGGGACATCTCGTGGATCCGGGCGTTCGCGGTCTGGATGACCTCGGTCAGCGCCTGCTCGGGCGACAGCTCCGGCATGCCCTCGCCGAACGCCTCGATCACCGTCGTGGACGCGACCTCGCCGGCCTGCGCGCCGCCCATGCCATCGGCCACCACGAACACCGGAGTGCGCGCGAACAGGGCGTCCTCATTGGCGCGGCGCTGGCGGCCGGTGTCCGTGACCGACGCGTATTCGCTGACGCGGAGCATGCTCACGAGTCCTCGAACGTGAAGATGGAGTCGCCGATGCGGATCCGGTCCCCGGGATGCAGCGGCTGCGGCCCCTGGACGGGCTCCTCGTTGAGGTAGGTGCCGTTGGTGGACCCGAGGTCTTCGAGCACGATGACGCTCCCCTGCCGGGTCAGGCGCGCGTGGCGGCCCGACGCGAAGGGGTCCTCCAGGTGGATTTCGACGTCGCCGCGCCCGAGCGTGCAATCACCCGTCAGATCGTACGCGGCGCCCGGCTGGTGCCCGGGAACCGACGTGATGACGAGACGCGGGGAATCGCCGCCCATACCGACGCCCTGGGCGGCAGAGTGCAGGCCGGTGGCGTCCGGCGGCGGCACGGGCGAGCGCGGCGTCGCGGAGGGTCCCGCGACCACGGTCTCGCGGCGCAGGTCCTTGAGCGCGCTGCGGGCGACCCAGAGCAGGAACAGGTACAGGATCGCCAGGAAGGCGAACTTCAGTGCGACGGAGGCGGGCTCGACCACGGATGCATCTTCGCGGATCGCCCGCCGGAACCGGCGCGCGGGCCGCTACGACAGTTCGAACGTCACCGGCGCCGTCCCCAGCTCGAGCTGATCGCCGGCGTGCAGCGGCTGCTCCCCGCGGACGTCACGGCCGTTGACGCGCACCCCGTTCGTCGATCCCAGATCACGCACCGTCCAGCCCGTCTCGCCGCCCGGCCGCACCTCGGCGTGATGGCGGGACACGTTGGGGTCGGACAGCACGACGTCGCAGTCGCGGCTGCGCCCGAGCAGCGCACCGCCGGGCGGGACGACGTGGCGGCGGCCCTCGGCCAGCAGCAGCGGCTTGACCGGCGCCGGGTTGCTCACCTGCGCGGACTCGACGGCGCCCCGGACCCGGTCGGCGGTCGAGTAGACCATCGTGTGCCCGTGGTCGGCCTGGACGGCCGCAGCGCCTCCGGCTTCAGGCTCGGCGGGGCGCACCAGCCGCGCCTGGATGCCGAACTCGCCGAGCGACAGCCGGCTGTCGGTGCGGAACTCCACCACTGGACGTGCGACGAGTGCCAGCTTCTCGCGGCGCGCGTGCTCGAGCAGATACGCGCAGAGCTCGCCGGCGACCTCCTGCTCGACGCCCTCGTACTTCGCCCGGTCGGCCTCGGACAGGTACAGCACGTACTCGTTCGGCACGTACGTGCGCGAGAGCGACACCGTCTTGTGGTCGTCCATCTCCCGCACGAGCTTGCGCGCGAGCTCCACGGGACGGACCTCGGAGCGGAAGACCCGCCCGAAGGTGCCCTCCACCAACTCGGAGAGCGTGCGTTCGAGATTGCGCAGGACGCTCATCGCTGGGGGGAATCGTAGTCCGGCGTCACCGGGGCGGGTCCGCCACCGCGCGGGCGACCACCGCCACGACGCCCGCGACCACGGCTCCCGCCACGAGGCCGTGCGGCCGTGGGAGGGCCAGCGCCGTCGCCACGCCGTCGGTCGCGGCGGCGGTGCCTGCCGCCCAGCCGGTCGCCGCTGCGATGTCGGCCGCGGCGTTCCATCCGCGCACGAGGACCGGCAGGAGCGCAGCGGCGATCGCCCAGATCGCGACCAGCGCGATCGCGCCGCTGGAGACCACGTCCGCGAGGACGTCCGCCGCTGCGGAGGTGGTGCCGGTCCACGCGCTGTCGCCGTCACCCAGATAGAGCGCCGTCTCCAGGGGCACGGCGGCGAGCAACACCCACCACGCGCCGAGCGCTCCCAGTCCGGCGCGGACCGCGGCGCCCCGTGCCTGGCCCGCGAGCGCGGGGAAGGCGCCCGCCAGGCCGGCCAGGCCGAGCAGCGGCGCGAGCACCGGCATGGACCACGCCGTCCCGGCCCGGGGCAGCAGCAGCGGGACGGGGGCGAGCATGGCGCCGAGCAGGATCGCGGTGCCGGGCTCGCGCAGCGCCACCGCGCCGACGACGCCGCACGCAGTCAGCAGCCACCCCAGCCGGGGAAGCACGAGGACGGCGAAGGCGGCGCCGATCGCCAGCAGCCACGGGGACGGCATCGCTTCCGGTCGCGCCCAGCTGAGCGCACCGGCCACCAGGACCCCCGCCAGCGCCGCGGCACCGGCACGCGCCGGGACCGCGGTCGTGCGGCGGGGCGGCACATCCCGGGGGTCGAGCACCCCCGCGGCGTGCACGGGGACCTCATCCTCAGGGTGCCAGCGGCCGTGTGCGACCTGCGTCACGTCGCGCGCGAAACGGGTCCCAGCCCGCAGGACGTGCGTGACCGTCTCCATGGGGCCGCCGGTGATCAGACCGGGCTCGTCGTCGAGGTCGGGGATCGCACGGCGCAGGGCCGCCCGCAGCGCCCCGGGCTTCTGGCGGGCCCTCGGGTCCACGGCGAGGGCCCGATCGATCGCGTCACACAGCTCCTCGGGCAGATCGCGGCGCACGCGCTCGAGCGGAGTGATGTCGACATCCACGAGACGGGCCGTCTCCGCCGCGTTCGCCCCCCGGCGCGGGTTGACGCCCGCCAGCGCCTCGTACAGGACGATCCCCAGGGCGTAGACGTCGGCCGGCGGCCCCGCCGCGCGACCCCGCGCCTGCTCGGGCGCCATGTACGTCAGGGTCCCCAGCACGTCGCCGGTGCGGGTCAGGCTGTCGTCGCCCGCCAGCCGCGCGACCCCGAAGTCCGTCAGCTTCGCCACCGCGCCGGCCTCGTCCGACGTGTCGGGGCAGATGACGTTCGCCGGCTTGATGTCCCGGTGGACGACGCCGCGGCTGTGCGCGTGCTCGAGCGCGTCGCACAGCGCGATCCCGATCTCGGCGACATCGCGGTCGGACAGCGCACCGTCGCGCATGAGCGCCTGGAGCGTCGGCCCGCGCACGAGCTCGCAGACCAGGATCCAGTCGCCGTCCTCGGCCTGCCCCGCCTCGTACAGCGCGACGACCGCGGGGTGGGCCAGCCGCGCCGCGGCGACCGCTTCGCGCCCGGCGCGCTTGGGGCCGCCGACCTCGGCGCCGCCGCCGATCCGCTTGACCGCGACGCGCCGATGCAGCCGGGTGTCCTCGGCCAGCCAGACGACGCCCATGCCGCCCTCGCCCAGCCGTGAGAGCAGGCGATAGCGGCCGAGCAGCAGGTCGTCGTCATCGACGGTGACGGGGGCGGAACGGGCCTGGTGCACCGCCTCTCACGTTCGCCGGATGACCCCGCCGGCCTGCCTGAAAATGCAGGAGGACCGACGGTGACGGCAAACTTGCATGGTGCATGTTCTCCCTCGGAGATAGTGCGCGCCTTCTTTCCCTCCGCCCGGAGCGTCCCTGTGTCGTTCTTTGACGAGGGCGACGAGCCCCGTACCCAGCAGTCCCGCACCCGCCGTCCGGCACCGTCCGGTCCTGGCGGCGGCATGCCCGATCACCAGCAGCTACTCGTGCGCCGCGCGGTCGCGGCCGGGCTGGGCCTGCTCATCCTCCTGCTGCTGTTCTTCGGCATCCGCGGCTGCCTGGACAGTCGCAAGGAGAACGCGCTGAAGGACTACAACCGCGACGTGACGGGCCTGGCCCAGGACTCGGGGGAGACGACGGCCGCGTTCCTCGAGACGCTCGTGCAGGGCGACCTCGCGCCGGCCGACCAGCAGACCGAGCTGAACACGCTGCGCGCCCGGGCCGAGCAGCAGGTGCAGGCAGCGCGGGATCTGTCGGTGCCCGGCGACATGGAGCCCGCCCAGGCGAACCTGCTGCTGGCGCTCCAGTTCCGCGAGGAGGCCATGGCGCGCATCGCGCAGCGCATCCCGACGGCGCGGGGCAGCGAGCGCGCCGCGGCCGAGGAGGCGACCAGCCAGATCGCCGGGCAGATGGAGAAGCTGCTGGCGTCCGACGTCGTCTGGTCGCAGCGCGTGCAGCCGTTCGTGCGCGAGGCGCTGACCGACCAGGACATCGGCGACCCGGTGACCGACAGCCGGGTGCTCACCAGTCTCAGTTGGCTCGACGCCGGCACGGTGGCCGGTCGCATCGGCGGCACCGCGTCCGAGGACACGAACGAGAACGCCAGCCAGGACGACGAGAACGTCGCCCCGGGCCTGCACGGCCACGGGCTCGTGAGCACGAGCGTGGGCGACACCACCCTGCAGCCGGGCGGGACGCCGAACCGCATCCCCGCCAGCGGCAACCCGACGTTCAACGTGACGTTCGCCAACCAGGGCGACAACAACGAGGAGAACGTCCGGGTCCGGGTGACGGTCAAGCCGCAGACGGGCGAGTCGGTCAGCGCGACGAAGACCGTCGACCAGACGACCGCAGGCGCCGAGGCCGAGGTCGCGGTCCCCCTCGGGGAGGCCCCGCCGATCGGCACCCCGGCCACCATCACCGTCGAGGTCCTCCAGGTCCCCGGCGAGGAGAAGACCGACAACAACCGCCAGGAGTACACGGCGCTGTTCACCCGGTAGCCGTCGCGCCGCCCGCGCGCTCGCTACCGTCCGCTGGCGATGGACGAGATCACCTCCACCGTGGGGATCGTGGCGGTCGCGGCCGCCGCCGTCGCGCTGATCGCGCTCGTGCTCGCGGTGCTGCAGTGGCGCGCGCTGCGCCGGATGCGCCTGGCGCAGACGCAGGTGCTCGGCGACTACGGCTCGCAGGACCTCATCGCGCACGCCGCGCAGCTGCACCACGAGTTCGAGGCCCTGCACGCGTTCATCACCGACGCCGCCGGGCGCCTGGATCGGCGGCTGGACGTCGTCGAGGAGCGCGTCGATGGCGCCGTGACCCGGGTGGGGCTGCTGCGCTACGACGCGTACAACGAGATGTCGGGACGGCAGTCCACCTCGATCGCCCTGCTCGACGACCGGCAGTGCGGCGTCGTGCTGTCGTCGATCCACCACCGCGACCAGGCGCGGCTGTACGCCAAGCAGGTCATCTCCGGACGCGGAGAGCTCCAGCTCTCCCCGGAGGAGGAGGAGGCGATCCGGCTCGCGCGGTCGAGCACCCCGCAGCCCGAGCCCGAGCCCGCACCGGCGCCCGCCGAGCCGGACCCGGACGCGCCGTGAAGGTCGCGTACCTCGGCCCGGCCGGAACGTTCTCCGAGGAGGCCGCAGCGACGGCACCACGCGCGGCCGGCGCGGAGCTCGTGCCCCAGGCGACGATCGCCGACGCCATCGAGGCGGTGGCCGAGGGGCGGGCCGACGAGGCCGCCGTGCCGATCGAGAACTCCATCGAGGGTTCCGTCGCCCAGACGCTCGACACGCTCGCCGACCGAACGGACGTGGCCATCGTCGGCGAGCAGGTGCTGGCGGTCTCACATCTGCTCGTGGCCGCCGGCCCGCTGGCCGAGGCCGACGTGCGCCGCGTGGTCTCGCATCCGCAGCCGCTGGGCCAGTGCGCGCATTGGCTGCGGGCGCACGTTCCGGAGGCCGAGCTTGTGGCTGCGTCGTCGACGGCCGACGCGGTCCGCGAGGTGTCAGCCGCCGCCGGGCAGCCCTGGGCGGCGATCGGCACCCGGCGGGCGGCCGAGCTCTACGGCGGTACGGTCCTCGCCGCCGGCATTGAAGACCTGCCGGGCAACGAGACGCGCTTCGTCTGGGTCGGGCGCCGCGACGCGCCGGTGGAGGCTCCAACGAAGACCTCGCTGGTGTTCTGGGGATCGGGCGACGACACCCCCGGCTGGCTCGCCGACTGTCTGTCGGAGTTCGCCCGCCGACACGTGAACCTCACGAAGATCGAGTCCCGGCCGCTGCGGGGCCAGCTCGGCCACTACCGGTTCTTCGTCGACCTGGCGCTCGGCCTGGACACCGACGATGCGCAGGCCGCCGTCGAGGGCCTGCGGGCGCACTGCGAGCACGTGCGGGTCCTCGGCAGCTACCCCGCGTAGCACCGGAAGCTGGCGCGGCGGGAGCCGATTCGTTCTGGGTTCGGGGATCGGGTCAGTAGACTCGGCCAGGCCATGCCAGGTGACGTCCTCACTCCACCAGGCCCACCCGGGTCCGTACCGCTCTCTGAGCACCCGCGGTACGGACCAGATGCTGGCGGCGGCGCAAGCCGTGGCGCCAATGGCAGGGTGCTTGTTCTCAACGCGACGTATGAGCCGATCAACGTCTGCACCGTGCGGCGCGCCGCCGTCCTGCTCCTGAAGGAGAAGGCCGAGGTCGTCGAGCACGGATCGTGGGAGCTGCGGTCGGAGACCACGTCGATGGCGCGGCCCGTCGTCATCCGCCTCGTCACCTACGTCAAGGTGCCGCGCGACACCCACCAGCGGAAGATCACGCGGCGCGCCGTCTTCGCCCGCGACGGGTGGGAGTGCCAGTACTGCGGCGCCCGCTCGCAGCTGACCGTCGACCACGTCATCCCGCGGTCAAAGGGCGGGGGCTCGACGTGGGAGAACATCGTCGCGGCATGCGCGCCGTGCAACCGGCGTAAGGGCGACCAGCTGCCCAAGCAGGCGAACATGATCCCGAAGCGCGTGCCGCGGGTCCCGCACCCGCAGGTGTTCATCCACGTCGCGAGCCCCCACATCCCGGGGGCGTGGAAGCCGTGGCTGCCTGAGGCAGGGGTCGCGGAGGCGGCGTAGATCAGGCGGATGTCGCCGCGCGGGTGACGCGGCGGATCGCGAAGGAGCAGACGGCGCCGAGAGCGAAGGACAGGGCGGTGACGGGCGCGTACCACTGCAAGGTGGCGGGATCCGTGGTGCCGGTCACGACGGTGGTTGGCACGACGGCTGCGAGCGCCAGCCAACAGGTGACCCACGCGGCGCGGAGCGATGACCGCGCCTCCGGGTGGTGGGCCTCGTCGACCAGGCGCCCGAGGATGCGCCACGGGGTGACGAAGCACCATGGCGGGACGAACCACGCCACGGTCGCCCAGGTCGCTCCGGGACCACCCCGCGCGGCGTGGAGGGCGCGGACGGCCGCGTGAAACCAGACCAGCCAGAGGACGAGCGGGACGAGCAGGGCAATCGACAGCGGCCCGGTCAACCCGAGCTCCAACGCCGCGACGAGGTCGGGGTCTGGCTCCTCGACCGCGAACCAGCCGGCGAGCGAGGCGTAGATCGCGGCGAGTGCGGCCGACCCCCACGCGATCCAGCCGGACGCACGGACGGCGAGTGGCGCACGCCGGGCCGCAACGACGACGGGCGGTTCCGTGGGCCGGGTGAGGGGTGCGTCCGCGGGGCCGGCGGACGACAGGAGCGTGGTCAGGCGACGCGAGACCGCCCACGTGACCGCGGCACCCAGCGCCGCCGCGACGGTGGCGAGCGCGAAGGCGATGGCGTCGGCGCGGTAGGACCGGGCGAACGCCTCGACGTCGGCGTCCGTCGGGGGGATCAGCGCGAACGCGACGCCGAACGCCACCATGAACAGCACGGTGATCGCCCACCACGCCTGGATGAGCGCCTGAAGGGGCAGCGCACGCGCCGGTGGTGACGCGGTGATCCGCCACAGGTCGTTCAGGGCGCGCTTGGTGGTGACCCAGGAGACCACCGGGACGAAGAGGAGGGTGAGCGTCACCGCCGGCTGGGTGCGGAGGGCGCCGAGGGAGGACACGCGGGCGAGGGCGTGCCAGAGCCAGACCGCCCAGAGCACACCGGCGGCGAGCCAGACCATGATGGTCGTCAGCCGCGCGGGGACCTCGAGCTCGCCACTGGTGGGCAGCGCCTCGACGTCGGACTCCGTCCATGCGAGGAGATCGAGGCTGATCGCGACCATGGCCGCCGCGGTGCAGGCGCCGAGCACGAGGGCGGCGACGGTGAGCCGCACGAGGACTGGCGGGACGGCGGTCAGCCGTAGTTGAGTGGCTTCCATGCGCCGCGGAGCGTACAGATGCGGCCCAACGCACGAGGGGCGCCCCAATGGGACGCCCCTCGATTCGAGAACTGCTGGTGTGTTCCGCCCTGAACTGGTCTAACGGCCGGGAGGACCAGATCCGGCATCCAGAGCGGCGGTGGCCCGGGTGGATTCGCTGGGGTCAGCCAGCACGTCCGGCCTCAGCGGCCGGGCACCTCCAGGGTCCCGCAAGAACTGTCACTACAGATACGGACCACCTCCTTTCTCTGGTGATCCCAAAATAGCGAACTGTCGGGACGGTCTCGACCCGTTCCGGCGCGCGTCCGCTATTCGTCCGTCCCGCTGTCCGGTTCCTCGGCCGGCGGATCGGTCGCGACGACGGCGTCGCCCTCCTCCGGCGGCGCCTCCCCGAGCCCGGTGATCTCGGCCCCGCGCTGGGCGTCCTCGTCGGACTCGACGACCAGTGCGACGGCACTGACGACGTCGTCGCCGCGGACGTTCATCACGGTGACGCCCTGGGCCGCGCGGCCGGTCTGGCGGATGCCCTCGACCCCCGTGCGCTGCACCATGCCGTCGCGGGAGATGAACAGCAGCGACTCGTGCGGCCGGACGACCAGCGCTGCGGCCAGGCCGCCGCGCTTCTCGCTGAACTTGATCGTCTGCACGCCCTTGGTGCCGCGGTTGGTCTTGCGGTACTCGGCCACGCTGGTGCGCTTGCCGAAGCCGCCCTCGGTGACGACCAGGAGCTCTTGGTCGTCTCGCGCCACCACCATCGTCAGGACGGCGTTGTCCTTGCCGGTGATGTTCATGCCGCGCACGCCCGAGGTGTCCCGGCCCATCGCGCGGACGTCGCTCTCGTGGAACCGGACGGCGAGCCCCTCACGCGAGACGATCAGGATGTCGTCGTCGCCGCTGGTGCGCTGGACGCTGATGAGCTCGTCGTCGTCGCGGATCTTGATCGCGATGATGCCGTCAGCCTTGATCGGCGTGTTGTACGCGAGGAACTCGGTCTTCTTCACGACGCCGGCCTTCGTCGCGAACATCACGTACTGACCCTCGGTGAAGTCGCGGGTCGACAGCACGGATTGGATCCGCTCGCCCTCGCGCAGCGGCAGGATGTTCACGAGCGCCCGGCCCTTCGCCGTGCGCTGGGCCTCCGGCAGCTCGTAGACCTTCTTGCGGTAGACCTTGCCGCGATTGCTGAAGAACAGCAGGAAGTCGTGGCTCGAGCACACGAAGAGGTGCTCGGTGAAGTCCCCGTCCTTCATGTCCATGCCGATGACGCCACGGCCGCCGCGGTGCTGCTGGCGGTACGTGTGCAGCGGCAGGGACTTGATGTAGCCCGAGTGCGTGATCGTGATGACCATCTGCTGGTCGACGATCAGGTCCTCGATGTCGATCTCGTCCTCGGAGTCGGTGATCCGGGTGCGTCGTTCGTCCCCGAACCGCTCGACGATCTCGTTGAGCTCGTCCTTGATGACGGCGTAGACCTTCGTCTCGTCGCCGAGCAGCTCGCGCAGCTCGCCGATGCGCTCGACCTTGTCGTCGTGCTCGGTCTGGACCGCGTCGGCCTCGAGCGCCGTCAGCTGCGACAGGCGCAGGTCGAGGATCGCGGAGGCCTGGATCTCGCTGAGGTCGAAGCGCGCCATGAGCTCGGTCCGGGCCGCGTCACGGTCGCGTGACTTGCGGATGAGGTCGATGATCGCGTCGAGGTGGTCCAGCGCGATGAGCAGGCCCTTGAGCACGTGGACGCGGCGTTCGAGGACGCCGAGCTCGTGCTTGGACCGGCGGACGATGATGTCGCGCTGGTGCTGGACGTAGTTGTGGATGATCGGGACGAGCCCGAGCGTCCGCGGCACCCCGTCGACGAGCGCGACCATGTTCACGCCGAACGTGGTCTGCATCGGCGTGTGCTTGTAGAGCTGGTTGAGCACCACCTCGGGGATGGCGTCGCGCTTGAGCTCGATGACGAGGCGCATGCCGCGCTTGTCGCTCTCGTCGAAGACGTCGGCGATGTCGGTGAGCTTGCCGTCCTTGACCAGGTCGACGATCTTGCGGATGAGGCCGGTGTCGCCGCCCTTCTTCACCGTGAACGGCAGCTCGGTGACGACG
>SXGQ01609310.1_pt1 | contig 11996 bp, 9 predicted proteins | sample 3178371 | NCBI WGS metagenome assembly SXGQ01 (sample SAMN11356859, study PRJNA531348) | freshwater metagenome | isolation source: freshwater sample F1-20 | place: China: Fuxian Lake, Yuxi | collected 2017-12-25 | reverse complement strand
CAGCGGCGTGGCGAAGACGTTGTCGACCATCACCGTCGCACCGGCCTTGTGCGCGAGGTCGCACACCGCGCGGAGGTCGACCACCTCGAGGCAGGGGTTGGACGGGCTTTCGAGCAGCACGGCCTGCGCGGGCCTCGCCAGCGCCTTCTCCCAGGCGGCGAGGTCGCGGCCGTCGACGAACTCGGTCTCGATGCCGAACTTCGGCAAGAGCGTCGAGACGATCCAGTGGCAGGAGCCGAACAGGGCGCGCGAGGCCACCTCGCGGTCGCCCGCCGTCCGGGGCGCGAGCATCGCGGCCGACACCGCCGCCATGCCGGTGGCGGTCGCGCGGCAGGCCTCGGCTCCCTCGAGCGCGGCGAGGCGTTCCTCGAACATCGCGACGGTGGGGTTGCCGAAGCGGCTGTACTGGTAGTGCGCCTCGGTGCCGAGGAAGGTCGCCTCGGCCTGCGCGGCGTCGTCATAGACGAACCCGGAGGTCAGGAAGAGCGCCTCGGCAGTCTCGCCGTGCTGGCTGCGCACCTGCCCGCCATGAATGGCGAGGGTGGCGGGGCGGTAGCGGTTCTGATCGGTCATCGACGTCGGACCCTTCTCGTTGCGGGCCCGGCCACGGGGTCGCGACCCCCTTGAACGAGGGGCCTGCGGCCTTTTAGCGCGTATGTTTCACCTCGCCGCAAGCCGGCCGGACAAATCGCGAGGGGTGCGAGCACCACCGCAACGGATAGGGGCAGGCGCTTGCCGGGTCAAGCATGCGTCGGCGTCTGCCGCGCCTTCGCCGCCTGGGCTCCGTCTTCCCTGGTCGAGGGCAGCCCGAGCGTGAGGGGCGAGGGGATGGACGGTGCATGCAGCCGCAGCAGGAACATCCCCACGCCGGCGAGTCCCTGCATGAGACCGGCAGACGGGCCCGTGCCTGCGGCGGCCCTGAGAAGTCCAAGTCGCCGAACGGCGGCGTCGCCGGCGGCCCGCGCAAGGTCATTCGCGCCCGGCTCTCCGCCCTCCTTCCGAGATTGGCAGTGCAGCAGGACGTCGGCATTGCCGCAGGCGCCGTGGCACAGGCAGAGATCGGACCCCTCGGCATAGAGGGCGGCACGCAGCGCGGCACGCGTCGCGGCGAGGGCCGCGCCTGCCTCCTCGCCGGACCGTGCGCAGCCGAGTACCGCATGCGCATGGATGCGGGAGAGCGCGATGCCTGGAGCACCGTGGCACCAGAACGCCGGGTAGGCGTGCGGCACCGTGCCGCGCGACCCGCGCGCGACGACGCCGCGAAGGTCCGCCCAGTTGCCCTCCTCCGCGGCGTAGAAGCGTCGCTCGTAGGCGAATGCCTGCGCGGCTGTGTCGGCGAAACGGCGCTCTCCCGTCATCTCGAACACCCGCAGGAGCGCGGCAGCGATTCCGGCCGCGCCATGCGAGTAGCCGCAGAGGTGCCGGTTGCCGCGCTCCGCGGCCGATCCCCATGAGGCGCGGCCCTGCCGGATCGTCGCTGCCTCGCAGAGCCGATGGCCGAGCGACCATGCCGCGTCGCCGAGCAGATCCTGCGCGCCGTGACCGGACAGTTCGGAGATCGCAAGGATCGCGCCCGCCGAGCCGGACATGACGTCGTGCTCGGCCGTCGCCTCGACGCTGGCCATGCGAGCAACCTCGGCGGCAAGACCCGTCGCCATCTCGCTGAGGGCGCCGTCGCCGAGCGCTGCGGCGGCGCGGGCGGCCGCGACGGCCATGCCGCTCCAGCCCGAGAACAGGCCGATGCGGATCTCCGGTGAGACAGTCGCGGCGAGGTGGCGGGCCTGCAGCAGCGCCGCGCATGCTGTCGTGCCGAACCGAGCCTCGCCGGTGCGCGCGCCGAGCTCGGCGAGGAACCAGGCGATGCCCGCGAGCCCTGAATAGAGGCCCGGGCCCAGCGTGCGGTGAACCATCTCGCCATGCGGGTGGCCCGCCAGCGGCTCCGGCCCCAGCCAGGTGCACCGCTCGCCGTGCCACACCGCGCTGCCGGCCAGCTTCGCTCCGACCACGCATGCCGCCTCGAGCCAGGCGCCGGAGCTGGTCGTTGCGGGCGGCTCCCTGTCGGGGGGAGCGGAGAGCGGCCAGGGGGCGTACCGGTTGGCGTCGTCGGCCCGGGTGAGATAGGGCCGGTCGAGGTCGAGCCCTGCGTCGCGAAACCGCGCCTCGACGCGGGCGAGCCGCGCGGCGGCAGAGCGCTCATGCGCGACATGCGCAGCGACCAATGCCTCGGCCACCAGGCGGCAGCGATGCATGCCGAAGCTCTCGCCGGTGCCGGGGTCCTCCGCAAGGCCGAGCCCCGGCGCGAGCTCAAGCGTGAAGGCGGGAACGGCAGCCCTGGCCGCGCCCATCAGAGCGCGGTGCACCGGGCGCACCACCTCGAGCACCGCTTCCTGCGCCGCTGTGGGAATGTAGAGCACCGCCGCGTCGCAGCGTGTGAACCGCCTCGGGTCGTTCAGCACCTTCAGCATGTAGGGGAGCGAGGCTTCGTTGAGCCCGACGCTGAGCAAGGCGACGAGCGGCGCGGCCGCATCCGGTGCGATGTTCCAGTAGATCCTGAGCAGCGGCACCGAGCCGTCGCGCACCAGCTCCCGCTCGCCCAGCGCGACGTAGAAGCCGGGAGAGAAGCCGAAGCACTCCTTCGGAATGCGCACCGTCGCCTGGCCGTCCCCGCCTTGCGCCTGGTCCACCGCGGCCGTGGGGACGAGCAGGGCGAGCCCGTCCTTCGTGACGGTGCACACGCCGTGGCCGCGCCGCGTCATCGACCACCCGCTGTCCAACGAGAAGCGGCTGCGGTTCGCCACGGAAAGCTGCCTCACGAAATCGGTCAACCCGACATCGGGGTGGATCTCGGATTGCGGCGTGGCAGGAACCGGCCGTCCCCGCGTGTAGAACTGGCTGTAGAGGCGGGCCTGGATCGCCCCGATCAGGTACCTCTCGGCGAGCCTCGGTTCGAGGGTGTCCGCGATGCGCTTGGGTATGCGCGGAGATGGCGCACCGAACCACGAGAACGACGTCGCGGAGCGGATCCGCAGCGCCGCGATCACGTCGCTCAGGAGAGCGCGGTTGGCGTCCATCCGACCCTGCCGTTGCCGGTGATGCCAAGGAGCTGTGCGGCCGCCTCCTCCGGCCGCTCGAACATGCTGAGACCAAGCTGGAGGAAGCACACCACCGTGCCGTTCAGCGACGAAGCCGGCTGCATCTGCTGGAAGGCAGCCTGCACGAGCAGCGCCGCCGTATAGCGCGTGACCTTCACGAGTGCGTCCGCCCGCTCACGGGCTTCGAAGTCGTTGCGCGATGCATAGGTTTCCCAGAACGCCCCGATGGCGGGCTGCAGGTCGGGGAGCCTGACTGCGGCACTGTCGAGGCTCTGTTCGGACGGCACCTCGTCGGCCACCGGGATGGTGTTGAGCCAGCACCGCAGATACTCGGCGAGAATGGTCGCCACGTCCCAGAGAGGGTCGCCGACCTGATGCGCCTCCCAGTCGACGATCCTGGTGTCGTCGTGCGTTCCGAGAACGATCCAGTTGTCCCACTTGCAGTCGCCGTGGATCAGCGCCGTCGCCGACCAGTCGGAGCGGAGTGCCGCGAACTCCTCGGCGAAGCGCGGATAGCGCTGCACGATCCGCACGAGTTGGATGTTGGCCGCACTCGTCTCGGCGAAGATGCCGAGGTCGGGTTCGGCGAGGTGCAGCACCCACGGCAGGCCGCCGCGCGGGTCCGGCACGGGTGTGATGCCATCGAGATGCGTATGGCTGTGCAGATCGGTGAGCGCGGCGCCTGCCACCTGCCCGGCCCAGGCCGGGAACTTGCGCCGTCCTGCCGTCTGGTGCTCGCGGAGGGTCCTGCCGCCCGCGAGATACTCGATCAGCAGGATGTCGGCCGCCTCATCGTACAGCACCTTTCGAGGCAGAAGCGCGTGGAACCCTGGTGCCGGATGTTCCGCCCCGGCCCAGTCGTAGAACAGGGCCTCGCGACGCACGGTACTGAAGCGCGAGGCCCGCTTGCCCTGCTTCAGGAAATAGGAGGGCCCGCCCTCGACCACGATGGCGAGGTTTGCGTTGCGCCGCGACACGTCGATCACGGACACGCCGTGTTCCACCACGCGCTCGGGCGTCAGCAACGCCCGTTCGAGCAGCCAGGGAACCGCGCCGGCGGGTCCGAGCATCGCGTCCGGCTAGCAGCAATGCGACAGGTATGTCGGGCAGAGGCCCACGCTGTTGTTCGCATTGGGACAGTTCGTCTCGGTCGCTGCCGATACGATCACGATGATCGTGGTGGTGACGAGGATCGTGATGATCGTCAGCGGCGTCGTGTGCGCGGTGGTGTCGCCGTCGCCGATCGTGAAGCCCTTGCCGAACCGCCCGATATGGTCGCGAGAGACGGGTCCGTCGAGGAACGTCGCGTGCGCCTGCGATGCCCTCAGCCGGGTGAGCACCACCTTCGCATCGCGCTGCAGCCAGAGCGCGGTTCCGCCGAGCGGCGCGGCCTCGAGCGGCAGGCGCTGGCTGTTGACGACGTCCGCTCCATCGAACTCGAGATAGTCGTTCATCGTCGGCGAGAGGTAGAGACGCCATCGGCCTGTCGTGCCCGCCTTGCCGAGCCAGCCCATCATCATCCGCGTATTGGGGATTCGCGATGGATCGCCGACAAGGTTTTCGACGAGATCGTCCTGATTGAGCTTTGGTGCGGCCATGCTGTCCGTTCCTTCCGTGGGAGGACGGTGCAATACGGCAGACCACGCGGACGCTGTTCCAAGGGGGTGGTGCACAGGCGCCACCTGCGCGGATGCCATCCGCATCCCGCAACCCCTCCGGAGCACAACGGCACCGGAACGTTCCCGAGCGCCGCAGAGAATGCCGCAAGCGCAACGACCATGACTGAACACCATGGCCGCCGACCCAGTCAACGCCGCAGAAGTCACATCGGAGCGACCAAGGCAAACGATGAAGGCAACGGTGGGTCGCTACTGGCGCCGGCGAGCCCGACCCCGAAGGTGGCCGGGCCGATACGCCAGGGCCGGCCACACATGGGATCGGGCAGAACAGGTCAGCAGATCAGCCCGAACAGGTTGCACCGCGCGAGCGAGGTGACCGTGAGCGGGCCGATGGAGACCGTCACGGAATCGCCCGCCTTGACCGCGCTCAGCGCAGCGACGCGGGAGGGGTCGGTGGCGTGGACCGTATAGACGCCGCCGCCGTTGACATTGACGATGTCGAACTGCCCGGGCCCGTCGATCTTCAGCACCCGGCCGACGATGACCTGGGCCTCCGGCCCGATGCCGCCCGGCCGCTGCGCCGCCTGGCTGACCGTCTCGCTCGCGCGTGGCGTTCCCGCATCGGGCGTGGCGACGACGAAGGTGACCGTGCGGCTGTAGTGGATGCTGACATGGTCGCCCTTGGAGAGACCGCCGAGATCGACCGCGGCCGGAACGACCATCGGCAGGGGGTCCTTGCCCTCGCGCATGACGGACAGCGTGCGCGCCGATGGATTGATGTCGCCGATCCGGCCGGTGACGGCGAAGCTGCCGCCGCTCGGGATGACGTTCGTCATCGTCGGGTTCTGCATCGCCTGGGCGAGCACCGGCGTGGTGCCGACGAGGCTGGCCGTGCCGAGGCCGCAGGCCAGGGCCGCGGCCGCGACCACGGGAAGGCGGATGGGTGGGCGCATGGGATGTCGTCCTTCCGGGGTTGGCGCGACTGCCGTGGCAGGCCGCGCAGCGGTGGCGCCTGTAACCCTTCATCCCGGCTGAAGGGGCCTGCTCCGCTGAGCGGGACTACGACACCGTTCCGCCCCGCCCGTATTGACCTATGTCATGCCGCCCTGCGCGCTGATCGACGCCGGGAACACGTTGCTGCGAGCGCCTCAGCCGGGACGCGACGCGCGGGCGATCACGGGGACGCGTCCGCCGTAGCAGGCCCCCGAGCCCGCGCGTGCGCGCCATCAGCGCGGTGAGACGAACCAAGTCCAGCGGTCGCATGACCCGCCCGGCTCACACGGGCGCTGTCCGTCCCGGCATCACGTTCTGCGAAAGAAATGACATGGCGGTGCCGCCCGGGGCGGATCATCATCGCGTGAATCGCAACCGCGGTGGCGGGGCCTGAGCCGCCGGCCCCTGCTTGCGGGGGCGAGCGCCCTGCCCCTATAACCGGCGGACGGGCGGGTATGATGTAATGGTAGCCTGTCAGCTTCCCAAGCTGAACGCGCGGGTTCGATTCCCGCTACCCGCTCCAGTTCCCCATCGCCGTCAGATCCGCCGCTACTCCGGCTGCACCCCGGCGGCGCGCAGGATCGCCGTGTAGCGCTCCACCCCTTCCGCCACCAGCGCCATCACCTGCTGCGAGGACTCGTAGCCGTCGCGCGGCGTGACGCCGGCCATCTCGGTGAGCTTCGCGGCGTTCTGCTTGATTGCGCCCTGGAAGGCGGCGCCCAGCGCCGCGGCAATCGGCGCGGGCGTGCCGGCCGGGGCGAGCATCGGGAAGAACTCCTCGAAGATCACGTTCGGGATGCCAGCCTCCGGCGCGCTCGGCACGTCGGGCAGGGCGGAACTCCGCTGCTCGGCCAGCACCGCGAGCGCACGGATGCCGCCGCCGCGCACCTGGCCGATCGAGGAGGCCATGGTCGGCACGCCGACCTGCGCCTCGCCCGCGGTCAGCGCCACAACGCTCGGCCCGCCGCCGCGGTAATGCACCATTTCCATCTCGACCTGGGTGGTGGAGCGGAACAACTCCGCCGCCACGTGCACGCCGCTGCCGATGCCGGCGCTCGCCATGTTGAACTTGCCCGGGTTGGCCTTCAGGTAGGCGACGAGCTCCTGCCCGGTCTTCGGCGGGAACTGCGGGGTGACGACGAGCACGTGCGGCGAGAACCCGGCGACCGCGATGCCGACGAAATCGTTCACCGAGTGGTATGGCACGCGGGCGACGATCGCCGGCACGGTGGCATGGGCGGAGTTGATCAGCACCGTGTGGCCGTCGGGGGCCGAGCGCGCGACGTGGTCGGCGCCGATGACGCTGCCCGCCCCTGCACGGTTCTCGATCACGAGCGGCTGGCCGAGCGTCTGGCCGGCGGTGTCGGAGATGATCCGCGCGACGATGTCGTTCGACCCGCCCGGCGCGAAGGGAACGATGAGGCGTACGGGCCGCGTCGGCCGCCAGGCCTGCGTGCCTTGGGCGCTCAGGGCCAAGGGCGCGAGGCCCGCTGCGAGGGCAAGCGGAATGGTCTGCCGGCGTGTCAGCATCGAGAACGTCTCCCTGGCTTCGGCCCGGCTCCGCCCCGGGAAGGGGTGGGCGGCCATGTTCTTCTCCGGAAGCATGATGCGAACGCGCCGATTGCGCCAGCCCCGAGATGCCGCGCCGGGACGTGGCGTGCTGCCGTATGGGCGGTCAGTCGGGCTTGATGTCGCCCTTCCTCACGATCTCCGCCCAGCGCGCGATGTCGGCGCGGAAGGTCGCGCGCGTCTCGTCCGCCGTCGCGCCGACCGGGAGGAAGCCGAGCTCGGACAGCCGCGCCCGCATCGCCTCGCCGCCGACCGCCGCGCGCGCGGCGGTCGACAGCCGCTCGACGACGGGGGCGGGCAGGTTGGCCGGCCCCACCAGCGCGTTGATCAGCGCGGCATCGACCTGCGGCAGCCCTGCCTCCGCCATTGTCGGCACGTCGGCGAGCAGCGGCGAGCGCTGTGCGCCGGTGATCGCCAGCGCCCGCAGCCGCCCTGCCTTCACATGCTCGGCGATGGCCGGCACGGTGCCGAAGGCCATCTGCACGCGGCCGGCGAGAAGATCGGTGATCATCGGGCCGCCACCGCGATAGGGCACGTGCAGGTAGGTGAACTCCGCTGCCTGGCGGAACTGCTCGCCCGCCATGTGCACGGCGGTGCCGTTGCCGGCTGAGCCGAAGGCGATCGCCTCGGGCTTGGCCTTCCCTTCCGCGACCAGCTCGGCGACGGTCCGCCACGGCGCGCCAGGCGGCACGACGAGGGCGAGCGGGGCGCGCACCAGCAGCGAGATCGGCGTGAAGCCGCGCTCGGTGTCGTAGGGAAGGCGCGGGCCGAACAGGCCGGGGTTGACCAGGAAGGCGGTGTCGACCACGCCGAGCGTGTAGCCATCCGCCTCCGCCGAAGCGACGGCCTGCGTGCCGGTGATGCTCGCCGCACCCCCGCGGTTCTCGACCACGACCGACTGGCCGAGCGAGGCGGTGAGCTCCTGCGCCAGCAGCCGCGCTGTGATGTCGCTCGCCCCGCCGGGCGGGTAGGGGACGATCAGGCGGATGGTGCGCGACGGCCAGGCCTGTGCGGTGGCGAGGCAGGGGATCGCGAGCAGCGGGGCGGCGAGAAGCAGGCGGCGTGTCGTCTGCGTGGTCATGCTTGTTCCTCCCAGGGTCGATTGCGGTGCGCCTACTCGGCGTCGATCCGCCACGTATCCGTCAGCCACGGCGCGAGCCGCGCGGGGTCGAGGTCGAGGCCGGTCCCCGGCGCGTCGGGCACGTCCACCGTGCCGTCCGCTGCCGGGTCGGGCATGCCGAGCAGCGCGAGCAGCGGGTTCGGCGTCACGTCGATCTCGATGAAGGGGTAGGGCATCGGCCCGCCGCCGCGACGCGGCGTCAGCACCGCCGCCATCTGCAGCGCGGCATGGTGGTTCACCAGCGTGCCGAACACATGCGGCATCACCGGCACGTCGTAGGCATCTGCGAGCGCGGCGACGCGGCGGAGGCCGGTGAACCCGCCGCAGACGGTGAGGTCGGGCTGCAGCACGGAGAAGGTGCGCGCCTCGAGGAAGTCGCGGAACGCCGCGAGGCTCGCCAGCGCCTCGCCACCCGCGATGGCGCAGCGTGTCGCCTGCGCGACGGCGCGGTAGCCGCCGATGTCCTCGGGCTGCAGCGGCTCCTCGATCCAGAGAAGCCCAGCCTCCTCCATCTGCCGCGCGGCATCGAGCGCGGGGCCGACCGTGTAGCCCTGGTTGATGTCGACCATCAGCGCGACGTCCTCCCCCACCTGCCGGCGCATCGCGCGCATCGCGGCACCGTCCTGGCGCGGGGCGACGCCCACGCGCGGCTTGATGGCGCGGTAGCCGCGCGCGAGCAGCGCGTCGATCTGCGCCGGGTACGCGCCGTAGGGCTCGCGGCCCTCGGCGATGAAGGGCCCGCTCGCATAGGCGAGCAGCTTCTCGTGCAGCGCGCCGCCGAGCAGGCGCGCGACGCTGATGCCCTGCGCCCGCGCGGCGAGGTCGTGCAGCGCCATGTCGACGGCAGAGATGGCCATCATCGCGGCACCCCGCCGATCGTAGCCGATCGTTCCGCATATCGCGTGGAACAGCCGCCCCGTCTCGAGGGCGGAGCGGCCGAGCAGCAGCGGCGCGAGCCGCGCCCTGATGAAGGCCGCAGCCGCGAAGGGCGAGTTGAACACCTCGCCCCAGCCGCGGCTGCCGTCCTCGCCGATGATCTCGAGCAGCAGGAAGTCGCGCCGGCGGATGAACGTCGAGGCGTTGCCGAGAGGCGGCGTGGGCGAGAACCCGACGTGATGGGCGCGGATGCCGGTGATCCTCACGCTTCCTCCTGGTCTTCTGCGTTGGGCGGAGCGTGGGCGGGCAGGTTCATGCTGTCAAATAGCAAGAAATGCTGATTTCATAACCGAATGGGCATGCACCTGAACCTGCGCGAGCTCGAGGTGTTCCGCGCCGTGATGGAGACGGGTGGCGTTACCACCGCCGCCCGGCGCCTCGGCATGACGCAGCCCGCCGCGAGCAAGGCGCTGCGCCAGGCCGAGGACCGGCTCGGCTTCGCGCTGTTCCGGCGCGAGAGGAAGCAGCTCCTGCCGACGGCCGAGGCGCATGCGCTGCTGCCCGAGCTCCTCGGCGCCTTCGCCGCCGTCGACGGCGTGGAGCGGCTTGCCGGCGCGTTGCGGGCGGGGCGGAGCGGACAGATCTCGCTCGCCGCCGTGCCGGTGCTCGCAACCGCCCTCCTGCCACGTGCCATCGCTCGGTTCCGCGCCGTGCGCCCCGATGTGCTCGTCAGGCTGCGCGCCACCACGGCACTCGAGGTGGTGAACCTCGTCGCAGGCCACCAGGCGGAGCTTGGCGTCATCCTCGGCACGACGGGCGATCCGCGCGTCGAGGCCTTGCCGCTCTCCGCCACCGCCATCGGGTGCGCCCTGCCGGCTGGCCATCCGCTCGCCTCGCGCAGGAGCCTCGCGGTTGCCGATCTCGCCTCGGTGCCGGTCATCACGCTCGGCCCGCAGCAGCCTGTCGGGCGCATCGTGCAGGCGGCCTGCGCCGAGGCAGGGCTGGTGGCCCGCATCGCGATCGAGGTGTCGCAGTCGAGCATCGCCTGCGCCCTGGTGCGGGCCGGGGCGGGTGTGGCGGTGCTCGACGGGTTCGGGCTCAGCGAAGCCGAGGCGCAGGGGCTCGCCACGCGGCCACTGGGGCCAAGCCTGCCGCTCGAGGCGACGCTCGTGCTGGCACGCAACCGCGTTCCGTCGCTGCTCGCCGAGGCGTTGCGCGAGGAAGCAGTGTGGGCGGCAGGCAACACTCGCAAACACGGGTAGGACGGTGAATAATACTACCTATGCGGGAAGATCTTGAACTTGTTTTTCGCGTCTAGTAATTTAGTCCTACACGCTCCGCTACGCAGCACGCGGCGGAGCACCTCGACCGGGAAGGCCAGCCATGTCCGCGAACTCCGGCGGCGGCGCAGGCGAAACGCCTGTTCCGCTCAACAAGGACCTCTTCCTGCGGTCCATGCTGCGTGCGTTGACCGGCGTGCTTGAGGACGTCGTCGGGCTCGACGAGGCGGAAGGGTATGTCAGCGTCGTCGGGCGCGAACTCGGCCGCGAGATCGGCCATGACTACACCGCTGCGTTCGCCGTCGAACGGCTCGACCGGGCGCAGCTCGCCAGGGTGCTCGTCGATCTCAAGGCGCGGCTCGATGGCGACTTTTCCGTCGTCGAGGAGACGGAGGACCGCATTGTCTTCCACAACACGCGCTGCCCGTTCGGCCGCAAGGTCGAGAACCGGGAATCCCTCTGCATGATGACGTCGAACGTGTTCGGGGTGATCGCGAGCGAGAGCCAGGGCTACGCCAAGGTGACGCTCGAGCGCACCATCGCGCGCGGCGACGGGCATTGCCACGTCGTCGTCCATCTCAGGCCGGGCGCGGCCGAAGGCAGAGAGTATTTTCGGCGGGACGATGCGGCGCACGGCTGAGGCGTTCCGGGCGATCGCGCGGTTCGAACAGGCGCCTGCGCTTCTGCTCGATCCCGCCGGCGTGGTGGTGGCGCGCAACGAGGCGGCGCGGCGACAGCTCGACGCCGAGGACGGCGCCTCGCTCGTCACCAGTCTTGGCGCGCGGTTCGCGCGCTTCCTCGCCGAAGCCGCCGCAGCAGCCGAGCCCATTCCCGGCCGCTTCGCCTTCCTCTCGCGGGACGGCGAAGCGCGCGAGTGCCGATGCGAGGCTGCGGCCTGCCGCTTCGCCGAGGGCGAGCGCGGCGTGCTGCTGCGCATCCTGCCGCCCGACAGGGACGACCGCGGCTTTCCCGAATTGCGCCGGCAGATCGCGGCGCTGAACGAGGAGATGCACGAGCGGCGGGAGAGCGAGGAGCGGTTCCGCCTGGTCATCGAGACGATGCGCGACGGGGTGGTGACGTTCGACGCGGCGGGCGTCATCGGCCTCGCCAACCCTGCCGCCGCCGCGATGTTCGGAACCGATGCCGGTGCCCTCGTCGGGCGGACGGTGCTGTCGCTCACGCCGCCGGAGGTGCAGACCGAGCTCACGGAGTACGAGCTGCGCGCGTACTGGTTGCCGCGCCGCGAACCGGACGGGCGGCAGACGGCGGCGGCGTTGCGACGCGACGGCGCGCTCTTTCCGCTCGAGATCGCCGTGCAGCGCGGCGCCGGAGGCAGACGCGACATCTACGTGGCGGTGCTGCGCGACGTGACGCAGCAGCGGCAGCTGCAGGACCAGCTCGCCCAGTCGCAGAAGAGGGAAGCGATCGGCCAACTGGCCGGCGGCGT
>SXGQ01584058.1_pt1 | contig 11996 bp, 26 predicted proteins | sample 3178371 | NCBI WGS metagenome assembly SXGQ01 (sample SAMN11356859, study PRJNA531348) | freshwater metagenome | isolation source: freshwater sample F1-20 | place: China: Fuxian Lake, Yuxi | collected 2017-12-25 | reverse complement strand
GCCTTCGCTAAGGTGTTGGAAAAATATGGCATGACAGCCTACTCACAATCAAGGGCGGACTAATGCAGAACAAGATAATCAAATTCAAACCAAGGGAGACCGGCAAGAAGACCCCGCCGGCACCCCAGGCGACCAACAGTATAACAACCATGAGGAGAAAAAAACACCATGTCTAGCATCTATGAGATAATCTACAGCAAGGATGGCCAATTGAGATACAGCTATGCCAATGCCAAAAGCATCGGCGAGGCCGAGGCCAAGTCGGGACTTGATCCAGATTGGATCAGGAGCATCTACAAGTATAGTGATGGGCCAAAGATCGCAAAGGCGATACGACCAAGAAAGAGGATCTATTGGAAAGTGAAGAAGATGACGGAACTGGAGAGGTTCTGCCTGCCACCAGACATACAGAGCTGGATCATGAGATATGATGCGGGCACGGAACAGGCATTGGTCAAGCAGGTGCCACTCACACCGGACAACATCTCAATGATAGATCGTTTGGCCGGCATGATGCCGATCACGAGAAGATATAGGGGACCAAGGCACAATTCTAACAACATGACCCGCGATTGTCCCAAGGCGGATGCGGAGAGGGTTTCCGTCTACTTAAAAGAAAGGGTGGCATAGATGTATATCTATATTGGAGAACATTATCATAGAGGAGGTTTAACTTTATGTGCGAAGGATAAAAACGGCGATCTAGTTCAATTGGAAAAAAAAATTGGAAAAACAATTAATCTCGTAGAAAGAGAAAGTGAGTTAGGCAGAACTAAATCACCAATTGGATATTCTATGATGGCCGCCTGGAAGACCGATAATGATACTAATAAGATAGAAACAAGTCTTCATCGATTACTAGATCATGATAGAGTGCATGGAGAGTGGTTTAAAGATACAAACGATGATCTTATAATTAGAGTTGCAGACTACATGAAAATAAATGGATATGAGGCGGTAGAATTTCCTAGGGAGTCTGATGATGAACAAGTTATTTCTGACAGAAAAACAATCATTCGTGACACATCTTTAAGACCAAAGATAAATGAATTATTAGTAGGGGAGACCTTTAGAATCAAAGACATTGAGGTCACTGTCTTGGAAAAAGGATTTTTATGTAGTAAAGATAACAGGATATATGGTAGTCTAAATAGCGCCTTCAGTCCGTTGGGACAAGCTAGAAATACTTGGTACGATGCAAAGAATAAAAATGGAGAAAATGTAATGGAAAGATTGCAAAAGATTAATCAAAACAGAAAGATGGTGGCATAGATGACATATTGGCATAAGATCAATTACCTGGGCCGAGACTTCGGACCATTCCACATAAGATTGGATTATTGCGACGAGGACATGAGCCTCAGAGACATATACGGGTATGATGACGACCCGGAGTGGGTGGACAAGACCGCACAGGAGATCGCGGATGGATACAAATATTTCGTGGTGATCAGGGCCAAGGTTTACCTGGCGGGAGTGGAGTTGGGATCACACAGCCTGGGCGGAATGCTTTTTGACAGCACAGATGAGATGGAAGCCATGATGAAAATGGACTATGAAGGCATCATCGCGGAGGCGGTGGCGAATGCCAAGCACAATCTCAAGAAGATGAGCGAGGCAATGAGCGAGGCCACGGCATGACACAGCTGGACCATTTTGAACTGTTGAACGACCTCAAGAAGCTGTTGGAGAGGGTGGACGGCGGAGACCGGGAACAGGCGAGGTCGGACCTAGAGGAGATCATAGCTCAGGTGCAGGCGGACTGTGACGAGAAGCACAGGATATACCTGGAGCGGGTGGAGAGATATATGAATCATGTGGATTCCGCATTGAAGGACAAGGAGCAAAAATGACCGAGATAGTTTTGAGGGAGTCGATCGTGACATGGATGATGCTGTTGGCGTTGGTGGGCTATCTGTCTTGGTTGATTTACAATAATTTTTGGAAGAAATAACAGATCGTGGATTAAGTCATTGATCTATATGACTTTTTTGTGATTGACCTATAGTATGTAAATGTTATACTGATGTTATGAATCCAACATTATTAAGATTAGATAATAAACTACAATCAATCTATGACAACGATAGAAGGCACCTTGAAGAAGCATCTGACAGGGTCTATATGGCCTGTGAAAGATCCGGGGTTGATGTGGATAACCTTTTAGATTGCATCGAGGGCGGTACGGCTTTTGACTTTGATAACTTCATGTCTCAGCCTGCAGGAAATTTTTTCCAATTTGTGAAGCTTGAATTATTACCAGCAGTAAAATATTTTCCTGACATCACCGCTGGTGGAAACGGTGGGATGGCCAGTATTGGAAGAGGTGAATTCGCAATCGCTTTCCTGAGTAATTGTTCATCTAAGATGATCACAGAAGGCAAAGGTGATCTCAAACACAAAGATGGTACCTATGAGGAAGTAAAGTTCAACGGTGGTAAGATAAATGTGGATAACAGAAGAGGTGAAGATATCTATAAAGATTTTACTAGGATCGTTGCCAACCATGGCATCCAGATCAAAGGCAAAGATTTCTTGCCCTTCAGAAAAAAATCTATTGAGTCATATACACAAGACGAGATAAACGAACTGAATGGTTATTACCTTGAAGCATTGACTGGTGAAAACAAAGGTCCAATATCAGACCAGTACCTAAAGTTATTATTCTTGAACAGAGCATTTAATAACCTATTTGATAGTGTTGATTCTCTCTTGGTTATGGACACAGACGGTTCATATGTTAGAATCAAAGATTCAGACACAGGTACGAAGTATTACCAAAACCTACCAATTGACTTTGAGATTAGAGCGTGGCAAGCCAATCCTGTTTCAATGTATCTATTCACAGACAATCATAAGAACTACAAGAAGTTGATTGAATCTAAAAGATAAAGGTAGTATAATAAATGGATGAAGATATTTGATGATATTTTAAATGTTATTAAAAATTCTAATTTGGTGGCCGAGTCTCATCGAGACGGAAGAACAGGGTCTGTTATTGATGAAGAAAATATAATAATCTTACTTAAAAAAGAATTAGGTGATTATATCGAGGAAGTAGGGGCAAGATCGAGTGAAGATATAATTGCGATTGATCCTGAAACAAAAAAGAAACACCACATTAATATTAAAACATCTGAAAGAAAAAGTAGTGACAACGCCTACACAAGCCTGGGTCTTCTCCATGCCTTCACCGACATTTCTACAGAAGAACTGGCTAATGGTTCTTTAGGTGGAAAATATGACAAAAGAATATCTGATAAAGATTTTCAAACTCTTTTGGAACAAAGAAAAAAAGATACAGATAGAGACTACTATTTTTTAAATTTAGATAAAATGGACATGACGCGGAATCCTTTAATCAGAGGCCTTAAGGAAATAGAACACTGGAAATTTAATGCTAAAAATAACCTGCAGATAGATTGGGGGAAGGAATCACGATCCAAAGGAAAGAAAAGAAGTTTTGAGAAGGCTTATCAGGATATTATTGTAAATGGGGTTTATAAATGTTGGAGCGACTTACATGATCAAAGACAGCAAGGTATAGAAATTTATAAAAATTCTAATCCAAAATATAAACTTTTCAAGGAAGTAGTATGACAATAAAGATAGATCTTTACAATGAGGATTGTTTTGAAGTCTTAAAAAAATTACCAAACAATTCTATAGATATGGTGTGTGTGGATCCCCCATATGGCACCACTTCAATCGAATGGGACGAGGTATTGGATTTCAAACTGATGTGGCAGGAACTGGACCGTCTCATGAAACCCAAGAGCCCAATCATCATATTTGGATCACAACCATTCACCAGCTTGGTTATCAACAGCAAGATTGACTGGTTCCGACATGAGTTGATCTGGAACAAGAATAAATGCGGATCTCCTGGATTGAACAAATACAGGCCACAGAAGATACACGAGAACATTATGGTATTCAGCAAGGATGGGGGATTCACATACAATCCTATAATGGAATCTGGGGAGCCCTATCATAGGGAGGCCAAGGATAAAGAAAAAGGGTATGGGAAAGGCATCAACTCACATGGGTATGGATTCAAGAAAAAATTCTTAGGAGGCACCAATGATGGAACTAGATTTCCAAAAAGCATCTTGCACGCCTCGAGAAATTTTTCCGCCCAACAGACTATTCATCCCACGCAAAAACCAACCAACTTACTGAACTGGCTGATAATGACTTATTCTAATCCAGGAGACACAGTTATGGATTTCTGCATGGGTTCTGGAAGTTGTGGAGTATCTGCCAAAATGACGGGTAGAAATTTTATTGGCATAGAAAAAAATAAAAACTACTTCCTATTTTGTGAATCAAGGATAAATGAAGCACAAGAAAAAATTGTGACAGAGAAAGATCACCAATTAACCACACAAATCTCGCCAGACATGAAAACCACCCCAGATCAAAAATTTGAACAAGGAAAACTGGAGAAATTAAGAGAAGGAAATTATGCCATCAAAAATGATCCAAAACAAGCTCTTTTTGAAATAGAATAATAAAAAATACATTGTTTTATTAGGTTTTAGATAATTGACCTATTACCAATTCATGCTATACTGAAAGTATAAACAATTTTAACTGGGAGGTTTAAAAATGTTAAAAAAGAAAATAGACAATTCAAGTAAAAAAGGCATGATGGTGGGCTATATCCATCAGAGCGGTGACATCACTGCCATAGAGCCGGGTTGGAGCATGACCCCGCTGGTGCTGGCGAAATTATTAAAGGACCTATATCCAACCAAACAGGAGGCCATAGAGTTGGTCGACTCCGCTGTGTTGGTTCCTGTGTTCAGGAAGGAAGACTACGAGTATGTGGATGGGTTCGGCGGTGTGCTGGAATCCAACATCAATTTTTATGAGCAAAATGTTAGGAACCATGTGGGGCACCTGTTCCTGTTCATGAAGGGGTCTTGGCAGTATTCCGAAAACGGCATCGACTGGGATCCGATATCCGAGGTGTTAATCGACGGCAGTGGCTTCAAATTCACGGAAGTGAGACAAGCCGTGGAGGCCGCCTAGATGGTATCAATAGATTCAATAACCAGAGTGGCGTTTGAACTGTTGGTTGCTCTCAACATCAACTATTCCGAGGACCTGCACCGCAAGCCGTTCAACAACGATGAATTATTCTGCCTGGCGCAGAACGTCTATTTCGAGGCCCGCGCCGAATCAATGCAGGGCAAGATAGCAGTGGCGTCGGTGGTCAAGAACAGGATCAAGGATCCCAAGTTTCCCAAGACCTATTGTGGTGTGATCAGAGATGGAAAACATTATGAGAGCTGGAAGACGAAAGGTGTTCAGGACATACAAGCCAAGGATAGGATATTTGTGCCTAGAAAACATCAATGCCAATTTTCGTGGTACTGTGACGGCATCAAGGACATCATATGGATACAGCTCAAGGACGGCACACCCATAGAGCACAACAAGACGTCATGGAGGGACTCCGTGAATGTGGCCTTGATGGTGATGAGCGGACAGGCCCGAGACAACACTGGCGGAGCCACTTATTATTATGCCCACAACCAGGTCTATCCGGATTGGGCCGACAAATTTACCAAGATAGACGTGATTGGTAATCACACATTCATGAAGAGATGATAGACTTTTTCTTCAACACCATCGTGACCGTTTTGTTTGTTTTTTTTTACCTCGCGATGGGGTACTGGTTCCTGGACCTACGGACACTTCCCCAAGAGCATTGGGTCTCTAGGTCCGCGGATCGGGTGAAGCAATTCTTTGGTGCCGTGTGGGAGCCCATGCGGTCCAAGACCCGCAGATTAGACGTGAGATTGCTGTTGGTAATGGATAATTTGGCAATGAGATTGACGAATATAGATTTTGTGCTATTGTCAAAGCAGTTGGGGATCGCGATCTGGAATGTATTTCTAAAGATCATCGCATTCACAATAAAATTAAAACGATTATTTTTTGAGAAGAATGAAGATAAAAGGTAGAGAGACCAAACCGCTGAGCAAGGAAGATCGAGAAGTGTTCGACTGGATAGGACAGAAATTGCAGGACATACACGACGGCAAGGACGTCTATCTCACAGATGAAGAGGTGGAGAAGGACAGGCAGGAATGGCTCAAGAGCCAGACCCCGTCAGAGAAATTGCAGGAGCAACTGGAGCCCATCATCCACGAGGACAAGGACGAGGATGAGGTGGGCGAAGAACCAGACACAGAGGAGGAGCAGGGATGATCAAGAGATTGGTGCTGTTCTTGAGCTTGGCCGGTGCCAGTGTGGTTGGCTACCAATGGTTGAGCGACAACCTCAACGACGCCCTGGGGGCGGCCGTATTCGTTTTGGTGGTGATAGCCTTGCTGATGTTGTTCGACGGCAATGATTAGGAATTTAACAAAGGAGGAAAACTGATGGAAGACGATCTGGACCTGATACTGGGTGACGAGGAAATGAGCGGAGAGTGGTATTGCGAGGCCTGCGAGCACGGTCCCATGGAAGAGGAAGAGGGCCGTTGCGGCAGATGTGGCCACAAGCATAAACACCACAAGGACGAGGAGATGGAGTTGGATGAGAACGGTGACCCCGTGGATGAGAAATACTACGAAGAGCACTACTAGATGATCAAGCTGATGGCATTGGTGGCGGCTTTTGGGTGTGCCTTTTATGTACTGGGGCAGAGCCAGAACGCATGGGTAAGATTGATAATGCTGGCATCGCTGTGCCTGCTGGTGTTTCAATTATCGAGGTTGCACACATGAAGAACTTCAGCAAGAACACAGTGAACAAGAGCCCTAGAAGGATACACCGCAACATGGGTGGTCGCCGGAAGGGTACCCTGCCGGGAGTGCCGGACAACAAGGCGTTTGGCAGGCACTTGGATTTCGATTTCCAAAATAACAGAAAGAACGAATTGCCCCCAGCGGTGCGGGATCAGATGGATTGGGTCAGGAGAGAAACCGATGCCAACAGGGATGACCATGACTAGATTGGGCATAGATCCGTTCACGCAGGAAGAGACCTGGGAGATCCAGAGGGCCGAGGACTACTGGGAGATGAGTTATATAGATCAATCTAACAGGGTGAGATACAGACTGAGCGGCGTGTTGGTGGAGGAGGACATACTGGACCTGCTGTATTGCCACGGATACATATCGGCCAATCAGAGAGAAGCAACCATTAACCATACAAGGAGAACAGATGATAACAGAAGCAACTAAGGAGCGATTGAGAGAGCTGGAGGGGCAGAAGATCACCCTGGAGGACGAGCTGGAGAGATTGAGCTACACCAACAACTTCGTGAGGATAGCTCATCTCGAGCAGGAATTGTTTGATGTCAAAGATTCTATCAAGAAGATCACTCAAAATCATTGGTTTGAGGACATTTCTTCCGAGGAATTGCAAAAAGAATCCAGAATTCTTCAGTAAGTCATTGATCTATAAGGCTTTTTGCGAGGTCAACCCAATTGACCTATATAGAAGCTGTGTTATAATGATAGTATAAACAAGATGGGCAGGGAGGCCTAAAAAGATGAGTATAAGACACATAAACATAGAAAAGTTCCAGAAAGAAGCAATAGATTTAGCAACGAAAGGACATGGAAACCGTCCATCATTCACTGGTGGCAGTCTCTATGTGGAGATGAGAGACAGAGATCACGCAGAACTATTGAGGGCGGATCTAGAGCAATACACCAATGCCAACTGGGGGGACGGAGACAGGAACTCTGCCTATGGCACGGCGGTGCTGATGTATAAACTGGGCGACCAGAACGGCAGAACGGAATTCGTTTACGACTTCGTTCCGGGTCCGGGGGCGACCGATCCGGAAGTGTATTCTTCCAAGATGGGTCCTGTGGATTGGAACGACATTCCGGATGAAGTGGATGAGATGTTGTGCCTGGAAGCCGAAATAGCAAGGGGGAAATAACATGATAGACATAGAGATAATACTGATCGGGGTCGCGATAATATGCTACATAGCGATCATCAAGTCATTGTTTGATCTTAAATCCATTGTTGGATCCATGAGAGTGAGAACCGGCAAGATGATCAAGATCTGTGACAACATGATCTCAATCTGCGAAGATGCGGGCAAGACGAGAAAGAGACTGATCAAAACCAACTGGGGGAGAAAATAGATGAGTATGTATAACGATTCCGTGCAGGACGAGTTCACGATACTGAACAGCGACGGCGAAGTGGTGGCGGTTGGCGTGCAACAGGCCCTGGATCTGGTGCAGGAGATAGACGGCGACTACCTGGTGAGGGGTGATGCGGACGAGTTCGAGATCACTTCATTCATAAATGGATTGGTGGCCAACGACGTCAGCACCTTACTGGAATTGCTGGACGGGCACGGCTACAGGATTACCTGGCAGGATGACGCCATGGATCACGACGATCCGGAAGACAGCGAATCCATCAGGGATCACCTGGAGGGCCTGGGCATCAAGGGCGACAGGAGCTACAACTAAACAACAGAAAGAAGGAAGGCGAAAATGAACGCAATGGAAAGACTGATACTGGCAACAGCGGCCATCTTGTATGGCATGACCGCTCAATTGCCTGCGAATGAGGCTGTGAAAGAGACTCAAGAAGCCATCAACAAGTGGTATGAGGAAGTGAGCACTTCCGTATCCAAAGACATGGCATCTCTGGGCACGACCATAGAAAAATTACCTGAGAACATTTCTTTGGGGGTGAGCAACTGGTGGGAAGAAACCAAGCAATATCAAAAAGAGCAATGGCAGAAGTCGTCGGAGCAGAACCAACAAAATTTGGACTTCATCAAGAGCTTGTTTGGATCAAAGGAACAAGTGAAGAAACAATAATGAACATAGCGGACGAGAAACTGAATCAAAGCCACGAGAACACCATGCGATTCGTGTACCAGCAACTGGAGAGCACGGATCCGCAGATGGTGGCCAGCACAATGTTGGCCATTGCCATGAGGCTCTACAAGACCATTTTAAAACCACAGGACTTCCAGAAGTTCGTGGACACGGTGGCGGATGAATCTCACAAGATCCGTCCATTCAACAGGCCGAGCATAAACTGATGTTGGTGTTGAAATCAAAAATGAGATCGTGGTCGGACTTCCGGGCATTCTTTGACTTCGATGGTGCGAGAGATCGCAAGAACTACATCTTGGCAGTGGCGATGATATTCGCGGCGGTGTTCGGTGCGGCTTTGGCAGGATTGATTGCTCTATTCGCAATCAATTTTTTTGTGGTGTTGATACATTACAGCCTGGTGGTGTTGCTACTGACTGGCGCCTACAACTGGGCCTTGATGAGCATCACGGTACAGCGATTGAGGCACATCGGCATCACGGACATATTCAAACTGGTGGCCTGCGTGGTAGTGACGGCCCTGTTGCCGGTGCTGGTGTTCATCTGGATGGTGTGGCCGGGGGACAGGAAGTAATGGATCTGTTCAGGATGTATATGTGGATATCCATAATGATATTTGTGTGTCTCCTTATCATATTTTTAGTATCTCCCGAGAGTTTTGTAATAGGTTGATAGATTAAATATCTGTGTTATAATAATAAGTCATGGGATTCATACAGATGCCACAACGAAAAAGGATCATAAAGAAGCTGGCCCGCACCAAGCGACTGGAAAAGGCCAAGAGAGAGCACCATGAGTGGTTGCAGTCGCAGAATCTTACTCCGGCAGAACTCAAGAAGCGATCCAAGGAATCGCCCGTGCCATTTCCAGAATACAAGTTAAAAAGGGAGATGCCCAAAACTTCAGACAAGATAACCAGGGTCAGTGGTCGTGCCGAGGCACAGCACTACTCCGGCGAGCGGAAGTTGATTGGCATCGGTATGCTACACAAGAGCAACCTGGTGCCGGTTTTCGACCAGCAGGACGCCATTGACATCTCCAAGATGAGACGCAATTAAATTTTTAAAATAATTTTATGATTGTTTGTTTCACAAGTTTTACTTCGGTTGGTTGCACTTTTATGGACTGGAGTTTTCATTTTTTGTTAGGAAAGGATAAGTTTTGGAAAAATGGTGTGGGTTTGATGCCGTTGTCCATGGATCCTTTACAGTTAAAAAATGCCCATGGTCATGAAAAGAATCATCCTGGAACTATCAAAGAATGGCATGAAACAATAAAAAGTTTTAAATCTTGTGATGCGGATTTTCCTATAAGTTTTTATGGCTATATCGATCGATCGGAAATGTCTCCTCTGGAGGATGTTGCTGATCAATATTTGAAAAGACTAGACCTTGCTGTAAAAGAAGAAATTAAGGTTGTATATCTCCATAAGTCTAATTCCTATCCTTTCTTCCTACAGAGATCTCATGATTCTGGTAGTCTATTTAATGAATTGCGGTCCTGGTGTCTTGTTTGGTTTCCAACAATTAAAAATTTAGACATCAAAACTAACTCAATTGGTGGATTGAGAGAATTTATTTCATATAATATGCGGTATCTGCGGTCCGAGAAATTGCATGAAAAAATTAAAAATAAAATAGAAAAAAATCAAGATAATTTATTGTTCTTGGATTGCAAGGATTGGTGGTATGATGGTTTGAAAACCATGCAGAAAATCTTTGATTTTTTAGAACTTTCTGTTTGTCAAAACAGAATAAATGATTGGATGCCAAAATATAAAGAATGGAACAAAAAACTTAAAAAATATGATGAATTTGAAACATTGTTGCCTCTAATAGCAGAATCTGTTGTGAAAGGAAAAAGATTCAATTTAGAATTACTCAATCTAAACATCATCGAGGAGGCCTTGATTTTAGAAAAATTAATGTTAGAATATGGCGTAAGGATAAAAATAAAAAATTTAGATGTTTTTCCAAAAAATACAATAGCCCTATATAATTTAATTAAGAAATAAATTAAAAGAATTTTTGTGATCTTCATTTTACCAAACCAATTGACACATAACCAATCCGTGCTATAATAAAGCAAGGGGTACGAAGAAGCCTAACCTTGTTATGTAAAGCCGATCTACCCCTTACACAGAAGGGAGAAACAATGAACATACCAATGAAGACATTCAGATTCCAGGTGTTGATCAACAACCAACTACCTGCGATCATAATTGAGCAACGGGCCATGAATGTGACCCAGGCCCAGCAGGCAGTAGAGGCGCAATACGGCTCCAACAGTAGAGTCATTTTCTACGGCATGGTGAGAGAAGACGACTAGGTTGACAGGTCACGAATAGGCTGTAAAATATTAAAACAATAACTGGGAGGTTAGATTGAAGAAATACGTCAAAATTGAAACAGGTGCATATCGCGGTGAGGACCAGTCGGGTCGAGTGTTTCCACTGGTGAAAGAATATCAGAAGTACACGGGATCCAAACAGGGCGGCTTCGTCACTGTGGATGTCACGGAGCAACAGGGCTACGAGGGCCTGGACAAAGTCAGGATCAACATACCGGACATCGCCGCGGCCACTGTGGTGCCCGAGGCTGTTTATGTCAGCTACATGGAAGACGTCAAGTCCAACATGGTGCCAGAGGATTCCACAGCCGTGGAAAATGATGAGATGGCTATATCTAGGATTGCCACTCGTTTTGAGATATTGAATGAGATGACTGAAGCCGTTGCGACTAATAAAGTGAGGGCGGTTATCGTGTCGGGACCTCCCGGCATAGGCAAGTCTTACGGCGTGGAAAGCACTCTGGAAAGATTCTCCACATTTGATGATATTGCAGGACAGAAGAGGAAATTTGAAATGGTCAAGGGTGCCATGTCAGCGATAGGTCTATACAAGAAGTTATATGAACACAAGGATCCGGGCCATGTGGTGTGCTTTGACGATTGCGATGCTATACTGTACGATGATCTATCGTTGAATCTATTGAAGGCGGCCTTGGACTCGGGCAAGAAGCGAATGCTCCACTGGAACACGGAGAGCAGGACCTTATACCAAGAGGGTATGCCCAACTCGTTTGAGTTCCACGGCGGTGTGATATTCATCAGCAACATCAAGTTTGACAATGTCAAGAGCAAAAAATTACAGGACCACTT
>SXGQ01345878.1_pt1 | contig 11996 bp, 9 predicted proteins | sample 3178371 | NCBI WGS metagenome assembly SXGQ01 (sample SAMN11356859, study PRJNA531348) | freshwater metagenome | isolation source: freshwater sample F1-20 | place: China: Fuxian Lake, Yuxi | collected 2017-12-25 | reverse complement strand
TCACCGGAAGTTACCTGGAAGCGGGCGCGGGTGAGGTTTCTGAGGATTGCGCCCGGCTGCTGGAATTTCAGATTGGGACTTGAGGATGAGCAGCGCTGCTGGTGTGCCGGGGACAAGCGCAAGCAGTAACTGCAAGTTGAAGCGGGCCGCGGTGTACGTATGCCGGCGGCCGGAACGGAGTGCGGCGTATCAAGTGGTGCGTCAGAATTTGGAGACGTGGCTGGCGCAGCGGCGCGCGGGAAGGCTGATTGCAGGCGCAAATTGTTACTTGACGAGTGCGGGCCCCGCGCTTATCATTTGCTTGTGCACGTTGGCTTGAATTTCCTATCCGTTGACGCAGTAGGTGCGTGCGGGTACGAATTCAATTTTTGAGGGAGAGCCGATGGGATCGCTAACACGTGAACAAGTTGCACAATTTGAGGAAGAAGGCTATTTGCTGGTGGGGGGGCTTTTTGATCCGGCGGAAGACCTGGATCCGATCATCGAAGAGTACAAAGGAGTGCTGGACAGACTGGCCGGTGAGTTGTACGCCAAGGGCGAAATCAGCAGCCTGCACGGCGACCTGCCCTTTGGGGAGCGGCTGATCCGCGTCTACCAGGAGAGCGGCAAAGTCCACGCCCAGTACTTCGATTTCTCGCTGCCCCAGGCCGATGTGAAACCCGACACCCCCTTCTGGGCGGGGCCGGCGGTCTTTGCCGCCATGCGCAACAAGCGGTTGCTGGATGCGGTGGAGTCGCTGATCGGGCCGGAGGTGTACTCCAATCCTGTGCAGCACGTACGCATGAAACCGCCGGAACGCTTGACGCCCAAGGATGAGAAGGGGCTGGTGCAGCTTGGCAAGACGCCGGTGCATCAAGACAACGGCGTAGTCACCGAGGACGCCGACAAGACCCAAATTCTCACCGTCTGGTTCCCGCTAACCCGGACCACTGTCAAACACGGCTGTCTCTCCATCTGGCCGGGCAGCCACCGGAAAGGGTTGCTGGATCACTGCCCCACGGACATCGGACTGGGTATTCCCGGCAAACTGCTGGGTGGCAGCAAAGCCCTGCCCATGCCCATGGAACGGGGCGACGTTCTCTTTTTGCACAAATTGACTGTCCACGCCTCCTTCTCCAACACCAGCGACGAGGTGCGGTGGAGCTTTGACCTGCGTTACAATCCCATCGGTCAGCCTACCGGGCGCACTCATTTCCCCGGCTTTGTGGCCCGCAGCCGTCAGCATCCTGAAACGGAATTGCGTGAAGCCGCTGCTTGGGAGGGTCTCTGGCGCGACACGCGGGATCACCTGGCGACGATTGAGATGGGCAAGTTCAACCGTTGGAACAAAGAGAACCCAGCCTGCGCGTAATATACGAGAACTGACCGATGCTAATCTCTTTATCTCCCAATCGCTGTTTTACCGCTGAGATTGTGAAATTAAGAGATTGTAAGATTGCTCTCCCATTGTCCACCTTCTTCTTTGTGTCTTCGTGGTTGAATCCATATGGCAAAAGATCGCTGGCTGGTGCGGGCCAGTAACATCGGGGCTTGGGCTTTCTGCAATCGGGCCTGGTGGTTGGCCCACGTACAGCACGCCGAACACGAAAACCCTGCCGCGCTGAGCCGGGGAGACGATTCCCACGCCGCCCACGGTCTGGCAGTGACCCAGGCAAGTTGGCAGCAGCGATCTGGTCTGCTCTTGCTGGCGGCGGGGCTGATTTTGGGCGGGCTGTCTGAGCGCAAGCGAGTGTCTGGATCGCGTTGCGTTAGTGATGCCGCCACCGCGCAAGTATCGGCACCACTACTTTGGGGTGCTGGCGCCGAACTCGCTGTCGCCGGAATTGAAAGCGGCGAATTTGCGGCTCGTCGGACCGTCATCAGGTAAAGCTACGCTATCGTGCCATCGACCAGCTGGTCGTCGCTCGCGTGGACGGAAAAACCGGGCGCGAAATTTCCCCGGCGGTTTAGGTGGCGAGTTCAATAACGCAGCCGCTCAAAAAAAACAGCATCCGTCTGTTTGCAGGGTACTTTTCCCCCAATTATTGTCTCTACAATGAACGCAAAAGAGATAAATCGCCTCCTAGAGTTCTACCGACACGCGCTGTTGGAGGATTCGGCGAAATTCTGGTTCCCCCGCGGTCTCGACCATGAGCACGGCGGCTACCTGCATTGCTTAGACCGCGACGGTGCGGTACTCGACACCGACAAGTCCGTCTGGGCGCAGGGCCGCATGGCATGGATGCTTGCTACGCTGCACAACACCGTGGAGCGTCGCGCCGACTGGCTCGAATGGTCCAAAATCGGGCTCGATTTTCTCGAAGAGCATTGTTTTGACACGGACGGGCGGATGTTTTTTCACGTCACGCGTGAAGGCCGACCCATCCGCAAACGCCGCTACGCCTTCAGCGAAGCATTTGCTGCCATCGCGCACGCCGCCTACGCAAAGGCGACGGGCGACGCGCGTTACGCCGCGCGCGCGCACGAGCTGTTTGACGTGTTTGTGGATTGGAATTTCACGCCTGGCAGGATGCCCCCGAAATTCACGGATACGCGCCCGTCCATCGGCATGGGGCCACGCATGATCACCATCGTTACTGCGCAGGAACTCCGCGCCAACCTCGGCGCGGACGCCAAACTTGACAGCTGGACTGACCGCTGCATCGCGGAGATTGAGCGCTGGTTTGTGAAGCCGGACCTCTTATGCGTCATGGAAACTGTCGGGCTGGGCGGGGAGATTTTGGATCACTTTGACGGCCGCACGCTCAACCCCGGCCACGCCATCGAGGGCGCGTGGTTTATTTTGCACGAGGGCAAGCACCGCAAGGACTCGCGCCTTATCAAGCTCGGCTGCCAGATGCTCGACTGGATGTGGGCGCGGGGTTGGGACGCGGAGTTTGGCGGCATTTTGTATTTCCGAGACGTCTACGGCAAGCCCGTGCAGGAGTACTGGCATGACATGAAGTTCTGGTGGCCGCACGATGAAACTCTCATTGCCACGCTGCTCGCGTATCAGCTCACCGGCGACCTGAAATACGCCTCTTGGCACCAGCAGGTGCACGACTGGAGTTTCAAACACTTTACCGACCCGCAGTACGGTGAATGGTACGGCTATTTGCATCGCGATGGCCGCGTGTCCGTGCCGCTCAAAGGGAACCTTTGGAAAAGCTTCTTCCATCACCCACGCGCGCTATGGTATTGCCTGCGCCTCTGCGAGGAAATGAAAACTAAACAATTGCCCTAAAAATGTTTCACTATAACGCCTCACTGTCTCTACAAAAATTCTTTACAACAATCTCCATGCTTATGACCGCAAGACTCCTCTCCGCCGACCTACCGCTCGACTTGCGTCAGTTCCCCTCCAGCCCGTCCGTCCGGCGTGGCCGGCCCACATTACTGCGCAAAGAGTGGAATATGGCCATGAGACTTTCGGCGGAGTGGGGTTTAGCCAGTGTGGTTGACCTGTGCGGTGTCAGCGTTTACCATTTACGAGTCCAAGGGGGCATCACTTTAGTATGTGTTGGGGCAAACAGCCATCAACTCGAATTCAAGTAGGTATTGATTCATAGTGTACGAAAAGTTAAGTCTTGACGGCAGAGTTGCGGTAATCGTGGGCGGCACGACGGGTATTGGTCGGGCGCTGGCGCTTGGTTTCGCGGAGGCTGGAGCCACGGTCGTCGCGACTTCTCGCAAGTTTGAGCAGGTCGAAGCTGTGTCGAGGGAACTTGAGGCGCGCGGCTCGCGCACCCTGCGCCAAGCGTCCGACGTCGGCGACAAGGGGAGCCTTGAAAATCTCTGTGCAGCAACGCTCGAGCGCTTCAGTAAGGTGGACATCCTTGTCAACTGTGCGGGCTTCACCAAACGCGGTCCAACGCTCGACTACCCGGACTTGGAATGGAATGCCATTCTGGATACCAACCTGAACGGTACGCTGCGTGGATGCCAAGTGTTTGGCAAACCTATGCTCGAGCGCGGCTATGGGCGCATCATCAACATTGCCTCGCTCACAACTTTTGTAGGCTTTATGGAAGTCGCCGCGTACGCTGCGAGCAAGGCCGCTGTCGGCGCGCTGACGAAGTCCCTGGCGGTGGAGTGGGGCTCGAAAGGCGTGTGCGTGAACGCGATCGCCCCGGGTGTTTTTCGCACCAATCTGAACGCCGCGCTGCTTGACGGCAGCGAGCGCGGTAAAGAGCTCAAGCTGCGCACGCCAATGCGTCGCTTCGGTGACGTGAACGAGCTGGTTGGCGCTGGCATCTTCCTTGCTTCTGAGGCAGCGAGCTTTGTCAATGGGGAAATTCTAGCAGTCGACGGCGGCTTTCTGGCGAGCGGCGTCAATCAATGAAGCCATTCATCCATGCGGATTTTCTTCTGGAGACGGACACCGCGCAGCGTCTGTACCACGAGGTGGCTGCGCTCCAGCCCATCATCGACTTCCACTGTCATTTGTCAGCAGCTCAGATCGCGCAGAACCACTGCTTCCGCTCTATAACGGAAATCTGGCTCGACGGCGACCACTACAAGTGGCGCGCCATGCGCGCCAACGGCGTTGCTGAGCGGCTATGTACGGGTGACGGCAGCGACTGGGATAAGTTCGAGGCTTGGGCGGAGACGGTGCCGGCCACGCTGCGCAATCCGTTATATCACTGGACTCACCTCGAGCTCGCCTTTCCGTTTGGAATCAATGATCGGCTGCTCGGGCCGGGTACGGCCCGCGGCATCTTCGACGCCTGCAACGAGCGCCTAAGAGAGCCGGCGTTCACCGCGCAGGGGTTGCTCGAGCAATACCGGGCGAAGGTGGTGTGTACCACTGATGATCCAGTGGACAGCCTAGAGCACCATGTCGCACATAGCAAGTCGCCGAAGCGCACCACCAAGCTCCTGCCGACTTGGCGCCCCGACATGGCCATGAGCGTCAAGGACCTCGACGCCTATGCTAGCTGGCTTGGCAAGCTTGAGGCCATTACGGACCTTAGCATTGGCAGCTATTCTGACCTCTTGACTACACTCGACGTGCGGCACGCTTTCTTTCACAAGGTAGGCTGCCGCCTCTCTGATCGCGGGCTTGACGTTGTGCCGGATGTGCCGTGCACCAGCGCGCGCGCGGCGGCTCTGTTCGACAAGGCGCGCTGTATGCGGGAGCTCTCAGAGGAGGAGCAGGACGCCTTTCGCTGGCGGCTCCTGCACGACCTCGCCGTGCTTGATCATGGCCGGGGGTGGGTCATGCAGCTACATATTGGCGCGCTGCGCAGCGTCAATACGCGGCTGGTCGCTAGGGTCGGGCCCAACACGGGCTTTGACTCCATCGGTGACTCGCTCATGGCAGCGCCATTGGCAAGATGGCTCGACGCACTCGACCAGAAACAGCAGCTGCCGAAGACCATTTTGTACAACCTTAACCCGCGCGACAACGAGCTAGTCGCGACCATGGCGGGCAACTTCAACGACGGGTCTGTTGCGGGAAAAATGCAGTACGGCAGTTCTTGGTGGTTCCTGGACCAGCTCGACGGAATGGAGAAGCAGATGAACGCGGTGTCTAATATGGGTCTGCTTTCGCGCTTCGTGGGCATGCTCACCGACTCGCGCAGTTTCCTTTCCTACTCGCGCCACGAGTACTTCCGCCGTTTGCTCTGCAACATGCTTGGCCACGACGTTCGCCGTGGCCTACTGCCCGATGATGCGTCGCTCTTGAAGACCCTGGTCAAAGCGGTTTGTTTTGGTAATGCCCAAAAGTATTTCCGTTTCGATCTCTGACGCAGCCACTACCACCATTTTGTTTTACGACCCCAAGCTGCCCTTCGAGGCCCGCTAAATTGACTTGGTCTTGTGGCTGACCGTTGAGGAAAAGGTTGCTCAGATGCGGCACGAAGCGCCCGCAATCCCGCGATCCAGCATCGCGGAGTACAGCTGGTGCGACGAGTGCTTGCACGGTATCGCCCGGGCCGGCGTAGGCATGGTGTTTCCGCAGGCAATTGGCCCAGCCCGGGCAGCAAAGCTCTCTTGAACTACCTCTGAGCGCAGGCGATTTTCTGGATCGGGGTGCGTTATTGATACCTTCACTGCGCAAGCATTGGCACCGCTACTTTGGGATGCTGATACCGAACTAGCTGTGGCGAGGTGCTGGTGACAGCGCAGGTCAGTCGGAAGCTGGCGGCGGGGAGCAAAATGCCGCGGAGAGAGACAGTGCGCGCAGACTGCGGCGCTTAGCGGGCAAGACAGTTGCCCGAAACTGGGCATAGTTGCTGGTGCGCATCTTCAGGTGTTTGTGCTTAGGTGGAGCGATTGCGGCGAGCGGGTGCGCCTGGTTGCGTTTATCACAAAGCCAGCGGTGGTGCGGCAGATACTGGCGCATGCTGGCGAGCTGACAACCGAACTGTGAAGCGCAGACGCGTGGGCCCTGCCGGGGGGATTATGCGAGACCAGCTGGTGGCTCCGGAAGCACGGTGTAAAGAAATCCTGCAACTGGAGTTTGATCAGCCATTGGGTTAGTGACCCAGCGCTGTGGGAATTGCACACGCGGCGCAGCGGGGGTAGGCGTGGCCCAGTCACTGGTGGAGCGACATGAGTGTCTTAAGCTGCCGATGCTTGGTTGTATAAGTTGTGCTATTCCGCTTGTTACGAAGCTCCTATCTCTCGGAGTACCAAACAAAAGTGATCGTTGACCACTAGGTAAAGGCGGGGTGGAAGTTAGTGCAGAGTGGGACTTGACCACTACGGTCCAGTGGTTACCATTTGAGGGTGGTAAGCGGTTTGAATTTCCTATCTGTCTAGACTCGGGCGTGGTGGAATGACAGTCTTGGATTGCTAATAGCTGGCTAAGAAAACATGAAATCTTTTCTCGCTACGCCAATCAGCTCTCTCAAAATATTCAGCTATGATACTAAATTGTTGTAAAATCCATCTTAGAGTCAAGCTAAGGACTGCGTAGTACTTAACTAGAACAAGGGAGTGTGCGCAAAATAAGGACTCCGAGAAATCAAGAGTATCAAATGTTCTATAATTTATCCCTACACCCCACGATATCCAACAGGAGCTACACATGAAAATCACACACGCCAGACGTTTGTCTCTTAACCTTCCTTTTTATGCTCCCCATGTTGAAGCTGCCATGCACCGCGCCAATACCCATGATGAGCGGATCTATGTATACCGACTGGAAACCGATAATGGGTTGGTCGGCTACGGCGATGGCGGCTTCCATGAAGTGGCTGAACTTGTCGGCATGAATCCCTTTTCCCTGATGCGGGACGATCGGATTGGGTTCGGGCCACAGCTTGCCGTCCTTGACCTTTGCGGTAAAGACGCTGGTGTTCCGGTCCATGCGCTGCTAGGCGTTAAGGTGCGCAACCGGAGTCCGATTTCGTGGTGGGATATCGATATGCCGCCGCTGGATTGGGCTAAGGAGGCAAAGGAGTCGGTGAAACGCGGGTATACATCGTTCAAAATGAAAGCCCGTCCCTGGCGAGACATCATCGACCAGGTCCAAATGGTTGGAAATGTGGTTCCAGCGGACTACCGGTTCGACGTAGATTTCAACGGTTTTCTGTTGGGTCAACCAAAAGCGGAACAGATTCTCGGGCAATTGGACGAGCATCCTAATGTGGGTATTTACGAAAGCCCCTTTTACCTCGCAAAGGATCCGGTTGGCGCAAAATTATTGAAGCAGCGCATCCGAAAGCCGATAGCTGAACATTTTCAAGAGGCGGTACTGCACGCGCATACTAGCGATGCTTTCGTCATCGGAGCTGGGGCTACCGAAACGATCCGTCAGGGTACGCTGGCAGCATCTTTTAATCGACCTTTTTGGCTTCAGATGGTAGGTGCGGGGTTCACCACTGCGTTTGCTGGCCAAATTGGCTCTGTGTTGTCCCATGCCCAGCTCCCCTATATAACCTGTCACGAACTTTGGATTGACGACTTAATCAAGCAGCCGATCACGGTTACGGACGGGTACATGGATGTTTCGGATAAACCAGGCCTTGGAGTTGAAGCGGATGAAAAGGCAATCGAGAAATATTCTGTACCTCATGACGAGCCTACTGGCACCAAACGTTATCGGGCCAAGAAGCGCATATTGCGGGTGGTCTGGCCGGGCGTTGGAAAGAACACACGAGCATGGGAATTCACGGATGAAACAATTTATCAGCAAGAATTTTATAAAGGCAACCTTCCAAGTTTCGAACGTGGCGTGCAGCTAGAGGTTGTGGAAGATGACGGCAGCGCCGCGTTCAAAAAAGCACATGCCAAATTGGCAGAGCAGGAAGCATTGGTCACAAGTAGCTGGTAAGGTAAGTTTGGAGAGACGGCTTGCACGGTGGTTTGACCAGCTTTTTAAGGATGGCAACAAAAATTACAATTCTTCGGTTAACTGTTAAGTCGTTTGGGATCTAGTCCTCTTACCAACATTGCGGGTCCCGATTTGTGAGTATTGGCAGTAGCATTACTCAAATGGCGAAACAATACCGAAATTTGTTACCAATGACCGTTTGAGTTGCAAAAAATCACAAAGCCGTGTCGTGCCCTTCTTAGCCGTGTTTCAAGTGTGTCGTCATCGCTAATTTCCCAGATGCTACTTACCAAAAGTATTTTTCAAATATTTGAGTACCTGTAGCTTTTGAGACTGTCCTTTGTGAAACTGAGCTGGAATGCTGTTGGCAGTTGCAAGTCTGTTATCGTAATCTGGCATCAATGGTGGTGTTCGCTTTAGATCTATCTGGTAGATTTTTTTCTCAGTAACTTGGCGGAGACCTACATTTTGGCAATCTAAACTATTCTCTTTCTACCGGAACCTTGGCTTTGCAGGAGCATAAGCATTGGCCTCGAAGAATTCTGTGTCAGACGAAAAGCGTGCTTGAAGCAGGTTGTTATCAATATTTGTTTTGCGATGTGTGTGCGGATGCGGACCAGATACTGGATCCGGAGATTGATATGGTATCGGAATGGCAATCCTGCCCTGTTGGAACAGTCTATACGGCGATGCCCAGGCAGATGTTGTCTTGGTGCCGGCAGGGTGCTGTTTGTAGGTTTGTCCTTAGATGTCGGATTGTAAACAGCGTGAAGTTTTATCTGGTAACTTAGATCAGAGCCTGCCGAACAGTGAGCAAAAGTGCTTGACATCACGCGACTATTTGAGGAAGCTTCCGTAAATTTGGATTTGGAATCTTCTAAGGTAGCATATATAATAAATAGGGTCCTTTTGCGTGACTTTCCCTCGACTAAATTCATCACACCAAGAGAATAGTTTGGTGGGAAATTTCCTGCGGCCAAACAATACACCCCCAATTATTTGTTACAAAGGAGAAGTCCATGAAAACAGGTGAGGTCCGTCTCTGGAAAATGACTCGGCGCCAGGTGCGAGAGGGCCTAGCCAGCGGCCAGATCAAGGGCGCTATCTTGCCCACCGGCAGCACGGAACAGCACAATGAGCACCTGGCAATGGAGCACGACACCGCCAGCGCCAATTATATTGCGTGGCAAGCGGCTCTTCAGCTGTATCCTCAGGTGGTATTGGCAACGCCTATTGCAGTGGGCATCTCCGAGCATTGGATGGAATTCCAAGGTACCCTCAGCCTCAAGCCAGAAACCTTCTTTGCTCAGGCCTTCGACATTTGTGAAAGCCTCTCGCGACACGGCATTGAGAAGGTTTTGATTGTCAACGGTCACGCTGGTAACGGATCTCTTGGGCAACAGATGCCTGACTTCCGGCAGCGCCTTGGCATAGATGTGCGTTTCCACTCTTATTGGGAAGCCTACTCTAAGGACTTTGTCGAAGAACACTTGGAATCCAAAGATTGCCCGGCTCACGCTGCGGAGTTCGAAACCTCCTTCGCCCAAGCGCTCTTTCCTGAGAATTTGCACTGGGAGGGCGTGGACTACGAAAAGGCAGGTATCAAGATCACCAAGAATCTCAACTACGCCCCCCACGACCCTATTTACTACCAAGCTGCCGAAGATTTTGCCACCGCTGCTAAAGGCCGTGCCATGGCCGACGCCGCCATCAAGTGGGTGGTCAAGCAGATGGAGGATATGCTTGCGAAGTAGTCTTAGCCAAAATTTTGGACTTTGAAGAATCGGCTAAGGAAAGGGCTAGGGTGAGGGAGCATGGGAAAACTGAGCGATGAAACCAGAGTGATTGTGCGCCGGGTGCAGAGCCCAAGGGCGTACCCAATTTGAACGCCCCTTCACGACAGGCCTGCGCGGCCCGTTTCCCGAGGACCTGAGCATCCGCCACTTTGCTGGTGGCGGCTTTTCCCCGTTTTGGGAGCGGCTGCGGAAGACTCTCGTCACTTAGTCCGCATAGCAAACTTCTTTAGCGGAAAGACACCGTTTGGGAACTAAGCTTGGCAAAAATATAGGCTGTTGAAAGGGTGCATGCGGCAGTGCGGCAGCGGTAATCCTGCGCTGCAGTAATGGCACACGCGGCGCAGCGTGACAAGGCGTGGTGTGGCTGCTGGCAGAGTGCACTGAATGTTTAGGACTGCCGATGCTGGTCTGCAGAAGTTGTGTAAATTCCGCTTGTTGAATGTGCGTAATTCTCAGAATGCCATACAAAAGCGATCGTTGACCACTAAGCAGTGGCGGGGTGCAGGTTAGCGCAAATTGTTACTTGACAAGAGCGGATCAGCGCTTACCATTTGCGGCTGCCTATAAGCTTGAATTTTCTATCCGTATTGCCTCCTATTTTTTCATGTGGTTTTCTTGTCTCCACTTTTCTGTCTGTCACATTAGGTGGCTAGCCTGTCTTGAACTGCTATGTCAGTATAACTTGCCCATAACGTTTTGCGTGTGGGCGTATACCCGGAGGATTGCGCTTATACGCTGTTAGGTGAGGTTAAGTTAGAGTATGACATGCAAAATCAATCAGCTCAGTGAAATAGTTACTTATATGCAATTCTTCATTTTCTAATAATTGTACCCAGTTATCTGTGTTGTTTTTTAGTTTAATGCTCTCAAAATCAAGAAGCCTAATTCTGTTATACGATAGAACAATATTTGGTCTGATTGTAGAGTTTATTGCATACCCAAGATCATTATGAATAATACCAAGAGAATGTAGTCTGTCTAAATCGTCTTTAAACTCATAATACAGTCGATTTAGTTCTCCGGATGTGAAATTCCATTTATTTAATACTGGTATCCTTTCCATAATTATCCCTTCAAGTCCTAAAGGCAAATCAACTACAAAATAAACTTCAGGAAATAAATTTGTTTTGTTTTCGATGAAATCTATGTTCTTTATCTCAGAAACCTTCTTTACCTCAGAAACTAATTTTTTGTCGACACGTATTTTACATACTTGCTCTTTATTTAAGCCTAAAACAATCGAACTAGAACTAAATGAAATAATTGGATCTTGAACCTGTGGTGTGTATTGAGCAAATTGGGAATTCCAATTTCTGTCATGATGATTTCGTGTAGGAAATCTTTCAAGGCCCAATGACCTATAAATTTCTACCAAAACATCTAGGCCTAATTCGACTTTCCCATCAGTTGATATTATTTTTTCTAATGGATGCTCTTTTTTCATGTGTTGATTATTTATTTCACCTAACTTGTATATATGTCTGACAATCTGAGACATCTACACCCCAAATTGGATGGCTATACCTAATAAACGTCAGACTTTATTCGTAAAAACTGTTTTTTTTTATTAATTATCGCAAGGGCTATTGTACTCGCCGGCAATGCAGGTGCGTGTTTCCGTCGAAGCGGGTGTGGTTATTGATGATCGGCCCCTGTTGCTGGAATTTCAGATTGGGACTTGATTATGTGCAGCGCTGCAGGTGTGCCGGGGACAAGCGCAAGCAGTAATTGCAAGTGGAAGCGGGCCGCGGTGTATGTACGCCGGCGGCCGGAACGGAGTGCGGGCTGAGGTTACTGCACTGCCGAAACAGCACTCGGGGGCGGACAAATGCTATGCGGGCTTGCTGAGCGCGCCGCCTCCGGCGTGCTTTTTTATTACTTGACGTGTCGGGCGTTTCACCCAGGTGCGGGCACTGGAATAACAATTGTTGCCGAAC
>SXGQ01006490.1_pt1 | contig 11996 bp, 10 predicted proteins | sample 3178371 | NCBI WGS metagenome assembly SXGQ01 (sample SAMN11356859, study PRJNA531348) | freshwater metagenome | isolation source: freshwater sample F1-20 | place: China: Fuxian Lake, Yuxi | collected 2017-12-25 | reverse complement strand
GGGGTGACTCCGAGTTGTGCCAACTCCTTGTCCGACGGCCCGCAATCTGGAGGTTCGTCTTCAAACGCAAGGACTTGGCGGACCTCCGCGTGCGATTTCCTGCGCTGAATTACGGCGAAGATCTCCTATTCATGCTTGACGTTGCGGGACGCAGCGAGCAACTGGTGGCGACTTACTCCACGCTGGGCTACAGGCACCAACTCGGCCGCTCAGGAAGCCTCTCGACCAGGCCCGGAAGGCGCGACGTCAACAGGTTGCTGCACGAACTATCTCGGGTGCTGGATGACTCCACCTCGCCACAGTTGAGGGCCCTAGCTCTTCAATGGTTCTGGCGCGTTTGGGCTCGCGGATCGTTCCTGACCAAGTCGGTCGCCTGTCCCGCACTCTTGGCCCACACCGCGCAAGCGGTCGTCCAGGGACATCTCTACCCATCCGCCCGCTGGGCCTGGGAATCCATGGCCGCAAGGGTCAGCCGAGATCAGAGCCTTCCAGGAATCACAAGCGAAGAGTGGCGCCAAGCCGATGTCTGATGTGAGACCGGCCATTGCCATCGCGGCATGGCGCCGCCCGGACCAACTCAGGCAGTTGCTCGCAGTCCTTCCGGCGGAATGCGCCAGTGCAATTCACATTGGAATTGACGGGCCGCCAAGTTCTACGCGGGATATCTCCGGGTGGCTCGGAACTCAAGAAATTGCCAGGGACTTCCAGCAACAGGCAAGCGTCCCGGTGAGTGTGAGAACGTCGACGGTGAATCGAGGCGCCGCATGGAATGTGCCAGAGACCGTAACTGAGGCTTCCCTTCTGGCTTCGTCAGTCGTCGTTCTGGAGGACGACTGTCGCCCCTCTCGAGCCTTTCTCGAGTGGGCACCCGAGATGATCCGAGCCTACCGTGACTCCCCGGACATCTGGGCGGTGTGCGGCAGTCAGTACGCGCCGCCAGACTTGATGCGCCAAGGCCATATTCTTTCCCGGCACTTTCTTGGATGGGGATGGGCTGTGGACTCGCAGAGATGGTGGGAGATTCGCGCACGGCTCCAGGCCAAACCGAAGTTGAAGCCACTCGGAGCGCGAATGCGGCCCGAGGATGTCTACTGGTACCACGGAGCTCGACGTTCCTTTGAGGGCTACGTGGATGCGTGGGATATCCCACTCGTTCATGCCCTACGGCAGGCAGACGCAAAATGCGTCTTGCCGAGTCACAATCTCGTGGAAAATCGTGGATTCGGCCGGGACGCAACACATACCCTTACTCCGACCTCAGGAATGCTTACTCCGGCGTCCAACATCATTCCCGCGGCCGGACCACCATCGCTGGAGGAATCGCTAGCTGTAGACAAGTGGCTCGCCCGAGAACACTTCGGAATCTCACCCCGCCACTTGGTGACGACTCGCGCCACCCTTCTCATTGACAGGCTCGGCCGAAATTCACGTCCCCGACGGCCACTCTGGGAGGAGACACCCGAATCTACGGAGAGAGATGATCCCTGCTGACAGATCGATCCGAACCGAGTTGCATTCACGGTGGTGGCGCTGGGATGACGCGTGTTAAAACCTACCGTGACGGCCACTGTGGTGGGCGGTTTGGGCAATCAGTTATTCACATTCGCCGCAGCTGCAGTTCTGGCGCGCGCTCAAGGAGCACCCCTTCGTATAGACACTTCTACGGTTGCTCATCGCAAATCGGACGCGGACACGATTCGTGCTTTCCAGCTGGACTGCAGCTGGGAGGACATCCGACGCCTCCCGCTGCACGCCTCGGTATTGAGGGCGATGCTGACCCGGATTCGTTGGCGAGTGACCCGATCCGGGCGGTGTCTCGGTGTGGAGACGTTCAGTGCAGTTTCTCCCGAGGATGATGCTTCCTTGCTCGTCCGGAAAGCCCCGGTCCAAGTTCGAGGTTTCTTCCAGACAACCCGATACGCACAGATGCTGTGGCCTGAGGCCTCAGAGCGCCGCCTTCAGATCGAGTCACCCAGTTCGTGGCTAGTCGATCGAATCCAAGAGGCAGAGGAGGCTCGGCCAATCGTTCTCCATGTGCGGAGAGGAGACTATCTGCAACACAAGAGTTTCGGCCTCCTCTCGATGCGGTACTACGTCGACCGCATAGACGAGTGCCACCACCGAGTTGGAGACAGGCCAATCTGGGTCTTCTCGGATCAGCCCGGATTGGCGGACGAGTGGCGCCTTCCGGGAGTCTCGGAGGTTAGATCCCCGCGCGGGGCCGCGGAGGATCTCCTGCTCATGAGTTACGGGAGCGCCATCGTCGCTGCCAACTCGACCTTTAGTTGGTGGAGCGCCTGGATGTCCGATACGTCTACGCATGTCTTTATGCCGCGCCCCTGGTTTCAGGGCGAAGGTCGCGACGGCATGATGCTTGATGGATGGACGATCCGAGACGCGATCTGGGAGCGCTAGCGCTCCCTGGTTCAGGTGACCAGCGACTTCATGAAGTGCTTCCCTCGGGAAAGCTGACGGGCAAAGCCGGGGTCTGCACCGAGTGGCTCCAAGGTGACATCTGCTGATGTTGTGCTGCCTTGGACCATCAGTCGCTCAGCTAGCATCGCAAGCCGTGTGGCGAGGTTGTACTCGGTGACGACCATTTCCCGTGCCCTCAGGAGACTCTCACGCATTTCGCGGTCGTGATCAGTTGCGATGATCGCCTTTACCGTGTCTACGGCCTTTCGGGGGTTGCTCAGGTCGATTGTGGCCAAGGAGTCCGCGGGGAAGAAGGCGTCAACGTCAGGTGCGCCCCAGTAGATGGGATATGCCAGTGCCAGGTAGGCGTCGTACAGTTTTTCGGTAATCAGAGAGGGCATTGATTGGTTCTCCAGGACTATCGCGTACCGGTACGGCGCTAGCCCTTCCCACTTTTCCGGTACTGATCGGATACCGTTCCCGAACCAGTCGAGCTCATCACCCAGATCGGCAGCGAGCATTTCGACGAACTGGAGTCTTTGCTTGTGTCCTGGCGTGAACGTCTTGTTGGAACAGAAGACCGAGACAAGCCTGGTTTTCTCCGGTCTGCTTGACCGTAACCAATCCACGTCACGGACATGGTCCGCGAAGATCGTGTCACCATGATTTGAGTTGATCATCCAGGGCAAGTAGGGCAGAGAGAACTTCAAAGCTGGGTGATGAATTGGGAGCCAGCTGTGAACTTCCGCGAACTGAGCGAGGTACTTACGGCGGTTCCGGTACCGATTCCAGTATTGGGTCCCGAATGATGTCTCGGCACCCAAGTAGGCCACCTTGTCCCGCGGAACACGGCAGAAGACATCATTGTCCGGCGGCTGCTCCAGGATCAGCCACACGTCTGCATCAGTACACGTCGGGTCATTGATGAAGAACTCAACGTTGCTGTTTGACGTACCTCTTCCTACGAACTGAGAGAAACTCGGCGCGGTGCCGACGCCCTGCAGCGAGACCTTAGTGCGGATCATTGACCGACCTTCTCGTCTTTGCTGTGGCCACTGAACATACTTCGTGCTGCTGACGACGCGCTCCTTACGCGAAGTGCGCTAAGTTCAAAGAGCGCCGGCGCACTCATCCGCAGGATTGGCTGACGACCCTCCAAGGATCGCCTCAGTCGACGCTGGAGTCCACGACCGTCGGGTCTGAATAGAGAAGGCTCCTTTGAGTTGGCGTGGAGCGTCGCAATGCGCTCAGCATCCCAGGTCAGATCAATTGCGTTTCCTTCCAGAGACCCCCGACCGAGGTTCCATTGACCCTTGGCCACGTCGATTCTGTCCCTGGTAATACCACTGCGAACTCTGACGAAGCCGCGAGTATGCACGGGATCTACACCGAGTAGGTGGACCCCTATCGCTGCACCGTCGAAGCGAGCCAATTGCGCGCTACTTGATCGGTCTAATGAGGACACTTCAATGACGTCAAGCGGAGAGAAGTTCGTGGATCGCATAGCAAGGTTGCCGAGGCACTCCATTTCAGTCCCGATGTCTGGCTCGCCGCTGATGCTCCGCAGTTCAGAGAGGAATTCCCTCGCAGCTTCTCTGGAGGGAATGAGGAGAGTCGAGGCAATTCCAACCTCGGCGTCGATGATCGGAAAACGAATCTCTCTCGGAAGGAGTGCCAGCGCTTCGATGGCCTCGGGCCAAAGGACCACTACGTCGCTCTCAAGGTGGACAGTTGGTGAGCCCGTGGCTTGGGCAAAGGCACCTACCAGCGCCAGTCGCTGAAAACTGCTGAGCCAGAGTCGTGGGCGCAATGGGTAGCTTTCGAGACCGAGAGGGCCCCAAAGAGGATCTTCTGGTTTGAGGACATCTTGTGGATGGATCCTGAGTTTCTCCATCCCCGTCGGGATTCGGGAGTCACTTATCAGGGAGACCCGTCCCGGGAACTGCCGTTGGAGTCGTTGGAGATGCACCTCAACATAGCGCGGGAGCCTGGGACCCAAATGAACGAGTACAACCGAGGCACTCATCAACCAAACCTATCCTGAGTAGGACAAAGCCTGCGCGACTACGTTGTTGGTATCCTACCGTGAGCCTAAGTCCCAGAGATCCCCATAAGCTTCGCTTGACGCTCGAGTGACGGGACCGCAGCCCGGACCTCCTCGAAAGTTCCTGTGGCAACTACCCGTCCATCTTCCAGGTACACGACCTTGTCTGCATTTCGCACTGTGGAAAGCCGGTGCGCCACGATTATTCGCGTTACCGAGCCGGACATCTGTACGAGGGACTGTGAGATGGCTTCTTCAGTCTCCGCATCGAGCGCGCTCGTCGCCTCGTCTAGCACTAGGAGTCCCGGGCGAGAGTACATGGCGCGGGCGATTCCGAGCCGCTGACGTTGGCCGCCGCTGAACCTCACCCCATGCTCGCCTACAACAGTATCGAGCCCTCGACCACTTGATCTCAGAGTGTCGGCCAGATGCGCTCGGTCAAGTGCTTCCCATACCGCCTCGTCGTCGATGGCCTCCCGTGGAAGACCGAGCGCTACATTTTCTCGAATTGTTGCGGTGGCCATGGCTACGTTCTGAGGAACGTAGGCGATGGCGCCTGGCCACTTGGCGATGGCCTTGGCCGGCGGGATACCACTGACAGAGACTCTTCCTTCATCTTCCCTGAGCACTCCCAAGACTATGTCAGCAAGAGTGGTCTTCCCCGCCCCACTTCTTCCCAGGAGAGCCAGGGACTTGCCCGCGTCGATAGTCACACTCACATGCTCCAGGGCAGGCTTGGGGGCGTCGGTGTACCTAAACGACACGTTGTCGACACTCACTGTTCCGTCAAAGCCTGGGTGCCCCTCGTCAAACCGAGTCCTTAGTTCCCTGATCAAGTCGCTGGCTGGGGCATAGGGAGTCTTGCCAAGATCATCAGCCAACTCGAAGGTGCTGGATGCGCTTGCTGCTCCGGCACGCATAGTGAGAGCGGCTCCCTGAAGCCGCAATAGAGACGGCATCACTCGTGACGCTGCGGCCAAAAAAAGTGCGAGTGTGCCTACTGCCGATACTGCATCTTCGGTTGCGAACAGCAACGCTGCGAGCAGCAGCCCTCCAATCACCAGGGCTGCCTCAAACAGATACTTTGGCAGAATCCCAATGAGAACTTGGTCTGCGGAAAGCGATGCGGCGTGCCAGCGCAAGCCCTGGAACTCGCGGACGTAAGTCTCACGCCGATTGAGCACGGTGACCTCACGGTAGACGGCCAAAGCCTCCTGAATGACGTTGAGACTCTCAATCTCGGCCTGAGCTGAAGACCCGCCGATTCGCGCGGCCCACCCCCCCAACACCTTCTGCAGTGCGAGCGCCAAGAGCGCGAAGTACGCGAAAGAAGCCAACGCAACGATGGGATCAACAAACAAAAGGGCGGCACCCAGGATCACGAAGAGGGAGACCTCGGTCACAGCCACCGTAAGGCCCCCCAAGACTGAGGTCGTTGCGGCACCGGTCCCTTGGATTAGGGCGTAGGCGGTTTGCTGACTTGTGCGCTTTTGAATGAAGGAGATGGGCTTTGAGAGAAGCTCTGCAGTTAGCCGTGCAGCAAGGAGAGCTTGTCGGTTTGCAAGGAAGACCAGAACCCGTCTCGTTATGTACGAGGAGACCACGCTCTTGACAAGGAGTGTTGCGGCGGCCAGCGAAGCTAGAACTAGCACCAACTGTGTGGAATCAAGACCCTGGAGACCAAACAGGTCGGCGGCTCGCTGGACGACGGGAGGCGGCGGCTGAGCCTGGAGCACGGTAACGGAGAGGGCTGCGACGAGTCCGAGAAGCAGTACGCCAAGGAGATCGAGCAGTGCCGTCGCCACCTGCAGGGCCATCGAGAGCCAAAGAAGGCGGCGATCCCTCGGTTGCAACAACCGGATTGCCTCACGAACTCCTGCTCGGACTGTCAAGGAAACTCCTGAAGGGGTAGGGGGCTACAGGCCTTCGCTCAGAATGCGTTCATGCAGTGCGCGCATGACACCTACGTCATTCCGACGATCAAGCGGGCCGCTCTTGACTCGGTAGTGAAAGGAGCCGGCGAGGATATCGACTGGCAGGCTCCAAACCTCAGCGACGCTGTCGATGTTCAAGGATGGGAGAGGCCTCACTGACAGACCCAGCCGTTCCGCCAACTTCCCCAAACCAAGGTCCTCAAGGAGACTCCGGTCCCAGAGAGTCCGGCTTCGAAAGACGTCATCGACCACGTCCCGGCTAAAAAGACGGTTGGCGCCGGAGGCGAACTCCCTGCGGCCCGCGACGATTCGTGTACCCGCATACACCCTTGAAGGACTCAAACTGCCCGCAGTCGCCAGAAGTTTGTCAACTCGCACGTAGGAAGATGACGTTGTCATGTATAGCCAATCGGCAGTCGTTCGTGACAGAAAGAAATCGAAGAGAGCCAACTCCTTGTACACCGCAGTTAGGTACGTGTCTGGCACACGTGCGATAAGCGAAGGTCGAGGCAACTGTCCGACCTCAGCCAGATGCCAACGAGGCACCCACCTTCGAAAAGGATACGTCCCAACGAAGTCAACGGCTCGCAGTAGGCGAGGTGCCACAGACCGAGAAGACTGTTGCCATCTGAGTCGCTCATGGGTAGCGTCAAACGCAGACGCTGCCCAACTTGGGCCTGCTCCTTGAATGTAGAAGACTGGGACATCAGTTCCTTCACTCGGTCCCGAGAGCCAGGTGGTGCCCTGCCCGTCGGTGGCGATGGAGGCCCAGGGTGGGCGATTCGCGTGGACGATGGCGACCATGAGGGCAGGCCACTGTGAGCCCAGTGTCACTCCAGAAACCTAGCACGCAAGACATCGACAGCACAGGAGGAATCGTCAGTGGATCAGGATTGCCGTTCCGTCCTCGTGAGGAGTTCTTCGCATGCGGAGGCAATCGCAATTGGGGACAGCCCGTAGACATTGCGCAGGTACTGAGGTGAGCCGACATCGCTGAGTTTGGTGCCAGGCAAGCCTATCCGCAGGACCGGGATGAGGTCGCCTCGGTTGCTGAGTTCTTCGACAACTGACGCGCCAAAGCCGCCGTGGAGGCGGTGTTCCTCAACGATCACGACGGGCGGGCCGACTCTGAGGCCGTCAACCCAGGCGGCGTCTAAGGGCGCAACTTGAGGCACGCTAGTGACCGCGACCTCATGTCCGCGTTCCGCGAGCAGATCACTGGCGGCAAGGCACAAACCGACGGCGCTCCCAGTCGAAACGAGTGACAGGTCTCGTCCTACTCTCAGGGTCGTTGGACGCGGGAAGGCCACTGGGGAGGACCTATGGACAATCGGGTCCCCTCCCTTTCCCAAGCGAACGTAAGTTGGCCCTTGTGACTCCAAGATCAAGGCTACGCAGGCGTTCGCCTCAACTGGGTCAGCGGGGGAGAGGATCCGTAGACCGGGCATGGCGCGCATAACGGCAATGTCTTCAACCGCGAAGTGCGAGTACCCGAGCGTTCCGTAAGCCAGCCCCGCGCCAACCGAAACAACGGTTACGTTTAAATCGTGGTAGCAAACGTCGTTTCTGATCTGCTCCAGGCACCGGAGCGTCGAAAAGTTTGCAATGGAGTAGACGAATGGCCGGAAGCCTGACTGCGCCATTCCTGAAGCTACTCCAATCATGTTCTGCTCAGCTACTCCGACATTCACGAACTGTCTGGGGAGCTTTTGTGCAAAGTCATCAACGACGCCATACCCAAGGTCTCCTGTGATGAGCACGATTGAAGAGTCACGTAAGGCCGCCTCGGTTAGAGCACTTACGAACGAGTTTCTCATTCCTCCGCCAGGATCTCTTGGAGGGCGAGAGCAACCTGATTGTCAGCGGGAGGGCGGTAGTGCCACGCAACGTCATCTTCCATGAAGGAGACGCCTTTCCCCTTCACGGTGCGACATATGACGACGTGCGGCCTGGCATCTCCCGGAACTGGAATCAGACTCCTCATGATCGCGTCATGATCATGCCCCGATACCTCCGTGACTCGCCAACCGAAAGACGCCCACTTATCCGCAAGCGGCTCCAGGGCAAGCGTGTTCTCAGTACTCGTCAGCGACTGCAAGCCATTTCGGTCAATGAGTGCTGTCAATCCGCTCAACTCGTGATGCGCGGCAAAGAGAGCACCCTCCCAGTTGCTGCCTTCATCGCATTCTCCGTCCGAGAGGACAACGAAGACTCGCGAGGTTGAAGCGCTCAGCTTTCTTGCATAGGCCAATCCGCAGGCGAATGGGAGACCGTGTCCCAAGGAACCAGTTGAGAACTCGACTCCCGGAACAATTCCGGCCGTGACGTGGCCGCCTAAGGGCTGTCCATCTTGACCGTACCTCAGCAACCACTCCAGTGGAAAGAAGCCGGCGTGACCGAGTGCTGCGTACAAGGCCGCGGCCGCATGGCCCTTGGACACTACTACCACATCACGATGAGGGTCTTGTTGGTTGTCGGGGCGAATGTTGGCTCCTCCTGTGTAGAGGACCGTGAGAATGTCTGCGACCGAGAGAGATGATGCGATGTGCGCAGCACCGGCCGAACTGCACATCTCTATGGCGGAGATCCGAACGAGTCTCGCAAATTGCGTCGAGTCAAGCGTCACGAGACACAACACCAGAGATAACTTCAGCAACTCGGTGAACCGAGGCCTGAGTAAGGCGGACCCCACTAGGAAGGTTGATGGCTCCCAGTCCAATTCGCCGTGCAACATCCTGACTATGGACTTGGCCCGCGGTGGATCCCCAGATCGGGAATGCACTCATCGGAGGAAAGACGGGACGAGTGTCAATCCCGGCTCTTCGGAGCGCACCAATGACTTGGTCAAGTTGCTCGCCACCGCCAGCGAATTCCACGCTCGTCATCCAATAAATCGCCTTAGAGTCTGGCCTCTCAGACTGAAATGTAACCCCGGGCACATCGCCCAGTGCTTCGCGGTACCACCGATTGATCTCACGCTTCTTGGCGACCTGCAAGTCCAGGCTTCGCAGTTGGGCAAGGCCAAGCGCCGCGGTCGCGTTAGACATCTTGTACTTCCTGCCAACCTCATCAATCCAGAAGGTGCCAGGGCGACGCCCATGATCCTGTTGCTTCCAAGCCGCGTCTCTCAACTCAGCATCGCTGGTTACGAGCATTCCTCCCTCCCCCGTCACCAGGAGTTTCGCGCCCTGGAAGCTGAAGGCCGCAGCATCGCCGAAGGAGCCAGCCGGGCGGTTGGAGATGCTGGCGCCCACTGCCGGTGCCGCGTCCTCCACAACAGCGATCCCGGCATTCTGGGCAATCCTGCAGATTTCCGGCATGTCCGCCGGGACTCCGTAGAGGTGCACAGGGAGCACGGCACGGGTCCTCGGGGTGATGGCATCACTTAACGCTTCAGGAAGCATTGTCCATGACGTGTCATGGACGTCCACAAACACGGGTGTGGCGCCCACGTAACGTACGACGGCTCCTGTCGCCACCCAGGATGTCGACGGGACGACTACTTCATCGCCAGGACCAACTCCGAGCGCCAATAAGGCAAGGTGAAGAGCTCCCGTGCAGGAAGATGTGGCCATCCCGAAGCGAGTCCCGACACATTCCGCGAACTCTTCCTCAAAAGTGGCGATGAAGTCCGAGTGGCGATCATTCCACCCGTGGAGGGTGGCCTCAGTCACATAGGCGACTTCACGTGGGCCGATCAGCGGACCCGCAGTGAGGATACGTTCTGCAGGTGGACTGTCCTTAAGGTGATCATGCGTCCACCGCTCCTCGCTTCCGGACTGCAGGCGCACCAAAAAGTCAATCGTGTGTCGTCCCAGATGCTCGATAATCCACGGTGCGAGTGATTCCGCCAATGTGCGGGCACTCGTACCAAGCGAGACCTCCAGATCAGCATGAGAGTCCAAGCGCACCAGACACTTGGCCTTGTCTGACAGCATGACAACGGCCGTCGCAATGATGCTCAGGCTTGGCGTGACGAGGTCCAGGTGCAACTGATTTCGTTCGTCAGGCGAAGTGTCTTCGCGGTACTCTGGTAGCCAGGCGCATCCGGAAAAGGCAGTCGGGATTGACCACGACGCACGCTCATGGAAGGAGCGCCAGGAGGACATCTCGAGAATCAGCCCAGATGGACCCTGACGCCATCGATCAGCCGACGGGCCTTCGGCACTCACTCCGAACCTCCTTCGGTCGGCAACGTTCCGGAAGGGACGCCGCCCCGGTCCGCCTCACTTGTCAAGTCGGACCCAGTCCCGAATTCGCTGAAGGCAATATGAACAAATCGAGGACCAGCGTCACCCGCCAACTTGAGGAAGCTCCGACCACCAATGTTTCGTGCAGCTATCGCTCGCACACACTCCTCAACGGTCATCACGTCATCACGACCCAAGAAGTCTAATGACTCAACGCTTGACTTTGAGTGGTAACTTCCGTCGCCGACTTGCTCTTGGGTGGATATCTCGCCCCTGAAGATCTGCCACCACTGGTCCCTAAAGAGCGAGACGATTTCCCGCTGTAAGATCGTTCGCGCTTCGCCGGCTGTCAGAGGGAACGGAAGACTCACGGACCTTTGGGCCCATATGGCGCCCGTGTCTGGCTCGGGCTCCAATCGGTGCAGGGTGACCCCTGCTGGTGAGCCCGTACGAATCTGATGCACGTGCGGGTACCAGCCCCTATCTCTAGGGAGCGGCGCTGGGTGAAAGTTCAGGGAACGAGTACCTATGTGGGTCAGGTCTTCCTCAGAGAGAAGCCAGGGCCAGTAGCACGTAATCACAAAGATTTCCTGTGAAGCCAGCGATCTCAAGAGGGCCGAAGTCTCAGCGCGATCGACGGCTCCCAAATAGCGAATCGGTGCTTTCGGCAGAACGTGAGAAGCCCGCTGGTCGGCTCGAGTTGCGCAAACGACTTCCACGTCTCCACCGGCTGTGCTGGCCAACCAGGGCACCAATTCTTCCGCCATATCCACATCCCCGAGGAAAAGGATCTGGGAAGGACTCGTCACCATGTCTTCCAGGGTGCCCGACCCCGGTCCCACAATGCCTTGAGGGTCTCCGCCTCCTTGTATGTATCCATTGGCTGCCAGTAGCCATGGTGCTTGTACGTCCCCAACTGGCCTTCCCTGATCAGTCTCTTGAGGGGCTCAAGCTCGAGGGCGGACGCCTCATCAAGATGCGTTCGCACCCCGGGCTCAAAAACGAAGTAGCCAATGTTCACCCAGTCCTCCAATTGAGGCTTTTCACGCATGTCCGTCACTTGGCCGTCGTTGGCTAGATCGACGATTCCAAAGCGGCTTGTCGGTTGCGCGAGCGTCATAGTGGCCAACCGGCCTTGATCGTGGTGCTGGGCCACGAGCGCCGATACATCGACATTTGATAGGCCGTCACCGTAAGTGACAAGGAATGGTTCATTTGAGAGGTAAGGAAGCACACGCTGGACTCGGCCCCCAGTCAGTGTCTCGTCGCCAGTGTCGGCAACTGTTACCGTCCAACCTGCTTCATCGTGCGCACCGTGAATCTGCAACGACTCTGCGCGGCCTAGACGTATTGTGAAGTCATTGTTGCGAGCTTCGTAGTTCAGGAAGTAGTCCTTGATGATCTCGGACTTGT
>SXGQ01284703.1_pt1 | contig 11999 bp, 7 predicted proteins | sample 3178371 | NCBI WGS metagenome assembly SXGQ01 (sample SAMN11356859, study PRJNA531348) | freshwater metagenome | isolation source: freshwater sample F1-20 | place: China: Fuxian Lake, Yuxi | collected 2017-12-25 | reverse complement strand
TTAGTCGAAGCTGGACCTATGCGCCGGTTCGATTCCGGCCCGCGCCTCCAATGCTTTCGGTTTCGGGCACAGGGGCGGTTGATTTTGGGGCGGGCGCGACGTAACCCGAACTTGACGTAGCTGGTGCCGGGCGGTGTCGATCGTGGCATGGCAGAAACCATCCCGTGGCGCGCGCTGGCGTCGGGCCTCGTGCTCGGCGCGGCGCTGGCGGTGACGGTCGGTTGCCAGCGGGCCCCAGGCTTGACGCAAGCGGCGGACGCGGGCGCGAGGATCTATCGTGAGAAGTGCGCCGGTTGCCATGGCGCGAAGGGGGAGGGGGTGGACGACAAATACGCCGCTGCGCTGACCGGCGAATGGTCGTTGGCGCGGCTCACCCGATACACGGCGCTCAACATGCCCGACGACGCGCCGGAGACCTTATCGCCCGCGGAGGCGCACGCGGTTTCGGCGTACGTCTTCGATGCCTTCTACTCCCCGGCCGCGCAGGCGAAGTCGCGTCCGGCCCGCGTCGAGCTCGCGCGCCTGACGAACCGGCAGTACGCCGTCACCGTCGCCGATTTGCTGGAGGGATTGGCGCCGGCGCCAGCAGGCGAAGGCGGGGACTCCCCTGGTTTGACCGCCACCTACTTCAGCGTCGCGCAGCGCGGCCGTTTCGATCCGGCGAAACTCGCGCACCGCGGCGTCGATGCCGCGCTCGACTTCGTGTTCCCCGAAAACGGCGACCTCCGCGCGCGGCTTGCGCTGCCGCCGCTCGATCGTCCCCCGACCCCCAACTCCACCGCTCCGGCGGGCTTCTCCGCACAGTGGCGTGGCTCGATCCTCGCCGAGGAGACGGGCGACCACGAGTTCGTGATCCGCACGCCCAACAGCGTGCGCGTCTGGATCAACGCGGAGCCCGAGCTGCGCGGCGCCGCCGAGCCGACGCTGGACATCAACGTCTCCACGCCGGCCAGTCCTGATCATCGCGTGACGGTGCGCCTGCTCGGCGGCCGGCGTTATCCGATCGCGATCGACTGGTGGGCATTGCCGGAAAAGACGGGCTCCCCGGTGGTGCCGTCGATCTCCTTGCGCTGGAGACCGCCGCACGGGAGCGAACGCCCGGTGCCCGCGCGCAACCTTTCCACCGCGAAGGCCGCGCCCGTTTTCGTGGTCGCGTCGCGGTTTCCCGCCGACGACAGCAGCGAGGGATACGAGCGGGGCGTGTCCGTGGCCAAGGCATGGGACGAGGCGACCACGAACGCAGCCTTCGAGGTCGCGCAACATCTTGTGAAACGCGCCGACCGGTTTGCCGGCACGCGGCGCGACGATCCGGAGCGCGCGGGAAAGATCGAGGCTTTCGCCGCGCGGTTGGTGGGCGCCGCTTTCCGGCGGCCGCTCACGCCGGCGGAGGAGGAACGCTTCGTGACGGCGATATTCCGCGGGGCGCCCGATGCCGAGACCGGACTCCGCCGCGCCGCGCTGCTGGCCCTGAAGTCGCCGCATTTCCTGTACCCCGAGCTGCCGGAGCCAGGGTCGGAAAGCCGGCGGCGCGCGACGCGGTTGTCGTTCGCGCTCTGGGATTCGGCGCCTCACTCCGAACTCGCCCGCGTCGCGGCGGAGGGCCGGTTGCGCACGCGGGCGGAGGTCGCCGCTCAGGCCGCGCGCCTGTTGGAAGACCCCCGGGCGCGAGCGAAGATGCGCGAATTCTTCCGGCACTGGCTGCAGCTGCGTTATGTGGACGATCTCGGCAAGGACGCCGGGCTGTTCCCCGATTTCACGCCGGACCTGATCGACGATCTCCGCGCCTCGCTGGACCGGTTCGTGGACGAGATCGTGTGGGGCGGGACCTCCGACTTCCGCGAGCTGCTGCGGGCGGATTACGTGTTTGCCAACGAGCGTCTGGCGGCTTTCTACGGACTGCCGTCGCCGGCGGAGGGCACGGCGTCCGACGGATTCGCGCGCGTCGCCGCGCCGGCGGGCCAGCGCTCGGGGGTGCTCACGCACCCGTATCTGCTCGCAGCCCTTTCCTACAAGGCGACGAGCTCGCCGATCCACCGCGGGGTATTTCTCACGCGGAGCATCGTGGGCCGCGCGCTCAAGCCGCCGCCGGTGGCGCAGGCCTTCGACGAGACCTCGTTCGAGCACGGCCTCACGATGCGGGAGAAGGTTACCAAGCTCACGCGTTCGGAGAATTGCCAGGGCTGCCACGCGATGATCAATCCGCTCGGCTTCAGCCTGGAGCACTTCGACGCCGTCGGGCGTTTCCGCGCGATGGAGGGTGGCCGTCCCGTCGACGCCGCCAGCGATTTCGCCGACGAGGACCAAGGGGTGGTCCGTCTGGCGGGCCCGCGCGATGTCGCGGAGTTCGCCATCGCCAGCGAGCGCGCCAACCGAGCCTTCATCGAGCAGCTCTTCCAGTACCTGGTGAAGCAATCGCCCCGCGCCTACGGGCCCGACACCACCGGGCACCTGCGGGATTCTTTCGTCGCCTCGGGCTACAATCTCCGTCAACTTATGGTTGAGATCGCGACGCGCGCGGCGCTCCACGGCCTCGAGCCGCCACGGGTCGCCGCCGCCAACCAACCCCGCTTCCCATGACCCCACTCCATCGGCGCGAATTTCTCCGCCGGGCCGGCCTTTCCGCGGCCGTGCTACCGTTCATCACCGGACTGCCCAGCCTCGCGCTCGCGGCGCCCGCGCGCCCTCGGCAGCGGCTCGTCGTGGTATTCTCGCCCAACGGCACGATCCCCTCCGAGTTCTGGCCGGACGAGACCGGGCGTGACTTCGCGCTCAAGCGCATCCTCGCACCTCTCGCGCCCCACCGTGAGCGGATGCTGACCCTGCAGGGCGTCTCGAATCGCATCCGTGGCGACGGCGACGGGCACATGCGCGGCATGAGTTGCCTGCTCACGGCCATCGAACTGCTTCCCGGCAACATCATGGGCGGCTCGGGCCAGCCGGCCGGGTGGGCGAGCGGCATCTCCATCGACCAGGAGATCCGGAACTTTTTCCAGTCGAGGGAAAACACGCGCACGCGCTTCGGCTCGCTGGAGTTCGGCGTTGGCGTGCAGGACCGGGCCGACCCGTGGACACGCATGTCCTACGCCGGTTCGGGCCAGCCGGTGGCACCGATCTCCGACCCGTACCAGATGTACGAGAAACTCTACGGCCGCACCAAGGACCGGGAGAGCCTGCGGAGCGTGCTCGACCCGCTGCGGGGCGAGCTGTCCCGCGTGCGCGGTCTGGTGAGCGCGGAGGACCGGCGGATGCTCGAGGAGCACGAGACGCTCGTGCGCCAGCTCGAGCGGGAGTTGGCGGACGGCACCGGCGCGGATTTCCGCCTCGCGCCGCCCGAGCTCGAGCGCGGCGTGGCCGCGGACCAGAATGACCAGGTGCCGCGGCTCAGCCGCATGCAGATCGACCTGCTCGTGAACTCGCTCGCGAACGACATGGCCCGCGTTGCGACGCTGCAGTACACGAAGTCGGTCGGCGGCGCGCGCATGAACTGGCTCGGAATTTCCGACGGACACCATGGCCTTTCGCACGAGCCGGACAGCGACACCGCCGCCCGGGAGAAGCTCGTCAGGATCAACGAATGGTTCGCCGGTGAAGTGCGTTACCTCGCTGATCGGCTCGCCGCGACGCCCGAACCCGGCGGCGGCGGCTCGATGCTCGACCATACCCTCATTGTCTGGACAAACGAGCTGGGAAAGGGGAACAGCCACACGCTGGACAATATTCCTTTCGTGCTGCTCGGCGGCGGGTTCGGCTTCGGCATGGGCCGTGCGCTGAAGTTCGAAAAAGTGCCGCACAACCGCCTGCACCTCGCGCTCGCGCACGCCGTCGGCCACCGTATCACGACCTTCGGCAAGGCGGACTTCTGCGCCGAGGGACCCCTGGTGCTGGGCTGAAACGGGGATTGAGGCCGGGGTCCGGCCGCGCTCCGGCCCCGGGCTACAGGTCGAAGGTCGCGTTCAGGATGAACTGGCGCGGATCGACGATGCGGAAGGCGTTGGGCGAGCCGTCCGGAAACGCGCTGACGGGCTGCAGGCGGCCGCCCTCCTGGACGTTGCGCACATTCAGCCGCAGCGTGGCATTCCACCTGCCCCAAAGCTTAAGACGGTAGCTCGCGAACACGTCCACATAGGCGCGCGCACGGTCGTAGACGGGACGATCCGGATCCAGCGCCGTGATGATCGCCGGCAGCGGCTCCAAACCGTAGTAGCCGATGGCCCCGCGATCCTCCCAGGGGAGCGCGCCGCCCACGGTCAGGCGCTTGAGCGACGCGCGGTCCGTACCCAGTCCGGCCAGCCGGCAACTCGTGCTGAGGTTGAACCGGTAGGGCCGGATCTGCGGCCGGTTTTTCCCCTGATTCGCCACGGCGACGTCGTACGGCGTCTTCACGCTGCTGGCGAAGAACCGCGCGGGCGAATTGGTTCCATTGTAGCGCTCCGTCCACCAAGGGCGGTTGATCTCGGGATCGACGATGCTGGTCCAAACCGGCAGGCGCTCCGCGATCCAGCGCGTCACGGCGGGCGACATCTTGGAGTCGATCGACTCCTGCTTCGTGACGTTGAACTTGGTCGTCCAGAACGACGTGGGGTTCCAGTTGACCTCGAACTCGACCCCCTTGGCGGTGATGTCCTGCGTCTCGGACACCAGTTCGTTTTGCTCCTCGCGGGTCTCCGGCCGGGTGAAGTGGGCGATGTCGAGTTTCGTGAGCCGCACAACCTCCTGCAGGATTTGGTCGTTTGCCAGCGTGCGGCCCTGCGCGGCGGCTCCGCCGAGCCGCGACAAGGGTCTTCGTCGGACGATGCCGGTGGCTGCTGTCCCGCCCGAGTTTGGAGCCGGCCGCGAAGCTTCGCGGCGACGCGCGCGCCCGGGCCGCGCCGGAATGCTCGAGTCCCGCCCCTCGCCCGCTAAAAAGTGCCCTTCACGCCAAAGTTCCAGTTCGCGCCGTACTCCTGGTAGAGGCGGAGAACGCGTTGGCGGCGTTCGGCGACGCCGGGCGGGGTGTCGAACCAGCGGAGCGGCTGCTGCGTGATATTCCGGCCCTGGACGTAGAGCGAGATTTTCGGCGTGAGCCGCCAATTGAGCGATGTGTCGAACTGCAGGACGGCCTCGCGGAAGCGACCGTAGACGCCGTCGGGACGCTCTTCGGTGAAGACGCCGCCGAGCGAGCCGTTGAAACGCCGGTAGGCGTAGCCGAGGCGGCCGGACACGCGGTGCGGCGCGAGGCCGTTGCGCCGCTGGCTGGCGGTGGTGCGCGAGTAGGAGAGGTTCACGCTGGTGCCGCGCAGGAAATCCGGCAGGAAGCCGAGGGTCTGCTGGTAGGAAAGCTCCAGGTTCCGGAAGCGGCGTGTCTCGGCGCTGTTCCGGGTCGTGCGGAAAACGTACGTCTGCAGATCGGGATCCTCCTCGCCGAACTCCGAGGCGGTGAAATCAAAGGTTTCGCGCAGGTTGCGGATGTCGTTTTGGGAAACCTGCAGGGTCAGCTGGCCCGGGGCACGGTTGCCAAAGTAATAGGCGAGCCGTGCCTGGTAGTTTTTGGAGTACTCGGGCTGGAGCTCGGCGTTGGGCGCGTCGACGCGCTGGGCGTCCTCCACCACGTTGTACACCCCGGTGAGCGAGTCGACGGGCGGCCGGGAGATCGCCTGGTTGAAGCCGGCCTGGAACTCGAGGTTCGGCGTGAACCGGTACTTGCCCAGCACCGAGGGAAAGGCGTTGAGGTATTCGCTCGTGCGCGCGACCCGCGGCTGGCTGAAGAACTGGTACTCGATGCCGGGAATGTTGGTGGCGCGGCCGGCGGCGTTGACCGGAAAGCCCGCGGCGATGATCTCGCGGCGCAGGCGCGGATCGTACTCGAGGAAGCGGTTCTGCGTGCGCTCCAGGCGCACTCCGCCGCGCAACGTCAGGCGGGAAACCGGGTTCACGTCGAGCTGGGCGTAGCCGGCGGTGACCGTCTGCCGGAAGTTGCGGCGGTTGCCGATGAAGGCCGTGTAGTAGTTGTCGACGGTGGCGGCGCGGACGAAGTCCTGCGGCCTGGCCTGGAAGAGTTCGCCGATGCGCTTGCGGTCCGCGCGTGGCAGGTTGCCGGTGACTCCCGCCAGATTGGTGAAGGTGAGGGCGTTGGTGGTGCCGGTCTCGAACGGATGGATCGCGAGGAAACCCAGATTCGCCCAGTTGCCGTTGGTCGTGATGACGGGCAGACCGGTGGTCGCGTTGTAGCCGGTGAGCGTGTCGCCGCCCGGGCCGATATAGCGCCAGAGCTGCCACGGGGCGTAGTTGTTGTTCTTGCGGTTCTCCTCCGTCCACTTGCCGCCGAACTTCAACACCGCCGGCAGGCGTCCGAACAAGGGGAACGTCCACCTCGCGTTGGCCGAGGCGAGGTAGATCTCGGTGATCCAGCGGCTGTTGGCGCTTTGCACCCGGGTGCCACCGGTCCAGTTCCACAGGTCGAAAGGGTCGGGACCCGAGGTCTGCCGGATGCTCCACTCGTGGGAGTCGGCGCGCGGCCGGGTGGCCGTCCAGTCAGCCGGGAGGGAGAGCGTCTCCGATTGCGAGATGCCGCGCTCGAGCGAAACGTAGCTGTTCACGGCGCGGGAGTAGTTGAACCCGCCGTCGACGGTCACGGCGTCGAGCTTGTACTCGAACTTGGGCGAGACGGTGCGGGTGTAGTTCTCGGCCGCGGCGGTGCCGCCGCCGTTGTTGATCGCGGGGATGGTGTTGGCCGCGGTGCGGCGGGTGGAGAGCGAGAGCACGCCGTCGCCGCCGACGGTGCCGCGGCCGTTGTTGACGTTCGTGTTGGAGTTGGCGGCGACGAAGGTGAAGTTGCGGTTCCAGAACTCGCCCTCGACGTAGGTGTAGATCGCGCTGAGCGAGAGCACGAGGCGCGGCGTGGCCTTGAAGTCCGAGGCGATCGAGAAGGCGTCCTTCCAGATCATCTTCGGGCCGTCCTTGAAATCCAGCTGGCGGATCACGAGCGGCCGCGGGTCGGCGGCCGTCGGGGTGCGGTTGTAGTCCTGCGAGAAGGAGTATTGCTCGGTATAGGAGTTGGCGCGGCTGGTCGTGAGAATGACACCGAGGCGGCGGTCGAGGAAGGTGTCGGAGTACTCCAGCTGGGCGTTGGGGCGCCACTTGTAGCGCTCACGTTCCGCGGGGCCGGGCGTCTTGCGGAGCGTGAACTCCTCGGCGTTGAAGTTCAGGCTGAAGTTGTAGCCTAGAACGCGCCCGCGGCGGTCGAAGGCGCGCCGCGTCTTCATGTTGATGGTGCCGGACGGCGAGTCGGCGTCGGACTCCGCGCTGGTGGTGCGGCTGATCTCGATCGATTCGATGCCGGAGATGAGGATGCTCTCGAAGCTCGTCGCCCGCGAGGCGTCACCCCCGCCGCGGTTGGAATCGGCGCTCGCGGTGCGCATGCCGTCGACCGTCACGCCCACGTACTGTCCGTCCATGCCGCCCAGCCGCGGTCCGCGGGCCTCGGACTCCACGTAGTCGATGTCGACCCCGGGCAGGTACTTCAGGAACTCGCCCATGTTGCCGTCGGTGATGTCGCCGAACACGTCGGACGAGACCGAGGTGGTGATGTCCATGTTACGACGCTGGGCCTGTACTGCCTTGGCGTTGCCCTCGCGTTCCGAGGAGACGGTGAACGCCTGCAACTGCACCTTGCCGTCCTTCACCGGGGGCGGGGTCGCGGCGGCGCTGGTGAGGTTGATCTCGCGGACCGCGGTCTGGCCGGCGACGACGGCGAACGACTCCGTGGCCGGCGTGTAGCCGGAGAAATTCACGGTGATCGAGGCGGGGCCGGCGGCGACGCCGGTGAAGGTGAAGGCACCGTCGCTTTCCGTGAAGACGACACGATCGGTGCCGACAAGCCGCACCTCGGCGTTGCCAACGTACTCGCGGGATGCGGGGTTGAAGACTCGCCCCTGGACGGTACCGGACGTTGATTGCGCGTCTCCATCGGCGGCGGTGAGGAGGACGAAAAGCAACGTCGACAGAATGCGAAGCGAAGTGAGGAAACGGGCAGCGGGAGTCACGGGGGGGTAGGGGTCGCGGAATTTGGTGACGGCGGGAAGCGAGGTTGGCAACCCGCCGCCTTCGCCGAGCCGATGGTGGGAAGCCTCCCTTGGGCCTGTTAACCCGCCGGGAGCGGACGGGGGCGGCTTTTTCCCAAGCCTGCCAGGCTTGGACTTGGCGGAAGCTGGCGGAGCGTCTGCGATTTTAAAAAAAACCTCCGAGGCGTTAGTAACTGCGTGGCCGATCGGTCCAAAGCGGCCAAGTCGCGATGCCCTCAAGCCAGCCAGCGACTTTCGGCACCATGGAAAGTGAGGCAATACGACGCGATTACCCGTCGGGCCGAAGAGGTGGTGATTATTTTCGCGCGGCCCAAAGTTCGGCGATGGGCACGGCGAACATCTGCTGACCGAAAGACAAGGCCGAGTCGCCATCGTAGAGGACGATTCCGCAGCGAAACGCCGCGCCGGTCGCGTCGCGCAGTCGATTGAGTCCACGAAAGTCGCTCTCACCGACGGTGGATGACGCCTTGACCTCGACGCCGCTGATCAAGCGGCCGTCGCGTTCGAGCACCAGATCAACCTCCAGTTGGTCCTTGTCCCGATAGTGAAAAAACCGAGGGCTCCCGTCGGTCCAAGAGGATTGGTGACGCAGTTCCTGATAGACGAATGTCTCAAGCAGTTGGCCATAGAGCGACCGGTTTTCTTTCAACGCGGCGACATCGGCTCCGAGCAACGCGGTGGCGAGGCCGGTGTCGGCGAGGTGCAACTTCGGCGTTTTGATGAGACGGCTCAGGCGGTTGTGGTGCCACGGCGGCAGGATATCGATGAGGAAGACCTGCTCCAGCAACGTCAGGTATTCGCGAATGGTGGGTCGGCTCAGCTCAAATGGCCCCGCCAGTTCGCTCGCATTGAACAGCCGCGAAGTTTGACCGGCGGCAAGTTCCAGCAGTTTTGGCAGCACCTCGAGGGAGCGGATGCGCGTCAGGTCGCGCAGGTCGCGTTGGGTGATCGCCGCGACATATTGCAGTTGCCACTCCCGCCGCCGCCGCTCGGTGGTGCGGGCCAGAGCGGCCGGAAATCCCCCGCCTGCGATCCGCTGCAGCAATGCTTCCCCCAGCCTGCCTCCAGTCGTAACCGGAAATTTTCCGCCAAAAAGTCTATCAATAAAACCGGTCCCTGGCGCCCGCCCGCCCATCTCCACCTGCGTGAGCGGCCCCAAGCGCAAGACCTCCATCCGACCGGCCAGGGAGTCGGCGAGCCTGGGGAGCAAGAGCACGTTGGCCGACCCCGTGAGGATCAGCCGTCCGGGCCGGCGGTCTCGATCCACTAATCCTTTAATCGACGTAAACAGCTCCGGGATGCGTTGCACCTCATCCAAAACGGCCCGCTTGGGCAACTCGGCGCAGAATCCCACGGGGTCCGCTCGCGCCGCGCGGAGGACATTTTCGTCGTCAAACGTGAAGTAAGTATAGCCATGTTTCTTCGCCACCGAATGGGCCAGCGTCGATTTGCCGCATTGCCGCGGCCCATGGATCAGCACCACCGGAGTGTCGGCCAGAGCCTCCTCCAGGCGGGCGAGTGCAAACCGAGGGTAGATTTCATGGCCACTCATGGCCGGACAGCCTGCCACCCGTCCGTCCAAGTGAAAGAATAAACGCGTCTATCTGAAAACATGGAGGCGTCTATGTGAAAGCTGAAATCGGGCATGCCATCGAACGCTTACCGGACACGGAGGGCGTACGCCTGGCCGCGTGGCTGGCCTAGCACCGCCGGAGTCGGTGGCCTGCACCGATGGCCGAACACCACGACTTGAGCTTGCGTCACGTGGCAGGATCGAGCGTCCGCTGAACCAGACCGACGTTTTAACGGTGGGCCAGCTTGGGCGCGAATCCGCCCGAAAAGTTCTGGTTTTCATACCAGTCGCGTGGTGACGATCGGCTGACAGCTACCCGTGCCTTTGAGACCCTCGATACTCCATCATCGCCTAGCCGCCTTCACAAGAATTCGGCTGCGAGGGAAAAGCCGGGTGAGGCGAAAATCATATTCCCGTTTCGGTTTCCATCGGCCTGCCAGCCGTAGGCTCGGCGAAGGCTGGCGGAGAGGGGGGGGATTCGAATCGCCTGGGACCCGACAACCGAAAAGCCGAAGACTACGGCGTTTAGGTTGATTGTGAGTGGTTTAGAGCAGGCAGAAAGATGCAACCGGATGCAGCGGGGACAAGCGAAAAGCACGCGGCTGGCAAATCCGTGGCAAATCTCCGCGGCGGTCGACTCGGGGTCCTGAATCCATCGGGTGAATACAGTCAACGCTTAGCGTTACGTTACTGGAGCGCCGCGATCGCCTGGAGCTTTCTTCGCAGCGTCGGCAGGCGCTGCTGGCTGGCGCGGTCCGGGGGCAGATGCCCGGGTAGTGCCTCATTGAAGAGAGGCGCGGTCATGAGCCGGCGCGCGGATTCGATCACGTAGCTGCGCAGCGGGGTCGGAGCAGCGTGGTCGACCTCCGCAACGATGTTATCGCGGCCGTCGATTACCGTGATGAAATCCTCGAGGTCGTGGCTGCCGTAATAGTCGCCATCCCCGCGGTCAGAAAACGCCACATGCTTGGTGGCGAGAAACGCGACGGGTGAAATCAGGCGCAAGCGCGTGTGCGCGAATTCGCGCACCATCACGGTCGCCAAGGCTTCTTTGAACCAGGCAGTGTTAAGACCCAGAAACGCGCCGTCCGTCGGCATGATATCCACCGTCAGATTGCCGAGTACCCAGCGGCACCGTGGCGCACCCTCGCGCATGTCGTGATTGAATTTCAGGTCGCGCAGCTTGGTCTCGACGTCGGAGTAGCGCAGGGTCGTCGCCACCTCGATAATGACATCCACGTCATCGGTGGGGCGCGCGGGGGACAATTCGGGATTATCCAGCAGCAGGGTGACAATGGAACCGCCGAGAAATGCGTACTCCATTCCGAGACCATCGAGCCGTTCTGCCACGGCGCGGAGGGCACCGAGATTAGGCTGCGACATGGGCGCTCAGGTGTTCCGTGATCTCCTTCTCCGCAATGCCTCGCTCTCTCGCCCGACCGATCCGCAGCGCGTCCACCAGCGCCAGAAGATCGTAAAGCGCCGGGTCGCGACCTGCGGCGCCCGGGACGCTCGGATAAAGCGGCTGCACGGCTGCGCCCTGCACCTTGCCGTTGGGATCCGGCCACACGGGTGGCAATTGGTCGGAGGTGCTAAACTTGCCAGCCATCGCCGGCGCGGCCCAGGCGGTTGGCATGCCGCGAGTGACTTCCTTGGGACTGGCGGGAAAAGCGTAGGGCACGCCGTGAACGAGGAAATTGCGGAGTGCTTCGCCCCTGACGCGTTTGGTCTCAGGATCAAGCAGCCGCGCTTCGACTAGGCGGCGGACTCCCGCATGTACTTCCGACGCACTCATGCCCAAAGCCTGCCCCAACTCGGCATAACTGCCGAAGCCATCCCCGAGAGTGAGTCTGAGGGCAACAACAACATCTTGTGGCTTGGTTAACATTAAAATACGATATTCGCAAACAGCGAACAGTCAAGCTGAACACGTTCCTTCGGCAGGACGATTGAGTGCGAATCCCGGTTCCCGGATATTTCCCTAACGCAGGCGTTTCCTGCGCACCACGGCACTGTGGCGCTTCTTGGACAGGCTAGTCGCTTTGCAGGAAATCCTCGACGATGCCCATCGCAGTTCGATGGCTGAGTTCCCGGTGGTTCAAATCCTCGACCGTTGGAGGGGCGATGCCGGGTTTTCGTCTCAATTGACGAACCGCCGACTCGTAACGACGGACTACCGAGGCTTCGATTCGGAGCGTGATTGGTTCGGGCATAGCGGACGAGGTGATTTCTTTGATGCGTGATTGGTGTGAGCACCGCGTGGCCTATCCGGGCAGCAAAGCCTCGAGGTCCTCATGCGGTCGCGCGATGACGTGGGCTGCGATGACCTTGCCGAGAGGAGCGGCGGCGCGCTGGCCGGCTTCGAT
>SXGQ01314808.1_pt1 | contig 12001 bp, 13 predicted proteins | sample 3178371 | NCBI WGS metagenome assembly SXGQ01 (sample SAMN11356859, study PRJNA531348) | freshwater metagenome | isolation source: freshwater sample F1-20 | place: China: Fuxian Lake, Yuxi | collected 2017-12-25 | reverse complement strand
TCGGGTCATGAAGGCGGCACTTCTCGAAAAGTTCCGACAGAATCCGAGTATGCTTGCGACGCTCCAGTCTACGGGAGAGAAGCCGATTGTATACGCATCTCCGGGCGACTCGTATTGGGGTGCGAAAGGCAGCAAGGGTCTAAATCGTCTCGGAAAATTACTCGAGGAGGTGCGGATGGAGCTCAAGGATATACGACCGGACTTGGTCCAGGTCCAAGCAGCGGGTCCGGAACAGATGGTCGCAGCAGCACAAGAAGTTGTTGATGTCGCCCAAAACGGAGTTGCGCAGGCTTTGGTCGGATCTCCTCAACCTCAGGCCTTGAATGCCTTGAATGGTGCTCCTCAAGCCTTGGCCGGATCTCCTCAGTCCGGTGGTGTCTATCTCTTTATAAACTCGGCCGTTGGCAACGATGTAGAGGCCAAGTCACGGAGAGCAAGAGATCCCGGACCCCGTCGGTCTATATCCTGGGCTAGTCCCAGTGTATCTCAAGAAGGCGGTGGCGACCCCAATGAAATCCAGCTAGCTACCGACACCGGTGCTTCAACCGAAGTCAAAGTAGAAAAACTCGGTTAATAATCAAAACTTGACCCTCCATTTCCTTCTATGATAATAGATAGCAATGGAACCCAACACGGCCGATATCTTGATTCGCAGCCGCCAAACCATTCTCGATATTCTCGAGGATCGAGGATATAATGTGGCGGCATATCGTAACATCTCGCCCGATCAGATTCTGACACTCGCCGGCGGCCATCATCGGGCTCTGGATATCTTTGTTCCGAAGCGGGAAGAATCGGCGGCTCCCTGTGAGCGCGCCGTAGTAGTCTATCAGCTACAGGATCGTATTCGTCTGAAGCTCGGCACCTTTGTACGGGATCTCTACGATGTTCCCGTGGATTCCGCCGAATCGAGCGTAATTACCAAGGCCGACGACATAATTGTAATACTAAACGAGCCGAAAAATGAAGTATTCGACAAGACCTCTCTGCAGCTATGGCAGAGCCAAAAGGCCCGACTAACATTCTTCCATATCAAGCAGGTCGTTGTTCATCCCGGTCGCCACGAGCTCGTTCCTCCTCATCGCAAACTCACGGCCGACGAGGCCAAAGATTTGATGACCTCGCTGCACATTACACAAAAGAGCCAGCTGCCACTTATCAAACACAGTGATCCCCAGGCCCGTGTCTTGGGTCTCGTACCCGGCGATTGCGTTGAGATTCTACGCCCGAGTCCCACGGCCGGTATCGTAAAATTCATTCGGATCTGTGCAGCCTAATTCACGGTGTCCGAGCTCGTGCTAGGTATAGTTTTTGATAGTATACGTTAGAGGATGTCATGGACACGTGAACACCAGGAGGAAAAGAGAGCACGGCTCATAGAACTCAATAACAGCGTGACTAGCAATATCGAGTCATGGAAATCATCCGTACAAACCGCTATGGGCAACACGGAAGCAGTCGACGTTACTTCTAAAAAACAGGTTGTCGATGGCTCCATGCGTCAATTTAGAGAGTTTGTGAACGAGCTCAGATCACGGTCAGAACAGGTGACCGCCAATGGCACAACGATGGATGACATTGCTCGTCTCGCCGCCGAAGTGGCCGAAGAGAAGGAGAATCTCCGACGTCTGAAGGAAAAACAAGGAACCCGGACTGAACAGGCCCAATCTGTTAATCCCAAAGTCACACAGTCTCCGTTTGTGAATGCGCTCTGGCTGCGGCGCAATTTTCGTGAAGATACCCGAATCGGACTGATTGTGGCGTCGGTTGTAATCGGTATTCTGGCTCTCGGATCAATGGGCTTTCTCATATATTCGGTGGTCGCAGGCGGTGTCATAAAGCCGTCATTGTATACTGCACAACAGGGAGGTCGTAGAAGAGTGAGATTTGCCGACGATACATAAATTATTTCTCAATAGACTAGTAGATGAGCTTGCCTATGCAAAAAAATCCTGTTCAGGAAGGAACATCCGGTCTTCATTACTCTGGTCAGGTATACATGAATCAGGTAGCTCGGATTACGGCACCTATCTGCACGGGCTCCTCCGTCAGTTACACCCAGGTAAATGACATATTTCCCAATGGTGTGTCTACTACCGCTCTCTCAATAGACCCGAACACTAAGCGTATTAGTAATTCTGCTCTGCAGGGATATGTAGATGGTTTAAAGGCGTCCGGCAAAATCCCTGGTCCGAATCCGGACATTGATAGACAAATTGCGGCCGACAAGGCATTTTATGCCGCCGTACAAGCGGAATACTGTCATTATGAAAAAAGATATCTGGCCGCTCTGACCCAGTTTATCACTGTAATTTCGAGCAGCACCGGTGGCAATGGCCAGGATGCATTGAACAAGACAATTGCGCTCAACAAGCGCTTGAATTCCCTCATTGAGATCATTGGATACGTGGGCAATGATAGAGCCCGGCAAGTAAACAATCGTAACGATTCGATAAACAAGGCAAATAAAGACATTGATGGCAAACTTTCCAAGCTAAAGGCTCAGCAGGATTTCTTGCAGTCGAGTAATGTCCGTCAAAGAACACAGGAAGAGATGATGCGGTATTCGAAAGAAAAGAATTCGGCCATGAATATCCAGATCATGTTCTTCGTAGCTCTGAATGTGGTGGCCCTCGGCACCGTGTTCATGGTATACAAGAACGTTAAAGGCGGACCTTCAGTATAACTTTTTGACTTCCTAAAGTAGATGACCGATCTGATTTCCAAGGATATCGTTGATCTACAAGATATTGAAAAGGTCCAGTTTCTCCAGACATTGCAAGCAGATCCCGGTCAATACTCCCAGTATGTCCGAGGGAAAACGTCGCAAATAATCTCCGAGGTCTCTAGTTCCAAGGATGCGGCGTTCATCAAGGCTTCTGGAGATATGGCCCGGTTAATGGATATGGATCACAATAGCCAGGCCACGTTTGTGCGTACGGGCCAGTTGGCGGCTTCCCAAGATCACATATATTCCGAACAGGGACGAGTCATCGGTAACAAAAAGATCAATGAAGATCTAACCCGGCGTCAGGTAGAAATCAATGACTGGTATTATGAAAATAAGCGCGAAACTCTGTTTGTGTTACAGCTGATACTGTTGACGGCTCTAACAGTGGTAGTACTTCTTGCCGCCAAGTCATACGGACTTATAGGGCAAGAGGGTGCCGATTATCTTCTCGTATTTATAATTACGGTAGCCCTCGGTACGTGGGTGTATCGCTGGTACTATACGAAATATGTACGTGACAGAAGATACTGGAACAACCGCACTTTCGAGGCGGGAGAAGTGCCTGAACTCGCACCCAAATGCGTCAGCGGCGCCTGATTTTATCCTGAAAGAACTCACGGGCAGAATTTATCATGGCATTGTAGATGTCGTGTGATCTTAATTCTAAGAACGCAGTACTTAATTCAGCAAAGGCATCCGTTGATACTGCTAGGGCAGACTACATGAACTGTGTACCGGTAGCGCAGAGATCCGCCAAAGCACTGGAATTCGTAGCCGATCAGCAGGCCGCCTATAATTCGGAAAAGGAACAGTTGAACTACATGGCCAACTTTGTTCTGAGGCAGCTCGAAAAGGAAATCGGTACCGATGCATCATTCAATTCTATACGAGAACTCGCAATACAATCCAAGGAAACACTACATCGTCAGATTGACGAAATCAAGGCCGATATCAGCAAAGAACGTCGTATATTTCTGGATTCCGATATTCAACGCTCGCCTGCCGTAGGCGGACTGTATTTTACCAAGGTTCCCGATAACAAAATCCTGATTGCGTTCTTGTGCTGTCTCGGAGGACTTCTACTCTTTGGAAGTCTACTTCTGCTTCTGAATCATATTCCGCTTGAATTTGCATTGGCAATGACGATGGGAGAGCGTATACAGATTGTAGTAGGGACCATTGTAGGAACTCTGTTCCTCGTATACATAAGTCTATACACATTTACTTAGCCAATAAATTTCTGCTCCATAAACAGGAATGTCTACACAAGCATCGCAGCTTGCGCAGACTCTCGCTGCACCGCCGACGATTGGTTTCTCGCATGCCGACCTGGTCGACGCAAAAAAGATCTGCAAGTGTCCTCCGGCGGGTACACGGTTCACGAATTACGGATCCTATTTGAGGGCCAAAAGAGCCAAGATAGTGGGATGCTGTTGTACAGGAACGGTAGCGAATCTGTACAACATTTATGGTTCCTGTTGAGATCTAAACAGATTTTATCAGTCTAGTATTAGACATGGCTGTACCTTATTCTCGTGACTCTATGCGCGGTCTTCGGAATACGATGGATGAGAAATTCCGTGTCGCCGGAGTAAATCGCATCGTAAATGAGATTTACAGTGCGGCAGTACACATTGCCCGAACTACAGCGAATTCGGTGTATCAGCACCCGATTCCCCGTGCTTCTATTTATCCTGTACCTATGCGGTCTGTCAATCTCACGGTTCGGGATCCCCGCAATGACGACGAGACGTTCTATATTTCCAACATGTACGATATCCTCAAGGGACTGCGGGCTCTTTTTCCCGAGTGTAGCGTGGAGTACAAGATGCTGACACGGGGCCAGGACGGCAAAATGTATGATATCACATCCCTGGATGAGAAGGTGCTGCCGTTTATCAATCGGGCCCACGACCAGGCGTATGTGATTGTGGATTGGTCTTGATCAAGGCTCAAAGATAAAGTCCGGACACACTCCATCATTAACGAGCTCCACCGTATTCCAGTCGATATGTTCTCCGTAATGTATCATACCAACTGGAGGAGTGATCAAGTGACGGCTGTTTCCTTTTAATGACCACGACGGTGTAGCCCAACGTTTTTCCTCCTCCCGCCACGGCAAGTACTCGATACCAATCGGACCCCGTGTATCGGAATCTTTCATCGTGAATCGCATCAGACGGACACCCGATGTTCTCGCTTCGTATTTGAAGAAAAGACCCACATATAGACGCATCTTTGTTCCGTCATCCTTGGTGAGAATCGCTGTCGTTGTGTTGTTGTCCCAAAGAACGGTAGGCATTACCGCAAAAATACAGTGGGGTGGACGGCGTCAAGTTTATCATACAAAGTTTCCCGAGATGTCTTCCTCTCCCATGGCAATCCGGACTCCAGGAAAGATCGAGCCTCCCTGGATGGCGGCACCGAACATTTCGCCGAGCTTCTGAATAATCACGGGCTTGGTCAACATCTTCTTGCCCACGTTATATTTGGTCCATTCCTTGTATCGGGAAACTGCTTCGTTTACTCGCAGCTCGGCACCCGCCTCCTTAACAATGCACTCTTTGCAGAATGCGGAGAATGCGTCGTTATCCTCCTTGTATTTGTTCGACGCCGCCGTCACGTGCTCCGTCTCCTTCAGGCCGCTGCGCAAGTACCGATTCTGGTAATACCAGACCAAGATCGAGGCAAAGTAGGGCCGCCAACGTGCAATCTTTCCATCCAATGTCAGATCCTTATAGTAGACATGGTTCGCCGGATCCGTCGGCTGATCGGCATCCACGAAGCGTGCCACGTGCGGAATTACTCGGAGACGGCGCCACGTGCCACCATCGATAGACGTCACGGGCGGCAGATCGTTACAGAGCATAAAGATACGAGCCATTACGACGAACTGATCCTGATCCTGAAACAGCGCACGTGCCTTGACCACGTCCTCGCCCGACAGCTGTTTCATCGACGCTGTATTGATCTTCTCCCCCTCGTCGGGCTCTGACATGGACACGAAACGCTTGCATTTGAGAACGACCAGATCCGGGTTGGCTGCACCGGAATCGGGGCGCTTCCTCGTAATCGCCGTCGTGCCCATCGACTCCTGATACTCGCCGAATGTCTTGCTCATTAGGTCGATGATCTTCGATTTACCATTGGAGCCCCCTCCCGTCATAATATAGAACTTTTGTTCCCGGTTTGCGCCCTCGAGACAGGCCGCAAACAGGGTTAGACAGTACTCTCTTAGTACGGGATCCGGATAAATCTTTGTGAAGAATTCCATGAGCTCTGTATACTCCCTAACATCCGTGCCGGGCCGATAAGCCATGTCTCCTTCCAGATAGGGAATGGCATCGAGCCCCAACATTCCACGACCCATCTGGAAGGAAATGCAGTCATCGGGCTGACCGGGACGGAAATGCACACGGGGCTCTCCGTTGGCGCCGGTGTGACGGAGTTCGAGAACACCATTGCTGAATCCGACCGTCGTTGGATTCTGGTTCATATTCTTGAGGAACTCCTCATCGTAGAATTTCTCCGTGAGCTCCTTCATCACGCAGTCCTTGAAGCCACTGGTCTGGAGCGCAGTCTCGAGTTTGAATATCTTCTTGCGCTTGTCGTCGAGACGATTGCGATCATCCTCATTCGTAGCCTTGACGAGCTCCTTGCCGATCTCACCGTTTGCGTCCACGTATTTGTTGCGCACGTCGTTGCTCAGACGCTCGCGGACTCGCATGGATGATTTGAGATTCTTCCACGTGTTTCCGGCGTACTGGTACCAGTCCATGTTCGCAGCCGTCGCCGCCTTCTTGAGAGGCGTGCACCGGAACTCGTGCTTGTACATGTCAAAGACCAGTTCGGCCACGCTCACATGAGTGCCGGAACAATTGAGCATCGCAAACTCAATGTGGGCCCGGTCCATCGTTGTCCGATACAGCTTGTAATTGTCCTCCTTGGCATAGTGGTGAATCGTCGCAATGGTGAGCGGCTTCACGCCCTTTTGCATGGCGGAGGCCTCGGATGGCAGCGTGAGCCACTTGGCCTTGTATGTCGCCTCTGGCTCTGCTGCATAGCGAGGCACCTTGCGACTCAGAGCGACCCATGCCTCATACGACTCCTCCGTGGCCGCAATGTTATGAAGAAGGAGACCGACACGCACCCATTCGTGATATGTCCCTGCCCGCTTTTCGGCATTGAAACAGGTCATGGCGAGCTTTAGCGCTAGGCCGATTTCTTTATCCGATGGTTCGCTGCGAACGGAAAGACCCGATATTTGTACCATTTGATCTCCCGCCTGTTCCAATTCCAGAGGTGGGGGAGGCGGTTCACCCGTCTTGGCCGTCAGCGTAGGTGTCTTGGCCTTTACCCAATTCGCTCCCTTGCCGTACCGCTGAATGAGCTGGAGCCATTCGGTCTCTTGATCGCCCTGGAGTACCAGATCGGTCGAATTCTCGTGGCCTCTGCGAATGCTGAGATGCTTGATCAGTCTGCTCGGCGACCAATGGGAAATATCGTGCTCTTCGAGGCGGACGGGATGATTGCTGATCTCATTCAGCTCGTAAATGTGTTCGAGCTTGTAAAAGGCCTTGTCCTGTTTCGAAGCGCCATACAAGAACCAGTTGTTGTTGTGGATCACGGAGAGATCGAGAACGGCAGAGGGCTCCGCCACATTGCCCGTGGATCCGAAGATGCGCTCAATCGTTCCCGTCTGTAGAAGATAGCCACGGATGGCGTATTGGATATCCGGCGTGGTAGTCACCGTGGGACAGACAATGTGGACACCATCCTTGTGTTGATTGTGAGCTGCGTCGAGCTCCGGTGCCGGTTTCAGCATGATAAAGAACTGGAGCGGATCCTCGGGAGGCTCGAAGAATCGGATGAAGGCGGAGGCATAGGCCGTCACGAACTCCTTGACCTGATCGATTGTGAACCGGCGCTGAAGAGGACCGCCAGATGGATACTTGAAGTCGAGATCGATGAGAATGGGAGATTGGGCTCGATGTTTTTCGGTTAGTCCACAGGCACGGCCCTTTGTAAAGACATGCTTGTGCACAAGATCAAGAAAGATATCGTATTCCTCATCTGGAACGAGGTATTTGCCGGTCCATCCCTTTCCGAGTCCGGTAATGTTCCATTCAGGCGACGTCGTGAACCGACTGTCCATGTACTGACGAAGTGTGGGTTCGGCCATGTGTCTACCACAGGACTTTATTTATTGCCGGGGGAGATCCGGTGGCAGTCAACTTTAGCGGGGGCTAGAATGGAAAGAGTATGGGAGTTGTGACGTGGAAAGCCCGATCATCAGTATGGCCCCTTTAACTACAACTAACCCGTGATATAACAGCGTCTTCATATCTCCCGTGTATGCTACGAGTAACGGTATATCTTCTGGACGCTGCTGGGGCAAATATAGCGCGCCGATGGTTACCACGCACGCACAGAAGAAGGCAAGATAATAGAACTGCGCCGTCGGGTTTCCGAATAACAGTACGGGAATACCCATTAATTCGAATATCGCAATCAAAAATTCCGTAGTAGGTGTGAATATCCATAGACTCTGCATCTCGGCTTCGGCTATCCTGGGGTCCAATAGTCGAAGTGCACCGGATATGGATAGTCCGACGGCAAAAATTATTCGAAGGATGTCGAGTGGTGTCATGTCCTAATTTGGGCACGATTCTTTATTATTCAAGCACACTCTCTAAACTCCCTCGAACACCCTCTGGAAACTTCATCCGGTGCAGTGTGGCCTTGGCCCCCTTCTCCAGGTGCCACCTCCTTCTCCAGGTGCCACATTCGGTGCACTTCCTTTCAAGATGAATGTGCCCCCATAAGATGTTGCGCCTGATCCTGATGGATGTGCCGCTCCAGCGGCGCAGCACGGAGTCCACCTCGAGCATCAGCAGGCGGGATGGCGTCGTGACCACCTTGCGCTCGCCCTCCCCCACGAGCCGGTGCTCCTGCACGCCAAACACGGCTCGGGCGTGGTCCGAGACGGTGAGAGACTCTGGGTCCGCCGGGTCCCACAGCTCGTTGAAGGCGGGGATCAGGCCCTGCCACTCAGCCTCGGTCCACGTGCGGGGCGTCGCGGGGTCCTCCAGGCCAAGGATGCTGCAGAATCGCTGGATCACCCACAGCTTGTTGTGCATCGCCGCTGCCTCGAGTACCTCTTTAATTGTATCCTTAACCTCCCGTGCACCACTGGCAACATCCAACTCAACGTATAGTACCTCGTCATTCGTATTTTCAACCCACATTTCACCATCTATTAGATCAAACAACTTGAGAACCTCTTCAGGTGAAATACTAAAGAACTCTCTGCGAGGATTTATGCGCTCTTTTTCCATAACAGTGTGAAGTGCCGTTTCTTTCTGTAAAGGATTCAACACCTTCTTGGCAAATTCAAGAGTATATGGTGTAGGAGGCCCCCATGTGCCAGATTTATTTGCTTCTAATAGTCTTTCATTTGGTTCCCTCATTGTCATACCAACTTTAGTAAGACCGGGCAACGACGGGTTTGTCATGGCGTAAATCCATCCTACTGGTGGAATATCAGACATCTTAACTGTATTCAAACCCCATGTTTACTGGTCATATTTATCACAACCTAAGACAAACAGGCTCCCGCACAAATACATATCAAGAATAGTGTCATACACAGAATTCCAGTAAACCCCAGGCCGAGCATAATCCCGAAACCGAGTGTATACGGAGTATACAGCATGCCGCATACGCCGCCAATAGTGGCCGCTATAGAAAGAACAATCAAGATCGCCACAGTTTGTTGGACGGCCCGAGAACCTCGGAAATCCTTGAAATCCTCGATACAGTATTTGCGTAGACAGCACATGTGTACGCAAATACGGGGGGGCGGGCCCAGTCAAAAATTATATGGGTCAGGAAATCTCTTACAGATACGTAGGCTGACCCGCCAGACGGCACAGCGGACACTCATTCTTCTTTAACTTGAACGACTCCTCAATAGCGTCCTGCATGAAGAGATGACCGCAGGGCATGGCCGCGCAATGTCCATCTACGAGATCCTCTGCCGTTACCGGGCACTGATCCTTGCGTGACTTGGCGAGATCCAACAGCTGCTTCGCCACGAATAGGTTGAGCGTCGGGAGACCCGGCGGGCGGATCTTCTTGACATTTTGGGCAGGGACAACGGGGACCGTCACATTCAAAGTGGGCGGAATATTTGCGTTTACGATAGTCTGATTCCCAGCGTAGGGAGGAATCACGTTCGAATCGGGTCCGATGACATCGATCTTTGTCAGATGGATATTGCGTCGCAGCTTTGTGGTAAACAGAGTATTCGGATTGACCCGTACTTCCAGAACAGGCACCGCCGGAGTCTCGGGGCTAGTGTGGATGTTGAACCAGGATGACCAGTCATACACACTCAGAGAGACAGTAGATCCCACCCCATTCATGAAATCCAGCTTTCCGTAGTATGCGGCATCTCCTTGACGACCAGTGGGAAACTTGGCAATCGTATAGTCGCTGTATGGATGAAGCGTGGACTGAGTAAGATTCCACGATGTCTCAATCTTAGTTGCATTGACATAGGTAAATCCCTTGAACGGGTCTTTAGCAGACTTACTCAACGGATTGTAGAGAATAAAGGCCTCTGGAAGCATTGCCATTGATCACACCGGGATCACGGGGCCCGCAAGTCAAGTTTACTGGGCCTTCGGAGAAGGAGGCAGTGGTAATCCACGGCCAGAGAGGGCCTCGATATTCCGAATAACTACGGAAGGAAGCGGAGTGTCCTTGGTCTTATTTAGAGATCCATTTACTCCCTTGGTGACGGCATCCTTGGCCTCATTTACTCCCTTGGTGACGGCATCCTTGGCCTCATTTACTCCCTTGGTGACAGCATCCTTGGCCTCATTTACTCCATTGGTGACATCGGCAACAGCATCCTTGGCCTTCTCCACGGCTCCATTTACCTCCTTGGTGACATTGGCAACGGCATCCTTAGCCTTCTCCACGGCTCCATTTACCTCCTCGGTGACATCGGCAACAGCATCCTTGGCCTTCTCCACTACATCATTTACCTCCTTGGCGACATCTTCTACGGCATCCTTGACATCTACCATAATCTCTTTGGCCTCATCTGCCGCCTTCTTCACTTCCTCTACAAAGTCCTTTGCGTCCTCTACCAGCTCTTTTGCCTCCTTTACTAACTCTCCGGGCATCTTAACGAGATCCTTGATAGACTTCGATGTACAACATGCAAACCACGACGACATTCTACTGTTCTCATACAAAATTCCTTTAGGCCCGTCTGGCCATATAAAGTTGACCAGGTTGCTCTATAAATAGAGCAGGCATATGACGTCGCAAGCCGCCGAACCCACTGCGCTAGCAATCCGCCGGATATCGATTGACGGACAAAAGGCACAGGGCCTCGCCGATTCCGGAATGTTCTGGATTACCGACGAAGCCAATATTCTGCACGGTTACGCAGTTATCCTCGGACCCGAGGGCACTCCGTATTACGGCGGAGCATTCTGTTTCGAGGTCACCTTTCCCTACAATTATCCGTATGCGCCTCCCGTCTTCAACTATCTCACGAATGATGGCCGGACACGATTCAATCCGAATCTGTATAAGAACGGCAAGGTGTGTCTCTCTCTTCTAAATACGTGGGCGGGTGAGCCGTGGTCCGGAGCCCAGACAATCTCATCAATCCTTCTGTCGATTCAGACCGCCGTACTCAACGAGGAGCCGATGCGCAACGAGCCCTCTTATTCTACACTGTCGTCTCATGCTGATATTCCGGTTTATAATCGGATTATTCAACATGCTGTTGTCGAGACGGCTATTCTCACATATCTGAAGACTCCGCCGCCCTACCTGGCTCCGTTTTACGACAAGTTCAAGGCGTGGGCTCTGAAGGCCCGACCCGCCGTTGTGAAAAAGCTCCGGGACCTCTCGACCCAATACGACAACACCTCGGAAGGCGTAAATTTCTTTCAAATGGTCCAGAAATACCGGTTCGCCAAGTTGGCCGAGGATTACGAGGCGGTCGTTTAGGGCTCCTCCCTTATCAAAATTTGACACGGCCCTCAGAATATCGTTGATTATCAAAATGTCCGATCTTGATCTGAAACTCACGGCTCTCCGTCAGCGGCTAGCAGAGTTGGAGGAACAAAAGCGACTCGAAACCGAGAAGGAGATGGAAAAGTTGGCCTTTCCATTGCGGACTCTCGAGGCAATAATCGACGAAAAAAAGAAGCAGCTTGAACGCAATTGCTATTCCAAGGGTGC
>SXGQ01868458.1_pt1 | contig 12002 bp, 10 predicted proteins | sample 3178371 | NCBI WGS metagenome assembly SXGQ01 (sample SAMN11356859, study PRJNA531348) | freshwater metagenome | isolation source: freshwater sample F1-20 | place: China: Fuxian Lake, Yuxi | collected 2017-12-25 | reverse complement strand
CCGCGAAATGGACGACATCAACCCCCCGTTCCCGGAGGCCGACGTGGCGCTCGTGATCGGGGCCAACGACGTCGTGAACCCGGCAGCCCGCACCGACCCCAAGAGCCCGATCGCCGGCATGCCGATCCTCGACGTCGACAAGGCGAAGACGGTCGTCGTGGTGAAGCGGTCACTCTCGCCCGGCTTCGCCGGCATTCCCAATCCGCTCTTCGCCGCCGACAACACGCTCATGTACTTCGCCGACGGCAAGAAGGCCGTTCTGGACCTGACCGCGGCGCTGCAGCACGGCTGATCCGCACGCCACGCGGGCATGGCAAGACCAGTGCTAAGCGGACCGCGACGGCCAGAGGGCCGGGCCCCACACGGCCGAAGAGAGCCGGCGGAGGCCGTGGGGATCGGCCGTCACCGCGGGCTTCCCGTCCCGGCCCCCCCACCGACGGCCAGCCAGTCGCGGAGAGCGGGCCGATTCATGAATACGAGGAGGATGATCGGGTAGAGCATGCCGAAACAGCCACCGAGGATGACGCTGACCGCGGTCGCGACGGTCGCCGCCTCGGCCGGCCCGAAGGCGGGATTCCATTTCGCGAGCATCGGCTGCACGAGGTAGATCCAATTCACGATCATGCCGAACATGCCGCCGATGATGCCGTACCAGGCATAGCCGATCGAGAGCGTGCGGCCCCACGCCTGGAAGAGCAACAGCCCGACCCCCGCGGCCAGCAGCGCGAGGGAAGCGAGCAGGCCGAGGCTGATCATGACCGTCATCAGTATTCGGTACGTGGGGTTCGACGCGATGAGTTCAAGGGCCGGATTGGGCACGAGCGGATCGCGGGGCAGTTCCACGAAGAGCATCGCCCCCGACCTGATCGTCCCCCAGACGCCGAGCAGGCCGAAGACGATGTTGAGGATCCCGAACACGATCTGCGAGGTGGGCCGCCCGGTGGCGGCCGCGGCCCCCGGTGCCGGGCGGTCCGAAACGGGCGAGTGGTACGGGCTTGGATTCATGGCGGGATCCTCCAGGGGCGGGCGCGGCTCACGCGGGATGCCGTCGGAGTGTGCAGGCTGCACGCCGGCTGCCGCAAGGGGCGGCGGATCAACGGGCGGCGAGGACCTCGGCCCACAGCGCGTCGGAGACGAGCAGGCCGGCGCGGGTGAGGCGAATGCGGTCGCCATCGTCGGTCGCCAGGCCCCTCCCGACCCAGCGGTTGATCGCCTCACCGGCGAGCACGTCGACCTCGTGCCCGCTCACCGCCAGGAAGGCGGCGCGGTCCACGCCATCGCGGCGCCGCAGGCCGACGACCACCCGCTCCCGGGCCGCCTGCTCGTCGGTCATCGCGTCGACGTCGCCGGTACAGTCCACGCCGGCGAGAACCTTGTTCATCCATGTCACCGGGCTGCGGTGGTTCGTGACCCGCGTCCGACCGTCGAACCGGGCGGCGCCGGGCCCGAAGGCCTCCCATGGCCGCAGGTCCCAGTAGGCCTCGTTGTGGCGGCAGCGGCGGCCGGGACGGGCGAAGTTCGAGACCTCGTAGTGCTCGAAGCCTGCCGCCTCCAGCCGTTCGATCGCCGCCTCGAACATCGCCCGCTCGAGACCGTCGTCCACCGGCGTCAGCTGCCCGCGGCGGCGGGCCGCTTCGAAGGCGGTGCCCTTCTCCCAGGTGAGGCAGTAGACCGAGACGTGCTGCACGCCCAGCGCCGTGGCCGCGTCGAGATCCCGCTCGACGGCGGCGAGCGTCTGCCCCGGCGCGGCCGTCATCAGGTCGAGGCTCACGGCGAGATCCGCGGCAAGCAGCCGGCCGACAGCCGTCCGCACGTCGTCGGGCCCGTGGTCGCGATCGAGCGCGCGGAGCGTGGCCGCGTCGAGCGACTGGCCGCCGAGGCTCACGCGGGTCACGCCGCACGCCCGCGCGGCCGCCACGAACGCGGCCGTCACGTCGAGCGGGTTGGCCTCGACGGTGATCTCGGCGCCGGCCACGGGTCCGAGCCGTTCGCGGAGCAGGTCGCAGAGCCGCCGCAGGCCCGTGGGACCGAGGTGCGACGGCGTGCCGCCGCCGAGATAGAGCGTGTCGAGGGCGAGCGGCTCCAAGACCCGCTCCAACTCCCGCTCGAGGGCCGCGAAGTAGCGGTCGATGAGGTCGTCGCGGCCGGCGACGAGCGCAAAGTCACAGTAACCGCAGCGATGCCGGCAGAACGGCACGTGGACGTAGGCGTGGCGGGGAAGCGGGCTCATCTCGCGAGTCACTATACGGTGGCGGCGGCCCGATTCGCCCAACCCGGTCTCGGCTGCGCTATCGCAGCGGGGAGCAGCGGTCTGACAAGCTCGGAGGAACCGGAGCATCGCGTACCACCGAACGGCGCACCATCATCCGAGAGCCTCCTGTGAGCGATGGCGGAGGTGACGGAGATGTTGTCGGACCGCTCCGGGGCCGTCGCATACCCGCCGACCGCTCACAGCCAGATGTGCAGGCGGCCGTCGAGCATGTCGGGGATCTTCTTGGCGAGCATCCGCCGGATGCGGTCGTCGGTGTACCGCGTGGAGAAGTGCGTCGCGATCACCACCTCGTTGCGGAACCGGTCCCGCCGGGCGAGCAGGTCGTCGAGATGCATGTGGCCGAACTTGTGGATCTTTTCCTTACGGTGCGAATGGGCCACGAAGGTGAGTTCCGTGATCAGGATCATGGCCTCGAACATCGCCGGGCAGCGGTCGAGCCCCTCCGGCGCGCTGTCGCCGAGGTAGGCCACCAGCGGCGTCCGCACCTCGTGCGTCACGTCCACGCCCGAGAGCCGTAGATCGCGGATCTTCTCCCCCGGCAGGCCCTGGTACTCGTGCTTGAGCTTGCGGCGGCGGTCCCAGACGACGTAGCCCACGCTCGGCAGCGTGTGGCAGGTGGGCGAGACGGTGACCACGTGCTCGCGGGAGAGTTCGATCTCCTCGCCGGGCCGGGCCGGCAGGAGCGTGCAGGGAAGCCGGCCACGGTCGAGCCGCGACACGGCCCGCAGCAGCTTCTCGATCGGCTCGATCGCCGACTCGGGCAGCCAGATCGTGGGCGGCTCCATCTTCATCATCCGCCGCCGGGCCACGTAGACCGGCAGGGCGGCGATATGGTCGAGGTGCGTGTGGGTCACGAACCAGCTGCTCGTGGCCATGAAGCCCCAGGGCTGGGCGCCCAGGTCGAAGCCGAGCTTCAGTTCCGGGATCCGCCAGCAGCTCTGCACGGCGGCCCGCGAGTAGCCCTCGACCGTGAGCCCCTTGTGGACGAGCGTGCGATACGGCGAGTTGTCGATCATGCGGGCTCCGGGTCCGGCTCCTCGGCGGCGGGCGCATGCCGGGCCGCGACCGGCTCCAGCCAGATCTCGTCGAACAGCCGCTCCTGCCGGGTGGCGAGCCGTCCGCGGCGGACCAGTTCCAGCACCGCCAGGAAGATGCCGACGATCCGCGACTTCGGCATATCGTCGTCGAAGAGGTCGCTGAACGCCACCCGGCCCTTGTCGTTCACGAGCGACTCGATCCGGTCGATGTGCCTCTCGATCGGCGTGTCGTCGTGGACGATCTGCCGCGGCCGGCGCTTCTCGCGCTTCTGGAGCACGCGGGACATCGCCCCGACCAAATCCCAGACGTGGACGTCCGCGATCGTCACCGGCACCGGCTCGCCCCGGGCCACGGCCGGGTCGGCCGGCGTCCGCGGAAACCGCAGCTCCCACTGCCGGGCCCGGTCCTCGAGGATCGCGGCCGCGTCGCGGAACTGCTTGTATTCGAGCAGCCGCTGCACCAGATCCTCGCGGACGAGCTCGACCGGCTCCTCCGTCTCCTCCGGCCGGGGCACGAGCGCCCTGGCCTTGATCTCGAGCAGGACGCTGGCCAGTTCCACGAACTCGCCGACCTGGTCGATCGCCATCTCCTGGAGCACGTCGAGATAGGCGACGAACTCCGTGGCAATCCGCGCGATCGGCACCTCCGTCACGTCCACCTCGTGCTTCTTGACGAGGTAGAGCAGCAGGTCGAGGGGACCTGCGAACACGTCGAGATCGACCTTGAATTCCACGCCGCGCCTCGGCTGCTGCCTTCCGGAGACCGATTCCGGTAGTCTGGCATCATGGACGGTCCGCACCAACGTCAGATCGAAACCCTCTGGGCGCCGTGGCGGCTGGGCTACGTGCAGGGCCACGAGACGGGCGAACCGACCGCGGACGTCCGCCCCGGGCGGTGGCGGGAGGGCGCCGACGAGACCTGCTTCTTGTGCCGGGCGGCGGCGGCGGATCCCGACCACGACCGGACGCTCGGCGTGCTCGCGCGGACGGCCGCGAGCGTCGTCGTCGTCAACCGTTTTCCCTACTCCAATGGGCACCTGCTGGTGGCCCCGCTCGACCACCGGCCGGCGCTCGCCGACCTCGACGACGCCACGCTGCTCGATCTGCAGCGGTGCCTCGTCCGGTGGTGCGGCGCCATCGAACGGACCATGCAGGCCCAAGGCTTCAACATCGGGCTCAACGTCGGTGTCGCGGCCGGGGCGGGCGTCCCCGGCCACCTCCACTGGCACGTCGTGCCACGGTGGCAGGGCGACGTGAACTTCATGCCCGCCCTCGCGGGGGTGCGGGTCCTGCCGCAGGCGCTCGACGCCCTCTGGAACCAGCTCGCCGCGGCCGGGGCACCGCATCCATGATGCCGTTCGACTGGCGCGAACGCGAGCGGCTCCTGCTCGCGCCGTGGGCGATGCCGGCGGCCGATTCGGCGGGCCGGGTCCACCCCGAGCCGCCGCACCCCTTCCGTAGCCCCTACCAGCGGGACCGCGACCGGATCGTGCACTCGGCCGCCTTCCGCCGGCTGGCCCACAAGACGCAGGTCTTCACGGGCTACCACGGCGACTACCACCGCAGCCGGCTCACGCACACCCTCGAGGTGACGAGCATCGCCCGCACGTTGGCCCGGGCGCTGGCGCTCAACGAGGACCTCGTGGAGACGCTGGCGCTCGCCCACGACATCGGCCATCCGCCGCTGGGCCATGCCGGTGAGGACACGCTCGCGGAACTGCTCGCCGCCGATGGCGGCTTCAACCACAACGCCCAGGCACTGCGGATCATGGAGCTCCTCGAGCACCGCTACCCGGGCTTCCCCGGTCTCAACCTTTCCCGCGAGGTGCTCGACGCACAGGCGACGCGCAAAAAGGACGGCACCGCGCCCGCCCCGCTCCTGGAGACGCAGGTCGTCGACGCCGCCGACTCGATCGCCTACGACACCCACGACGCCGACGACGCCGTCGAGCTCGGGCTCGTGCGGATGGAGGAACTTTTAGAACTGCCGCTGGTGGCCGAGGCCGCGGACCGCGTGGCCGCCCGGCAAGGGCGGCTCGCGGGGGCCGAGTTGCGGCACACCGTGCTCCACGAAATGGTCGACATGCAGGTGGTCGGGCTCATCGAGCACACCCGCGGCACGCTCGCCGCCGCAGGCATCGACTCCGTCGCGGCCGTCCGCGCCGCCTATCGCGGCCCCGACGGCCGCGGCGGCCGGCGGCTGGTCAGTCACCAGCCGGAGGTGGCCGCGGGTAAACGCGAGTTGGAACGGTTCCTCTTCGACCGGGTCTACCGCAGCGATCGCGTGCTGACCGTCCGCCTGCCGGCGCAGCAGCGGCTCTCGAGCCTTTTTGCCTGGTACTGTGACCACCCCGATGCGCTGCCCGCGGGATTCCGCCGTCGGGCCGGTGAGTTCGGCCTCCGCCGCAGCGTGGCCGACTACATCGCGGGCATGACCGACCGCTTTCTCGAGCACGACCACGACCGCCGGCTCGGGGCGTGAGCCGCCTCGCGGTGAATCCCCGGGCGACGCGTGGTAGACTCTTCGTCTCGTCTTCCGTTGCCCGCCGCCTCCTCGAGGCCCGTCCGCCCATGGCCCTCGTCGTCCTCCGCGCGATCTTCGTGATGGTCTCGGTCGGCATCGCCGTCCTGATCTTCAATTCGGCGCCGATGCGACAGGCGGAACAGTGGGTTCCGTGGGCGGTGCTGGCGGGCATGGTGGCCCTGCCGCTGACCGTGATGGGCATCGACGCCTCGATCCGCCGCAAGGACCTGACCACGATCACGGCGGTCTACTTCGGCCTGCTCGTGGGCGTGCTGCTCACCTACATCGCGATGCTCGCCCTGGCGCCGGTGCTGCCGCTGGCCCGCAGCCACCCGGCGTGGGCCTGGCTCCCACTGATCCTGGGCTGCGTGCTCTGCTACGTCTGCACGAGCCTGCTCCTGCAGACACGGGATGACTTCCGGTTTCTCATCCCGTTCGTCGAGTTTGCCAGGGACGTCCGTGGCCTGCGGCCCAACGTCCTCGACGCGGCCGCGATCGTGGACGGCCGGATCGCCGACCTTGCCGAGGCGGGCATCTTCGAGAGCCGGTTCGTGGTTCCCTCCTTCGTGCTCGACGAGCTGCAGGTGGCGGCCGACTCCGCGGACCGCCAGCGGCGGTTGCGGGGCCGCCGCGGCCTCGACGTGCTCTCGCGGTTGCGGACCAACAAGACGGTCGAGATCGACGTGGTCGGCCCCGGCGACGAAGCCGACGAGGACGACGCATCGGCCGAGTCGCGGGTGGTGGCCCTGGCCCGCCGGCTCGGCGGACGGATCGTCACCAACGACGCCACCGTCGTGAAGCTCGCCGGCGTGCGGGCCGTGCCGGCGATCAACGTCAACGACGTGGCGGTGGCGCTCAAGCCCGCGTTCGTGCCGGGCGATGCGCTCTCCGTGCGGCTGGTCAAGCAGGGCGAGGAGCCGGACCAGGGCGTGGGTTACCTGGACGACGGCACCATGGTGGTCGTGGAGAACGGCCGCGACCTGATCGGGCGGACCGCGAACGTCCACGTGACGAGCACGCTGCAGACGACCGCGGGTCGACTCGTCTTCGCGCGGCCCGAGGCCGCGCGGATATAATCGGCAGCCTCACCGCTTCTCCCCCGGAGCACCGCCTCATGGCCGGCTTCCGGTCCCTCCTCGTCGCGGCCCTCCTCGCCGCCGCAGCCCGCTCGGCCGCCGCGGCCGAGCATCCCGGCCAGGCGGTCTACCGGGAGCATTGCGTCCGCTGCCACGGCGACGGGGGCGTGGGCACACCGGCGGTGCCCGACCCGCTCGTCGGCGATCTCTCCGTGAACCAGTTGGCGGCCTACGTCGACGAGACGATGCCGGAGGACGATCCCTCGCAGGTCACGGGGCCCGACGCCCGCGCCGTCGCGGAATACATCCACGCCGCCTTCTATTCGGCGGTGGCCCGCGATCGCCACCGGCCGGCCCGCCTGGAACTCGCCCGACTCACCGTGCGGCAGCACCGCAACGCGGTCGCCGACCTGGTGGCGGGCTTCCGCGGCGGCGGGCCGCCTGGTCCGGCGGACAACGGCCTGCGGGGGGAGTATTTCCGCGACCGCGGCTTCCACCGGCCCGAGCGTGTGGTGCTCGACCGCGTCGATCCCGAGATCGATTTCGACTTCGGCCTCGAGGGCCCCGATCCCGAGCAGTTCGAGGGCAAGCGGTTTGCGATTCGCTGGACCGGTTCGGTCCTGCCGCCCGAGACGGGCCACTACGAGTTCGTCGTCCGCTCGGCCCATTCGATACGGCTGTGGGTCAACGCCTCCCGAAGCGGGGCGCCGTTGATCGACGCCTACGTCCAGTCGGGCGACCGGACCGAGCATCGCGGCACGATCTTCCTGCTCGGCGGTCGCGGCTATCCGCTGCGGCTCGAGTTCTCGAAGGCGAACCAGGGCGTCGACAACCGCGAGCACGAAAGGCCTGTGCCCGCCTCGATCGCCCTGCTCTGGAAGCCGCCGCACGCCGGGCTCGCGGTCGTGCCCGGCCGCTGTCTCATCCCGCGGGTCAGCCCGCCCGTGTGCGTGCTCGCCACGCCGTTTCCGCCCGACGATCGGTCGATCGGCTACGAACGGGGAACAGCCGTCTCGAAGGACTGGTTCGGTGCTGCCGCGGCGGCCGCGAGCGAGGCGGCGGCCCACGTCCTCGACCACGTCGAAGAACTGGCGGACACGACGCCGGCCGCGGCCGACCGGCCGGAGCGGCTGCGGGCGTTCGCGGCCGCCTTCGCCGCGCGGGCGTTCCGGCGGCCGCTCTCCACGGCACTCGAACAGCTGGTCGTCTCCCGCCCGTTCGCCGAGGCCCCCGACGCCGACACCGCCCTCAAGCGGTCGATCCTGCTCGCCCTCGGCTCGCCTCGATTCCTGTTCCGGGAGCCGGATGCGTTCCGCTCGGCCGACCCGTTCGCGGTCGCCGCCCGCCTCTCCTTTGGACTCTGGGATTCGATCCCGGACGTCCCGTTGTGGCAGGCCGCGGAACGGAACGAGCTCGCCACGCCCGCGCAGGTCCGCCGCCAGGCGGAACGGATGGTCACCGATCGGCGGACGCAGGCCAAACTCCGCGACTTCCTCCTGGCCTGGCTGCGGGTCGACCACGGGCCGGAACTGACGAAGGACGCGACGGTGGTCGCCGGATTCACGCCGGAATGTGCCGGCGACCTGCGAACGAGCCTGCTCCTCGCACTCGACGACGTCGTCGGCGGCGACGGCTCGCGCGCGGCTGACTTCCGCCGGCTCCTCACCGCCGACGAGGTCTGGCTCAACGGCCGGCTGGCACCCCTGTTCGGCGTGGACCTGCGGCCCGACGCCCCCTTCGCACCGGTGCGGCTCGACGGCGGCCGGCGGGCCGGCGTGCTGTCCCATCCCTACATGATGAGCGTGCTCTCCTCCGCCGCGGCCACGTCGCCGATCCACCGCGGCGTGTTCCTTGCCCGCAGCGTGCTCGGCAACGTGCTCAAACCGCCCCAGGAGGCGGTGACGCCGCTGGCACCCGACGCCCATCCCGAACTCACGACCCGCGAGCGGGTGGCACTGCAGACGCGGGCGGTCGCCTGCCAGACCTGCCATACGATGATCAATCCGCTCGGCTTCGCGCTCGAGGAGTTCGATGCGGTGGGCCGGTTCCGGAGCGTGGAGCGGCAGGGCGACGAGGAGAAACCGATCGATGCGACGGGCTCCTACCGGCCACGGGAGGGACCGGAAGCGACGTTCACCGGGGCCCGGGAACTGGGGGCCTACCTGGCCGCGAGCGGCGACGCCCACGAGGCCTTCGTGCAGGCGCTGTTCCACGCCGTCGTGAAGCAGCCGGTTCGGGCCTGGGGGTCCGAGACCCTGGGCGACCTGTGCCGCTCGTTCCGGGACGACGGATTCGATATCCGTAGACTGCTGGTCGATATCATGGAACGGTCGGCTTTCCCGCCCCCCGCTTCCGTCCCACCTTCCCCGCCGGAGGCCGCGCCATGACGACCCGCTTCCATCCGCGCCGTCGCGACCTGCTCCGCCGGCTCGGCGTCGGCTCCGCCGTCCTGCCGTTTCTCGGCAACCTGCCGAGCCTGGCAGCGGCGCCGGCCGCGGTCAAGCGGCGACTGGTGATCGTCTTCAGCCCGGATGGGGTCGTCCGCAAGAACTTCTGGCCGGCGGCCGGGCCGCTCCACGCGGGTCGACTGCCGGCAATCCTCGAGCCCCTCGCGCCGTTCTGCGATCGGCTGCTGACGCTGCAGGGCGTGCACGACAAGGTGCAGGGGGACGGCGACAGCCACATGCGGGGCATCGGCTGCCTGCTCACCGGCATCGAACTCTTTCCGGGCAACATCCAGGGTGGTGGTGACACGCCGGCCGGCTGGGCCAGCGGCCTGTCGATCGATCAGGAGATCAGGAATCATCTCCAGTCCCGGCCGGAGACGGCCACCAGGTTCGGCTCGCTCGAGTTCGGCGTGCTCGTGCCCAACCGCGCCGACACCTGGACCCGGCTGGTCTACGCCGGGCCGAACAAGCCCGTGGCCCCGATCGACGATCCCTACCAGATGTTCCAGCGGCTCTACGGCCGGATGAAGGATCGGGAGAACGTGCGGAGCGTGCTCGACGAACTGCACGAGGACCTCGCCCGGGTGGCCGGGGCGGTGCCGGCCGAGGACCGGCGGATCCTCGAGGAGCACGCATCGCTCGTCAGGGAGTTCGAGAAGGAACTCGCCTCCCAGGCCGACACGGTCGGGCATCCGGCGCCGCGACTCGAGCCGGGCGTCGTCGAGGAGAACGACCGCATGCCCCAGATCAGCCGGATGCAGACCGAACTGATCGTCTCGGCGCTCGCCGCCGACTTCGCCCGTGTCGTGACGCTGCAGTACACCAACTCCGTCGGCCAGCCGCGGATGAAGTGGCTCGGGATCGACGAGGGACAGCATGAACTCTCCCACGAGCCCAACTCGAACGAAGTCGCTCAGGAGAAGCTCACGAAGATCAACCGCTGGTATGCCGGCGAGATCGCGCATCTCGCGAGACGGCTCGCCGAGACGCCCGAGCCGGGCGGCTCCGGGTCGCTCCTCGACCACACGACGATCCTCTGGACCAACGAACTCGGCGAGGGTAAGTCGCACTCGCTCGAGGACATCCCGTGGGTGCTCGTCGGCGGGGGCCTCGGCTTCGCGATGGGTCGGGCCGTCACGTTTCCCGGCGTGCCACACAACCGGCTGCACCTCGCGGTCGCGCACGGCATGGGCCACGAGGGCCTCACCCGGTTCGGCAACCCGGACTACTGCGGCGACGGCCCGCTCACCGGCTTGGCCTGACGGCCCGGGGCGTGCCGCCGCGTTGGACCGCCGGCGGCCGGCGGTCCATACTCTGCGAACTCAGCCGTCCCTCGATCCACCGGGTCTCACGCACATGCGCCGTTCCTGGCCACCGCTGCCGCTCGCCCTGCTGTTCCTCGCCGTTCCCCAGCCGGCTCGGTGCGCCACGCCCGCACACGCGGCCTGCAGCGACCCAGCCCGGGCCGACGAGGATTTTGCCTTCCAGGGCGAGTACGCCGGCGAGGCGACGATCGACGGACAGTCGCTGCGGCTGGGCATCCAGGTCGTGGCGTTGGGCGACGGAGCGTTCGCGGTGGTGGCCTATCCCGGCGGGCTGCCCGGCGACGGCTGGGTGCCGCCGGAAACGATGCGGGGCACCGGCATGCGGCGGGGCGTCGGCAAGGAGGCGATCGTGACGCTCGAGGGCGTCGACTGGACCGGCCGGAAACGGCGCGGCGAGATCCGGGCCGGGGCCGTGGTGGCGGTCGCCGAGGACGGTACGATCGTCGCCAGGTTCCCCAAGGTCGACCGCACGAGCCCCACGCTCGGCAAGCAGCCACCGCCGGGAGCCGTGGTGATCTGCGACGGCCCTGGCCCCGTGGACGAGTCGACCACACTCGAGCGTCCGCGGCTCACCGAGGACGGCCTACTCATGGAGGGCGTGACCACAAAGGCCGAGTTCGGCGACGCGCAGTGGCACGTCGAGTTCCGCCTCCCCTACCAACCGCACGACCGCGGCCAGGGCCGCGGCAACAGCGGGGCATATTTCAACGGCTCCTACGAGGTGCAGATGCTCGACAGCTTTGGCCTCGAGGGGAAGGACAACGAGTGTGGCGGCATCTACAAGGCCGCGCCGCCCAAGGTCAACATGTGCCTGCCGCCGCTGGCGTGGCAGACCTACGACGTCGATGTCACGGCGCCGCGGTTCGAAAACGGCAGGAAGGTGGAGAACGCCCGGCTCACCGTTCGCCACAACGGTGTCGTGATCCACGACGCCGTCGAGGTCGCGGGCGTCACCCCCGGCGGCCCTGTGAAGGAGGAGCGGCCTACCGGCCCGCTGCACCTGCAGGATCACGGCAACCCGGTCCGGTACCGCAACATCTGGGTCGTGCCGAAGCCGTGACGAAGACCCGGCATGCGTCGATCGACGTCGCGCTGGCGGCCGCGGCGCTGGCCTCCGCCCGCCGCGTGCTCGTCACGGGTTTCGCGGCGGCCGACGTGGAGACGGCCGCCCTGGCCTGCGACCTCGCCGAGGCGGTGGCCGCCGCGGTCGATCCCGGCGGCCACGATTGTGCCCAGGTCGGCGGCCCGACGATCGCGCGGATCGGCGCGGTCACGGCCGACCCGGAGGAACTCCGCGACCGGGCCGACCTCGTCGTCTTCT
>SXGQ01586719.1_pt1 | contig 12003 bp, 11 predicted proteins | sample 3178371 | NCBI WGS metagenome assembly SXGQ01 (sample SAMN11356859, study PRJNA531348) | freshwater metagenome | isolation source: freshwater sample F1-20 | place: China: Fuxian Lake, Yuxi | collected 2017-12-25 | reverse complement strand
TAAATCTCCAGAGGCAGCTCCAGTTGGGGCGCGGCTATTGGACAGCCTTTGGTCGTCAGATCGGACAACTTTTGCAATGTCGCTTACGCCACTGGTCGCCACGGGAATCCGCGCAATGTCTAACGTGCCGGAGGTAACGTCCGCAGCGGCGTGGGTGTGGGCAGACGCCACGTTATTAAGCGCCGTCGTCAGTCCGGTGACGGAGGCTTGCGGGATGTTCGTAAGCGTGTTTAGCGCCCCATCAATCGTTCGCCCGGTCAGGGCCAACCGCACATCTTCCGGCTCGCAGCCGCCAAAGTTTCCGGGCAATGCCGATGACATATTGCTGGAAATCTATTATCTTTAACGATAAAGTCAACAGGTAGAGCGATGCCGGACAGCTACGGATTAAACTTTGGTGCCACTTTAAGCCAACTCGAAATCGAGTTGTACTGCTTCCGAATCAACCATCAGCCCGAGGCGGGCGGGTTGGGGCGATACCCGCACTTCCGCAACGCCGCAAAAATACTCTGGCCCAAACTCGTCTGGCACGACTGGCTAGAAAAGCAGATTGAGTCGCTCTGCGAAAATAGGTGGGTGTCTTGGGCGGGTTGCGCGGCGAGTGGCAAGACGTTTGGCAGCGCGCTCTACGCGATGGTTTGGTGGCTCGCCAATCCAGCGCAGTCGGTCGTCGTGCTCACCAGCACAACCGCCAAGATGATTCGCAAACGCTGCTGGTCGAACATTCAACATCTCTACTCCTCCTGCGATGGACGGTTCCCCGGCAACATGGTGGATTCAAAGACAACTTTGCAGGCGGTGAAGGGTGATGACCGGAACGCCATCTTCGCTATCGCCGTGCTGGAGGGTTCCACCACAAAGGCCGTCGCCAACATCCAAGGCATCCACGCGCCGCGCGTGCTGGTCATTATTGACGAGGCAACCGATACACCCGAGGCCGCGTTCGAGGCGGCGGCGAACTTGTCGAAGGGCTGCAAGGAATTTCAACTCCTTGCCATCGGCAACCCAAACTCGCGTCTGGATCAGCACGGGCGTTTCTCCGCGCCCAAGCACGGCTGGGGGGCGGTGTCGGTGGAGAGTGATGAGTGGGAAACGGAACGGGGAATATGTGTTCGGTTCGACGGCATGAAGTCGCCGAACATCAAAGCCGGCAAAGCCAAGTGGGAGTTCCTCATCACAGCCGAACAGGTCGAGCAGGCGCAGCGATATGACGGCGAGAGCAGCCCGAAGTTCTGGGCGTACACACGCGGCTTCTGGTCGCCGGAGGGAGTCTGCCGCACGGTTCTTTCGGAGACGCTCTGCCTCAAGGCCGACGCTGCCGGCCGTCACATCTTCACCAGTCGCTCGCATCCCGTCGCCGGGCTTGACCCGGCCTTCGGCGGTGATCGCTGCATCCTCCGGTTTGCAGAGTTGGGAGACATCGCTGACGGCTCCACCGGCATCCAACTCGGAGAAATCGTCACCATCCCCATCAGCGCCGAAGATTCCGACCCGATCCATTACCAAATATCCAAGCAGGTTCGTGAGGCTTGCGCCGCGCGCGGCGTTGCCCCGCAGCATCTCGCCATCGACGCCACGGGTGAGGGTGGCGGCCTCTGCGATATTCTCGCGCGAGAATGGAGTCCGCTCATCCGCCGCATCGAGTTTGGCGGCAACGCCTCCGAGCGGCCCGTCTCCCAAGAAGACTCGCGCCCGTCGCATGACGCCTACGGAAACCGCGTCACCGAGCTTTGGTTCAGCGTGCGCGAATGGCTCATGCGCGGAAGGCTTAAAGGTCTTGACGCTGCCACCACCGTCGAGTTCTGCCATCGCCTCTTTAGTGACACCAAAAGACGCATCACTGTGGAGCGCAAAGCGGAGATGAAGGGGCGTATCGGACGCAGCCCCGACCTTGCCGACGCCACCTGTCTCGTTGTCGAGTTGGCCCGCCAAATCAGCGGCGGCTTGACGGGAGGGGGCAAACAGGATAAGGATTGGCAGGAATTATCGTTAAAGTTTGACGCCCTGCACAACGACGAGAACTTATATGCTGGCAATGATGGATAGGTCGCTGGTTCCGCCCGGCGGCTTTCGCTACAGGCAGCCAGAGTCCGGCGTTACGCTGCGGGCGAGTAGTTTTCTGAATCTTGTTGATGTTGTCCGTGGGCATCGCGTCGCAAACCATTATCCGATCACGCCAACCTTCGAGGCCGAGGTCGAGCACGGTGTTTGCTCAGAGGTTCCACAGTCTTGCGCTGAAGTGCCGGCAACCAAGTCGGCCAAGATGCTCACGCTTTCCGATGTGCTGCGGCTCACCGCGCTTCTTGGTGAGAGCCTGCTGCGTGGCCAACCCACCGTGGAACCGGCAGAGGCCGAGCGCCGCGCTTCGGTCTGTGTCGGGTGCCGCGACAACCAAAACCCGGAGGGCTGCGCGCCGTGCAAGGCCAAGCAAATCGGAGAGCTTATCTCCGGGATGGTCGGGGCCAGTGTGACTTCCCGCGATACCGAGTTGAAGGCTTGCCGCCATTGCGGCTGCTTTAACCGGGCGCAGGTTTGGCTACCCCTTGACCTCCTCCATCGCCACGCCGACGCGCAGACCCTCTCCAACCTCCCACCTCACTGCTGGAAAAAACCATGAGCACCACCGGGCTTCCCCTCGCCACCCTCACCCCTGCTGGCAGCCTGCCACAGAGCCGCCTCAACTCCCCCGGAGATGTCGCTGATCTGGTGCAGCGACTCATCCGCGCGGATGAATCACGCGCCTCGGCCCGTGCGCGTGTGAAGGGGTTGGTGGATGGCAACGCTCCTTACAACCCGCGAGAGCTTCGGAACACCGGGCAGTCTTTCCGCACCAACATCAACTTCCGCGAGAGTGAGGCGTTCCTCGCCAGCGCCACGGGCGCGTTCTACGAGGTGTTTAGCGAGGTGCCGCACTACGCCACCGTCGCCGTCCCGAGCCACGACCTCAATCTCGCCGGCAAATGGAGCGCCATTGCCACCGAGGAGTTCGACCAACTCCAGCGGCAGGATTACAAGTTTGATTACACCATGCAGCTCTCCCAGCATGAGATGGTTCTCTACGGCACCGGCCCGCTCGTCTTCGAGGACGGACTCGATTGGCGCTGCAAAGCGGTTCATGCCGCCGACCTACTCCTGCCGGACGGCGCACCGTCGAATGTCTCCGACTGGTCAGTGGCCGTCATCCGCGCCCGCTATCAAGTCCACGAACTCTACGCCTTCATCAAGAATGAGGAGGCGGCGCGCAAGGCTGGCTGGGATGTCGCCGCTGCACGCAAGGCCATCGCCGAAGCCACCCCGGAGAATCTCGCCGCCGGGCGGGACAGGTCATGGGAGTGGCACCAGCAGCAGATTCGTAACAACGACCTCTCTCACTCAGCCCGATGCGATGTCATCCGCGCCGCCCATGTTCTCTACCGCGAGTTCCCCGACGACGAACATCCCGAAGGGGCCATCTCCCACTGCATCATCCTTGAAGGCGCTGAGAACGAGGCGTTCCTCTACCGTCGCGTCAACCGCTACCACAGATGGCATGAGGCCGTCCACGTCATGTACTACGACAAGGGCGACGGCCAGCATCATTCTGTAAAGGGGATGGGCGTGAAGATGTACTCCGCGCTCGAACTTAAAAACCGCCTCACCTGTTCGTTGGTGGACTCCGCCTTCGCCCGAACCCAGATATTGTTTCAACCCACCACGCCGGACAGCTTGCAAAAGACGAACGTGGTGCAGATGGGGCCGTATGCGGTGATGCCGCCCGGTTACAACGTGGTGCAGACCGCCATCAGCGGCGTGCTCGACGCCCCGATGGCCGTGGGCCGCGAGTTGGAGATGGTGCTGCAAAGCAACCTCTCCCAATACCGGCAGCGGATTGAGAAGCCCGGCGGCAACCCGCGCACCGCCACCGAAATTACCGCCATTATGGCCCAGCAAGCCACGCTCGGCAAAACCCAACTCTCACGCTACTACGAGCAGCTTGACGCCCTGTTCGCCGAGCGTTACCGCCGCGCGACCAGCAGCAACCTCACCCGCTCCACGCCCGGAGGCGAACAGGCTTTGGAGTTCCAACGTCGCTGCGTCGAGCGCGGCGTCCCGGTCGAGGCGATCCGCCGTCCGGTGTCCGTCAAAGCTACGCGAACCATCGGGCAGGGCAGCGCCGCGATGCGCCAGCACGTCGTCAGCGAGCTGCTGGGGGTGGCAACGATGCTGCCGGAGAGCGGTCGCCGCAATCTGCTGGCTGACATGGTGGCCAGTCGCGTCGGCCAGCAGCAGGTTGCCCGCTACATCCCCGAACCAGACAGCGACCCGCAGCACGAGGATCAAGTCGCACTCGCCATGCTGGAGAATGCTGCGCTCAAAGATAGCGCCCCGGTGCTCGCCACCAACACGCAGCTTCACGCCGTCCATCTCCAAGCCCACTTGCAAGCCGGGGCCGAGGCCGCTCAAGCCGTAGAGGGCGGTGCGGTGGACCCCGTGGCCGTTGCCTCGTTTCTCCACGCCATCGTCGCGCACGGGCAGTCCCACCTCGATCAACTCTCAAAAGACCCGACCCGCAAGGCGGCCGTCGGCATCTTCGTTGACCAGCTCACGCAACTCGCCGAGGTCAGCGCGATGCTCACCAAGCAGGTTCAGCAGCAACCGCCGCAGTCGCCCCAAGCGCCCGCCCCGCAAGAACAGATGGACACTGACGAGCATCTCGCTGTGATGCGCGCCCAGCGCGATGAGGCCCGGCGCGATGCCAAGCTCAAGTCCGACCTCGCCCGCAAGGAGAAGAAGGCGCGGCAAGACCTCGCCATCAAGGACGCCAAGGCGGCGTCCGCGCTTTCAAGACCCTGATGCTGTAGCCCTGCCATAACCCAAACATGAATGCCCCCACGCACCATCGCTCAATGGCGTAGCGCCCAAGCCACAGTCGAGGCCGCTCAAAAGCTCCTCACCAACCCCGCGCTCCAGCAGATGCTATCGCTGGTTCGCGCCCACAACCCCGTCCCCTCACTGCCGCTTACCGGCACACAATCCAACGACTTCACCTACAGCTACGGCATCATTGTTGGCTGGCAATCCGCGTTATCCGCATTGGAGGCGCTTGGCGAACCGATGCCGGAACCATCCCCGCTCACCCCTGACTTTTCCCCCAACAACAACACCCACTAGCACACAATGACTAACGATACGATGACGATGGCGGATGTCTCCGCCGCGACCAACACCCCCGCTGACGCATCCGATTCCAGCCCGCAATTCGGAAGCTCGCTCGCCGAGGCATTTAAGCGGGCCAGCGCCGGCGAACCTATCTCAAAGGCCGAACCGAAGGCTGAACCGAAGGCTGAACCGAAGGCTGAACCGAAGGCCGAGGCCAAACCCGAGTTGAATGCGGAGGCGAAGAAGCCGGACCTCTCATTCAAATCCGATGAGAAGCCGACAGAAACGGCCAGCATCGCCGAGAAGGAGTCCAGATCAGCAAAAGACTTCAAGGCCATCAAGAGTGAGCGCGACTCTTACAAGGCTGAGATTGAGCGGCTCCGTGCCGAGGTTGAGTCCAGCAAGACGCAGCGCGCCGACACAGGCGCACTCGACTCGCTCCGAGAAGAACGCGACCAACTCTCCGAGCAACTCAAATCCATCGCCGTCGAGCGGCATCCGAAGTTCAAGGCTTACTACGACAGCCGCGTACAGCAGTCCGTCGAACAGGCCAAGCGCATTGCCGGCGAGCACGGCGAGCGCCTCGTCAAGCTCATGTCAGCCGAGGATGATGATGCCCGCACCAACGGCCTCGATGAGATATTCTCCGATATGCCAGCATCAAAGCAGGCACAGATCGGGGCGCTGATCGCCTCGCACGATGCCGTCCGCGCCGAGCGCGCCACCGCCATCGCCAACGCCGCCACCGCCTACGAGGCGTTGCAGTCCAGTGAACAGCAGAACCGCGCGCAACAGGCCGAGGCGGGCGGTCGGCTCTTTAACGAGGTGGCCACCGAGGCGGCGGCTTTAGAAATCTTCCAGAGCCGCGAGGGTGATGATGCGTGGAACGGCGAACTCGCGGAGCGGATCAATGGCGCGCGGGAAATCTTCATGGGTCAGACCAATGAACGCGAATTAGCCCGCGCCGCCCTGTGGGCTGCCGCCGCCCCGAAATACCGGGAGCTGCTCATGGCGCAGGTTGAAATCAATCGCCGCCTCCAGAAGCAAATCGGCGATCTGCACGGGGCGTCCCCTTCCGTGAAGGGTGCCAACTCCGCTGCCGCTCCCAGCGCGCCAAAGAGTTTCATCGACCGATTCCAAGAACAGATCGGCTCTTAGCGCAGCAAGTCCCACGCATCCCGGTATCGCTCCAGCGCGCACCGCGACCACTTCAGCGGGTAGCGCGGATGCTTGCCCGGCTCAAAAAAGAAAAAGACCCGCCGCGTGATGGCTCGAACCGGTATAATGTAGAATCCATACGGTGTCACGGCGATGAAGAAGTCCATGTCCCGTGTGCTGTAGCGTTTGTTGTGTTTTTTGCCACGCGGGAACCGGATGCGGTAGGTGCCGCGCCCCATCCTTTCAAGGACACTGGTGGACTTCACTTGCAACCGGCAGATGCGCCGGTTACTGACGCTCAGTATGTCGAACTGGCTGTAATCCCCCGCCGGAATCGCCGCCACAAAGCCGCGCGACATCAACTCAGCAACAACCCGGTGTTCGGCGATGGAACCGATCACCTTCGGGAGTTGCGCTGTTGATTGCACAAGCTAAAAGGGGCCGGTCAGCACAACGCCAACCGGCCCCGTGATCGCTCAGGTGACTAGGCGCGAGCAAAGATGATGCTCATGCCGTGGGTCGGGAACTCCGGCCGGATGGCGGCAACCATCTCGCAGTAGTGGCGGCCCAGCTTGCCGAGCGGGTCGGTGCAACCGGCATCCACCTTCTCGCCGCCAACCACGAACTGCCAGTCGCCGGTGTAGTTCTGCGCGTTGAACGAGAGGCCACCAGCGGAGCTGACCGGCTTCACGACTTCGCAGGACATCACCGAGGGGTTTAGGATGACGGCAGCCTCGTAGGGAGCCGTCTTCCACTCCGGGTTAACCGTGGACTGAGTGCCCTTGGTGGCGGCGCTCTCAACGTAGGTGTTCACACGGTCATACGTTCCATCCGCATTGCGGGTGTAACGCGCCGGGCGCAGGTTGATGACGTGCCGGAAGTTCTTCAACACGCGGGCTGCGCCCAAACGCTTGAGGAGCTGGTTCGGCTCGGCATAACGCACGTCATTGCGGAACTCCGCGTTGAGTTTGGCGATGGCCTGCGAGGCTTCGAGGCCGATGAGCAGCGGGAACTGCGGGCCGTCGTCGCCGAACGTGATCCAGCCGTTCGAGTCGGGGTTCGTCGCCCCGGCATCAATCAGCTCCAGAGCCGCCGCATCGAGGTGGTCCTGCGAGAGTCCGTTCGTCGCATCATTCAGCGCCACGCCTGAGATCGCTCCGGCGGCCGCGCTGGTGGTGAGGCCCGAGGCCGAGGTGGCGACCGCCTTGGTGGCGAGGCTCATGTACTCGTTCTCATAGAGCTTCTCCCAAGAACGCTGTGATCGCTTGGCCAGCTCCTCCACATACGCGCGCAGGAACAGGTCCACGCGATGATCGAACGTGAGGTCGTCAGAGCAGAGCAGGGGTCCGCGAAGCGCGTTGCGCTTCGGGCTGTAGGTCCGCTCAGTGAAGCCCACCGTCACATCGTTGTAGGTGCCGCCGCACGCGCCTTGGTTCGATCCGTTGGCGAGGGTGATGGCACTCCACGCTTCCTCGTCAATCGTCGGCTCGGTGTTGGCGATGGTGAACGTGGTCTGGGTCAGACCCGTTCCCTGCTTGTAGGTGTCACGCTTGATCGCATTGAGCCAAACGCTCTTGTACGAGGCGAGACGGTACACATCTTGGTCGAGGCTCTCGGTCGCAACCTTGAGCGCGTTAAACACATTGGGGCAAGCCATAATAATTCCTTTCTATTGATTTGGAGAAGTCGGCCGCACTCAGGACACGCCGCCACACGACGGATGCCGTGGGTCGATCTTCTCTATGTCCCGGATGGCCGAGCCGGTTATGGCCGCGCGGTTGCCAGACCGCAAAAAGGCGTGAAGGGTTTTGGCGCTCCTTCAAGCGCAACCGAAGATTATCAGACCCAGCCACAAAGGGAACCCCCTAAAAAAATGCCCCACAAAAAAGTACCCACTGGCAACAATCTGGCACTTTCCTTGACAGGGAATACGGAGTCATGCAGTCTGCGCCGGCACAAATCATAACCACTAGGGTAATTTTATGCGGACTAAAATCTATCAGGCCACCGTGCGCGGCGAACCGAAGCACGTCCTCTCAAGCTGGATCGGAGCCACTCGTCGCCGGTTCTTTTTCGACACCAAGACCGAGGCGGAGGAAAAACTTTGCGCGATGGAGAAGGAGTTCTACAAGACCGGCGACAAGTTCCTCTGGCTCGATGCGGCTGTGAAGGAGGAGTTGGTTGTGGCTCAAGAACTGGCGTGCAAGGCCGGAGTCTCCGTCCTCGCCGCCGTCCGAAAGGCCATCTCCAAAAAGAACTTGGCCGAGGCCAAGCCCTACTCCGCGACTGACCCCGCCACCGGCACCTCCATCCACTCCGCGATCTACCAGTTCCTTGAGGAGAAGAAACAAAAGGGTTGCCGCCCGAACACCCTGCGAACACTCGTCTCCAAACTCACCCTCTTCGCCTCGGACGGGCGCGGCAAAGCTCCCATCACCTCTCTGGATCGGCCCATGATCGTTCAGTGGATCAACTCAAACAAATGGGGGACCACCTCGAAGAACAACGCCCGCGACGGCATCGTTACCTTCCTCAACTGGTGCGTCACGCTCAAGATCATCCCCGAGAATCCCGCTGCCACCATCGAGAAATATGTCCCCACCGAGGAGGAGGAGAAGCGGGAGATGCTCTCCGCCCCGAAAATCATCATGCCGGACAAGGTGGGCGAGCTGTTCCGCGCCGCCGCCGCCCAAGACGCCGCGCTACTCCCCTACGTCGCGCTCGTATTCTTCGCCGGTCTGCGCCCGGAACGCGAGGCTGCTGGCATCGTCTGGGAGAAGATACACTTTAAGGGCGAGACGAACAGCCACGGCGTCGTGAACGAGTCCGACTACATCGAGGTCGGCAACTGGCTCGCCAAAGACCGGCAGGCGCGCGAGGTGCCGATGCAGCCCGCCTTGCGCGATTGGCTCCTCCATTGCCGCGCCGCCGGCCATGCCCTCCCCGTCCACAACCCGACGGTGCGCTGGGCCAAGGTTCGCAAATCACTCAAACTTACCGGCCAACACTGGCCGCTAGACGCCGCCCGCCACACCTACGCTTCCATGCACCTCATGGCGTTCCAGAACGCCGACACCACGCGGCACAGCATGGGACACGGAAACTTCGAGATGCTGTTCAAACATTACCGGCGCGTGCTGCCGCAGAGCACCGCACTCAAGTTTTGGGAGTTGACGCCGGGGAATGTGTTGGGGTGATGCCGGGTCGCAGCGACCAGAAGGCGTGGGCTTCGCTCTCCTTGACCGTGCGCTTGTAGTAGTTGAAGAACGTGTCGTAGTCGCGCTTGGCGTGTCCCATCTGCGCGATGGTGCGCTCTGCGCTGTGGAGTGGCAGGTAGTGGCTGCCGAACGAATGCCGCAGGCAGTCCTGCCCCCAGCCCGTCTTACGCAATAGGTAGCCGCGACCGCCGGCCGACTTCTCGCGCGTCACAAGCCCTGCGAGAACCCGCGCCTCCTCGTCCAGTTTGCGGAGGTTGTTTGGCGCAATCAGCCCCTCCGCGCGTCGATGTGGCGCAATCCACGCCGCGAGGGTTGGGTTCATCTCGACGTATCGCTCGTCGCGCGTTTTACAGATAGCGCGCGGGACAAAGACCGTATCTGCCACCCATTCCCAGCGCATCTTCTGCGCCTCGCCGGGGCGCAGGCCGCCAAAGAGGCCGAGCGCGTAGATCGGCACCAGCGCCGGGTCCACCGACGACGCGGCGGCGAGGAGGCTATGCGCTTGCGCCGCGTTGAGGATGACCACTTCCGCATCCTTCATCTGCCGGCGCTTGATCTTGTCCACCAGCGCGGCAGGGTCCGCCTTGATGAGTCCGGCCCGGAGATGCGCCCATCGGAAGAATGTCTTCAAACTTGTGAGGTAGGTGTTGAACGTGACCTGAGACGTGAACGGCTTCAGCCAGCCAACAATATCCTGCCGCGTCACGTCGCCGATCAACTTCTCGTCGCCGACGGACTTGGTGAAGCGGCCAAGGTTGGAATTGAATCCGATAAGCGAGTACTTTCCCAAGTTCTGTTTGGGGTCGCGCTTCTCCGCCATGAACTGATTGAACGCCTCGCCCAGCGTGACCGGGGCGGGCGCATCATCCTTTGATGCGTCACGTAATTGCCTCAACACAGCTAGAGGCCGCAACCCCAACCTAAGCGCCTCGCGCCAGAGAACGGCCAACTCCGCCCGGTCCTCAATCGGAATGTGAAGGAAGGCGTCGCCCTCGCTTCGCCGTTCGCGCTCCATCTGTCTTTTTACGCGGCGAGCCTCCTCGCCGTTGGAAAAAAACCGGCGATGCTGCCGCCCGTCAGAGAACCATGAGACAACGTGATATACCCTCCCATTTTTTTTGGTGGTGTGGATATTCATGCACGTTTGGGGTTTTGGTGCTAGTTGGTGCTAGTTTTCTGTAACACATTACACCACTTTGAAAACCTTTCAAGAGCAACCCGAGCGCACGCGATTTGCGCTAAAAAGTGCATTTTTGAAGGGCTTTTTGCTGAAAATAAGAAGTAGGAGAAGTGGTGCATCCGCATGGAGTTGAACCATGAACCTTCTGATCCGTAGCGAGTAGGCCAAATTTGTAAGTGGTTTATTACAAAGGCTCCGTTTTCGTATTTATGGCGGTGCTATTTTGGTGCTACTTTCTTGTAACGGGTTTTTGGCGAAAAAACGCCTCCGATCACTTCTTTTTTTCCCGCCCACTGTGAGCAAGTTGGCGGCGGGTTGGACGGTATTTGTCTAACCTGATGCTGGAAGATGACGCAAATGAAAACGCAAGAATACTGGAAAGCTCAACTGGATGGAGCCGGGAGCGAGGAGGAGATCACCGAGATCATCCTTTGGATGGCGGCTGCTTTTTGTTCAAGCGACGCACAGCCTCTAGCCGCGCGGCAATGTGAGCCTCTGCCTCTGGCCCCAGATACCGCTCCAGCGCCCGCTCAAGCAACTCCGTCCTTGTAAGGCCGGCAGCGGCGGCGTACGCGGCGAGTTGCTTTGATTGCGCCTCTGAAAGGCGGAAGCTCATCAGTATTTTTTTGGCGTCCATAACCTTGGGTTTAGCTTACCATATTGAATTTTGTATATACACACAAGTTTTTTTTGTTGTATATGTACATCACCGTTAATACAGTGATGCCAGATGAAAGTGATGACTGTTTTTAGGCTGGACAAAAAACTGAGCAAAAATCTCCGCACGCGCGCGGAACAGGACGGCAAGACGATGACGCGGATCGTGGTGGAGGCGCTTACCACCTATCTCGCGCCGGCTAAGAGCAAGAGTCATCGCGTATGAAACCGCTCCTCTTCCTTCTTCTGATTGTTTCCTCTGCGTCGGCCGCGACGGTGACGGCGACGGTGACGGCGACGGGGTACTGCCCGTGCGCGATCTGCTGCGGCGTAATGGGCGGGACGGGCATCACGGCCAGCGGATTGACGGCGCGGCAGGGTGTGACGGTGGCCGCGTCGCGCTCTATTCCGTTCGGCTCGCGGATCGTGGTGAACGGGCGGACGTTCGTGGTGCAGGACCGTCTGGCCCGCCGATTCGATTCGCGCATGGACTTCTTTTTCAACTCGCACGCGGACGCGCTGGCCTTCGGCAAGCGCACGTTGCGCGTCACTATCTTGGCTGCGCCGTCCCCGGCAATCCTCCCCGCGCGTCACCAACAGCGCGCGTCTTCTCCTGCCACCGGCGCGGCCATCTCTTCACAGAGCACACGG
>SXGQ01259079.1_pt1 | contig 12003 bp, 8 predicted proteins | sample 3178371 | NCBI WGS metagenome assembly SXGQ01 (sample SAMN11356859, study PRJNA531348) | freshwater metagenome | isolation source: freshwater sample F1-20 | place: China: Fuxian Lake, Yuxi | collected 2017-12-25 | reverse complement strand
TAACCGAACAACAAATCGATTTTAATAAAAAATTCGAGAAGCAAATCATGCCAGTTTTATTTGAAAAAGAAGCGCCAAAATCACGCAAAAATTCTACCAAAAATTCCGTTGATTCTAATAAAATTCAATTATGGGGCAAAAGCCCTTGGCTCCAGTCAGTTGTAGTTGAGGTCGATAGTCAAGAAATCGCCAATAATTTCTTTAACAAAATTTCAAATGTTGAAATTATCAAGGCTCGACCAAGTAGTCTATTTGGCGAAATAATATAAAAATATTGTAATTTTTATTTAATAAATGTTAATTTTGATAATTAATTTTAAGCTATAATAATTTTATTTTGAAAATAGGATCTACTCTGCCACAAGAATATCCCAACGAAAAAGATGCTAATTTTGCCTTATTTCATTTTGTATCAAGTGTTGATGCGATTGAAAAACTTGTTACCGAAGGAATAAATAAAGCTTCAGCTGATGAGATTGAGAGATATAAAAATAAAGCAGAACAATCCGCAAAGGAGGCAAAGGTTAAATTTTTACTAAGCCAAGAATGGACTAGTTTTGGTTCAGATTTATCTCCGCCAAAAGCTCTTTGTTGTAGTTTAGCGATTTCATCCTCGGCTCAAGAAGATCAATTAAAAATTAAATTTTATGATAATCATTTTGTTCACTTTAAAGGAGTTGGAGTTGCAATAGAGGATCCAAAGAAAGTTCTCGTTCCTCATGCCGATTATTATGCTTATGGAAGCAAAGGTATTTTGCCGTTACAACTTACAAAAGAAACCCTTTCGGGTTTGAGTGAACATTATATTATTAAACCGAATGATTTAAGAAAACTAGATAAGGGATTAAAGAAGCCCGTTAGAATGGGTTTTATGGGAAGAATACACTTAGGGGTTCATTCAGTCACTAATTACGCCTCATGGAGCAGAGAAGACAAAGGGAAATTGGAAAACCGCGGTGGAGAAGGGGGTTTTATGAATTTTGCTCGCAATTTTTATCGCACTTCTTTATGTGGGAGATCCAAATATGATGATACTAAATTTGGTAGAAAATCAAAATATTATTCACCTAATCCATCAACTAAAAAAAGACCAGAAGCGAATTACACAGAATTATTGGTTTATCAAAAAAAAGAAGAAAATAATCCAGTTAATGGAGTAGTTTTGAACATGGATGTATTGAGGTTTGGAAATGGTGATGTTGAAAAACTAAAAGCTTTATTTACAAAAAATCAAAATTTAGCACTTTATATTTATGACACCAAACTTGAAAAAGATTGTATTCGTAAAATTATAGATACAAAAGAAATTCTGAGTTATTTAGAAAATATTAAGAATAAAATGGAAAGGGGAGGCGCTGGTTTTATTTATATTTTTCAGTCAGAAGAAAGTAGAATTGAGATTGAGAATCTTAATTCTAGTCTTAAACCCTTAGATAATAAAATTTTAGCAACAGAGGATCTAGCTCCCGCTCCAGCTCCAGCTCCCGTTCCAGCTCCTGTTCCCGTTATAGCTCCAGCTCACACTTTATCTCCTAAAGAAAAAATAACTGAAAAATTTATTGGTTTTTATAATTCATTGGATAATAAAGAGAAAGTTATTAAATTTTTAAAATTTTTATGGGGAGGTGGATCCGATAATAATGATTATGATGTTTTAAAAAATGGGTTAGCTAATGAATTAAAAGAAATATATACTGGCGATGATTCTCAAAAAAATATAAAAGCACTGAAATTAATAAATGAAGTTAATCGTGAGCGTGCAATTGCCAAATTAATGGAACTAAATCAGGCGGAATCAGATGTGGCAAAAAAAAAAGAAACAGAAAATTTTATCGCCACCTATCGCCAAATTTATAGTCAACATAAATTGGATATTTTTCTAGAGCAAGATGAGTTCGATCTTGGTAAACAAGAAATGCTATTCTTTGTTGCGACCAAAAATAAATCAAATAGGTTAAGCAAAATTGATGAATTGCAAAAGCTTTTTAAAGATGATGGACATCAAGTTAAAGATATTGAAATTTTGTCTTTTCTTAATTCTTTGCAACCTGATAGTGATTCTCCAATAGCAGTTCAAACACAAAGTTTACAAAAAATTTGGATGGAGCATGAAAGTTCTTTGGTTTCTCTAGGATATAAAGAAGAAGTCAAAAAAATTGCTCGAAGAGATTTTTTATTGCTTGCGATTGAGGCTATGGAAAATCAAGTAAATAAAACAAGTCTCGAAGAATATATAAAAATTAATTATAAAGAAACTGAATTTTTAAAGAATTTTGCTACGAAAGTTGAACCCATACTAACAGCAAAGACCTCTAGAAATCCGCCAGCTGGAATCGCTCCCCCTCCTGAATTTAACCAACAAAAGAGAAATAGGCAATGTAATGATTTTTTAGATTTGGTAGATTATTTTAAAGATGACGAAGGAAAGTCATATCTTGAAGGTGGTGCCTTAATTGGAGGGGTTGGAGGTGGGTTAATTGGAGGTGGTCTTTGTGTTTCGGCTTTGGGGGTTGGTGCAATTTTATCGGCTCCGATTATTATGCCAGTTGTGGTAGGTGCGTCGGTTGGAGTTGCGGTTGGTGCGGTTGGTGGCTTGGTTGTGGGGGCGATAGCTAAACAAGTTACACAGGAAAAATCTACGCATCCCAACAAATAAAAATTAATTAACCTTATTTACTCCACCATCTTCCATAATTTTGCCTTAATCCAAATTCTGAAGCGATCGATGTAGCTAAAAACTGCCGGCACAACGACTAACGTTAATAATGTTGAAGAAATCAATCCGCCGATGATGGCGACTCCCATCGAAGTTCGCATCGAAGCGGTTTCGCTAAAGCCGATGGCAACGGGTAAAGTCCCGACAATTAATGCGATTGACGTCATTAAAATTGGACGCAAACGCATTCTGCCAGCTATCACCAAAGCCTCGGTGCGAGATTTTCCTTCTTCGATTAAACGGTTGGTGAAGTCGATTAATAAAATCGAATTTTTCCCCGAAACGCTTACGAGCATAAAGATTCCGAGCATGGTAAAAATATTGACCGATTCGCCCATGATATAAAGAGCGTAAAAAGCTCCGCAAAAGGCGAGTGGAAGGGCGAGAAGAATGGTGAAAGGCACGATGAAAGATTCGTAAAGACTCGTTAAAATTAAGTAAATGAAAACGATCGATAATAACAAAGCTTGATTCATCGAAGAAATCATATCTTGCATATTTTCCGAATCACCCGAAAAAGAAAAACGCACATCATTTGGCATTTTTAAATCGCCTTCGGTAAATTGCTTTTGAAAATCATCAATTAAATTTCCGAGTCCAACTTTTGGCGCGAGACTGGCGGTGATTTGAATATAACGTCCACGGTCTTGACGGTTGATGGTGGCGGGTTCGATATCCTCTTCGGTTTCGGCAATATCGGCGAGACGAATCAATTTATTATTAATATTTGGAACGTAAATCATGTTGAAATTATCTTTAATATCGCGCTGTTCGGGCTTTAAACGTAAGCGAATATTATATTCTAAACCATTTTGACGAAGTTTAGTTGGCGTAAAGCCTTCGACATAACCCCTCAATTCATTGCCCACCGCTTGGCTATTAACGCCATAATTTCGTGCCGAATCATCTTTAAGTTTAACTTTAAATTCAGTCCGAGTAGCTTTATTGCTGGTGTCGACATCTTTTAAGCGCGGATCTTGCTTGAGTTTTTCATAAAGCATTGTGGCATATTTATCGAGCGAATCTTTGTTTGAAGAAATTAAAAATAAATTGAATGGTTGCCCACGAGATGCTCCACCTGAGGGGTCGAAATCTTTAACGACGGGATTAGCATAACTAAAATCAACTAATTGTTTGCGTAATTTTTCCTTGAATTGCGAAGTGCTGATATTGCGATCTTTTTTAGGTTTTAATTTAACATAAAGTTCTCCGCGATTGGCTTGTCGCGACATAGTTCCGGCGGATGCTGCCGAGATGAAAACTTCTTCATTTTGTCGAACAATTTCGTCAATTTTTAAGGCGACGGCACTGGTAGCGTCAAGGCTCGAGTCGGCGGTGAGTTCTAAGCTTATAGTAATTTCGCCATTATCACTTTCGGTCATAAAAGTTTTGGGAACTTTGGTAAAAGCTACGATACTGCCGGCGATAATTAGAAGAGTCGAAATTAAAATTATGGCGGGATGTTTAATCGAAAATTTTAAGGCAACTTCATAGCGATCTTCGAGATAAGTTTGAAAAGCATCGAGTCGTGAAATCTTTTTTTTCTCATTATGTTTATGCGGTTTTTTATTTTGCCCCGAAAGATAAGCGCACAAAACTGGAATAATCGAGATGGCGACGACAAGGCTGATCATCATGGCGAAAGAGATGGTTAAGCCGAATTGTTTTAAATATTGACCAACAGTTCCTTTTAAAAATGAAATCGGCGTAAAGACCGAGATAACCACGGCACTTATGGCGACAACTGCCATCAAAATTTCACGCGAGGAGGCGATTGAAGCATCAATTGGATTCATGCCACTTTCGATTTTGCGATAAATATTTTCAACAACAACTATGGCGTCATCAACCAAAAGACCTACAGCCAAGCTTAATGCCAGCATCGTTATCACATTAATAGAAAAATCTGCACTATACATAATAATAAAAGCGCCGATTAATGTGATGGGCAGAGAGATGGCGGTAATAATGGTGGCACGAATGCTTCCAAGAAAAAATAACACAGTTAAAACTGTAAGAATTACAGCAATAACGACGGCTTCTTGAATATCAAAAATATTGCTACGAATATAAACGCTGGCGTCTTTGGTTGAAGTAATTTCGGGCTTGCCTTCCATGGTGGCAAAATCTTTTTTAATTTTTTCAATTTGGACTTTAACGCCGTCAACTGCTTTAATAATGTTAGCGTCGGATTGACGATAAACCGTTAAAAATAAAGATTTCTTGCCATCTAAAAAAGCCCGAGAATTTTCATCTTCGAGCCCATCGATTACAACGCCAATGTCAGAAACCTTGGTTGGAATTTCATTAGAATAAAAATTAACTAGAGTATTTTCGATTTGATGAATTTCATTAAACTCGCTGGCGCTTCTAAAAACTCGTTGCTTGTCACCAACATCTCTTTTACCAATCGAAACATTTTGCCCAGAAAGAGCTAATTGGCGGTTGATTTGCGACAAAGAAACATCGCGTGATTTTAATTTATTTTGATCGACAAGAATTTGGATTTCTCTTTTGCGAGCGCCCAAAATTTCAACCATTCCAACGTCGGCGGTTTGCTCTAATCTAGGACGCACGAAGTTATCGGCTAAATCAAATAATTTATCTTCGGGCAAATCTGCCTTTAAAATTATAGTCAAAACGGGCTGATCTGAAGGATCAACGCGACGAATCACGGGCTCTTTAATATCTTCGGGAAGTTTGGGGCGAGCTTGATTTATTTTATCGCGAATTTGTTGTTCGGCATATTTTATATCGGTATTTTGATAAAGTTGAACAATGATTTGGCTAGTGTCTTTAAGGCTTCGCGACATTAATTTTTTGATTCCTGAAACCGTGCTAATTTCTTCTTCAAGCGGTTTAGAAACTAAACTTTCAATTTCCGAGGGTGCCGCGCCATCATAACGAGTCGAAACAAAAATGATTGGAATATCAATATTGGGAAAAAGTTCAACATTCATTTTTTTGAAAGCGATATAGCCAACAGTGATGATTGTAATCATTAAGCTTGAAATGAAAGCGGGACGTTTGATTGATAATTCGGTGATATTCATTTTTTAAAAATTAAATTTCAGATTGTTGGTAAAGTTTTTGTTCGGCAATTAATTCATGTAATTTTTGGGCAATTTGTTGTGTAGTTAATTCAGAATTTGAATATTCCTGTTCAAAAACTAAAATTTGATAAGTCGATGTGCGTCCTCTTGCAAGTAGGTTTCTTTCGTTTTCTAATTTAGCTTTTTGAGCATTTTCAATTTGAATAGCGAGACGTAAATTTTCTTGATAATCTTTTAGATTTTCTTGCAAATTTTGCCAATCAATTTCTTGTTGTAAAAGTTTTTCGCGATAAGAAATTTTATCGGCGGAAGCTTTAATTCGAGACCCTTTACGAATATCGCTTGAAAGTCCAATATTAATTGGCATCGAAAATTCCAAGCCAATTTTTCCGGTCGGCGCATTTTTATTAAGAGTTGATGAAAGAGCGTCAACTCTATTGGCTTCAACTTGGTTAACCGAATAACTGGTATATAAATTTAACGAAGGTTTGTTGTTTTCTTCTTCAATTTTAGATTGAGCGACAGAGGCTTCAACCTGTGCCTTTTGTGATTTGACGTCAAATCGATCGGATTTTTTTTGCATTGAAAATTTGGCATTTTGTAGTTTTTGAATATCAAAAGAAATTAATTTTTCTTGAACATCTTCATTTTCAATATTGCGTTTTTTATTAAAATTTCGAGCACTAATTTTCAAAAAATTTTCAGCTTGTTTGACCGCTAATTTCTTAGATTCAACCATGGCTTTAGCTTGAAGAACATCACTTTTTTCAGCCAAATTCATCCGTTCTTTTTTGCTTAAATAATTTAAAATTTTTTGAGCACTATTTAAAGCGCGATTTTGAATTTCTAAAGTTTTTTGGGCAAAAACCATTGTCCAAAAACTCTTCTCGGCGTCAATTAATTCGGCTATCGATAAGGCTTTGGCGTTTAATTTTTGAGCTTCATTTTCATAAAAAGAAGCGTCGCGACGAGCGCGAGTCGAAGCTCCGAATAAATTTTGCCAAAGCGGAATTGATAATTCGATTACGGGAATGGCTTGGCTATTTTGAATGGCGAGATTTGAATTGGCAAGATTACTGTTGAAGCCTTTATATTTAGTGTTGTTGAGCGAGTAATATATGTTGCTGTTTAAACCAAATTCAGAATTTTGTGATAAGCCAATGCGATTATTTTGGGATTGCACCGATTCATAGCGGAAAAATTGCAAAGCACGATTTTGTTCGGCGAAGCTTGATTCACTGAAGCCGTAAAGCTTAATGGCACTAACTAATTGAGCTTTTTGTTTTAAGAGTTCAAAACTTTCAACATTTTTTTCGGATTTTTCGATGGTTAAATTTTTTCCTTTAACTTGTTCGAGATATTGATCTAAAGATAGAGTCGAGGTATTTTGGGCGAATGATTGCTTGCAAAAAATTGCCAAAATTGTAAAATAGAGAAATAATTTTTTAAATGACATATTTTTATTTTTTAAATGAATCACAAGTATAAAAATATAACAAATAATATTGAAGAGATTTTTAAAAATTTTTTTATAAAGAAGCAAATTGCAGTGGCGATTTCTGGTGGGTGCGACTCTATGGCTTTAACTTTGGCTTTAAATGATTTTTGCAAAGAAAATAAAATCGAAATTTATGCCTTGACAATTGATCATGCTGTTCGCAAAAACTCAAAAAATGAAGCAAAAAAAGTCGGAGAATTATTAAAAAAATTTAATATTTCGCATAAAATTTTAACGATCCCAAAAAAACAAATTCCACAAAAAAATATTGAAGCTAATTTGCGCGAAATTCGATATGAAATTCTAACCAATTTTTGCAAAAAAAATGATATTGAATTTTTATTTGTTGGGCATCATCTTGGCGATATTGCCGAAAATTTTTTAATCAGATTATTTAGAGGCAGTGGGCTCGACGGCTTATCGCCAATTCAAAAAATTTCTGAAATTAATGGCATAAAAATTATTCGTCCCTTTTTAGAAATTTCTAAAGATGAATTAAAAAATTATTTAATCGAAAAAAATATTGAATGGTTTGAAGATGAAACTAATGATGATGAAAAATTTTTACGCAATAAAATTCGTAAATTTTTAGCGAGTTTTGAGGATAAAAATTTATTGGAAAAAAGAATTTATAATGCTTCACTAGAAATCTCTAAAAATCGAGATTTTTTTGATGAAATTATGAAGGGATATGAGCTTGAAATCATTGAGCAAAATGCCGATGGCTTGATAATTATTAATCGATGCAAATTAGGCGAAATAAATCAAGCAATTGCCTTAAAAATTTTAGCAAAAATTTTAATGAAAATTGGTGAAAAAAAATATAAACCCCGCAAAGAAAAATTAATCAGATTTTACGAATATTTAATTGCCGATGGAATGATTAAAAAACGCGAATTTTATGGTTGTGTTTGCGAAAAATATCGAGACGAAAGAGTTAAGATCTATAAAAAATAAAGTTATTATTTTTAACTAAATTTTCTTGAAAATCCTTCAAAAACTATTTAAAAGCCCCAAATTAAAACCTCGCGAATCATATTGTGAATCATTGCCCCCAAGCCTATTAAAATAAGCAATTTGTAATGCATTATTGCGATCGATTTTATAAATTAAACTTGGCGTAATAACATTATGAAAATATTTAGAAAATTGGAAATTTTGCATTTGACGCGGGCTGTTTCGCGTTGGAGTTTCTCGTGCCGTAACCGCCCAACTTAAATCTTGTTGCAATAAAAAAGAAAATTTTTGATTAAGTTTTATGCCCAAATATAATTTTTGACGAATCTCGTCAAAAGGGTTGTTAAATTTATAGCGGTAAGCGATTTCAAACCTTGCAAAATAAGGTTTTTCACTCTGTAAAATATTGTTTATAAGGCGATCGGTCATATTGTGGGCAATCAATAATCTTAACTCATAATCATTTTGTTTAGGCATTAATGATAAATATTTGTTTTCATTATAAATTCCGTGAAATTTATAAGAGTTATGAATAGTAAAATTTGCATATTTAGTGGCTAAAAAACGATAACGATGAAAAAATTCAGCAGAATTGAAGCTGTATCTTTCCGAGTTATTTTTGTAAGAAGATTTAGCGTAGCTAAATTGAATAATTTCGCCGATTGCAGTTAAATTTGAAATTGGTAATTCGCTCGAATTATTTAAAATTTGACGCCTTGTTGATTCGCCAAAAGCATTGCCCTTTGTGGTTGAGAAGCTAGTATTACTTTGTAAATTAAATTTTTTATCTAAATTATTTTGGGCAAAACAATTACTAAAATTTATAAAAAATAAAATTAAAATTATTTTTGCCATTTTTTATGTGCAATAAAATGAAGGCACAAGCCACTTGCGATTCCAACTAAAAGATCGATATATAAGGTGAAGAAAACAATCGCTAAAATTATGCAAAATTCTTTTTTATTTTGATGAAAATGTTCGATCAAATTTTTAAAATTAATCATCGTTAAAGCTATGATTATCAACATTCCTGCCAAAATTGAAAGCGGGATAAAATTTAAATATTTTTGCAACAAAGTTACCATCAATAATAAGCAAATTCCGTGAAAAAAATTGGCAAATTTATTGGTGGCACCGTAAGAAATGCTGGCAGAACTACGAACGATTTCGGCAATCATTGGTAAGGCGCCGACACTTCCACATATTGCGTTGCCAATGCCAATGGCACGAATATCTTTTGATAAATTACTATGGCGTTTTTGCGGATCAATTTTATCAATTGCAATTGCCGAAAGTATTGTTTCAACTGAGCCGACAGCGTAAATTGTAAAAGTTGCGATCCAAAATTTTAGCGAATAAATCAGTGCAAAATTTGGAAAATTTATGGTATCCGAAATATTTTTTGAAATAGTTATAAAGCTTGATTCTAAGGGATCGGCGAAGGCTTTCATTAAAAAATGTTGATGATGTTGAATATCAAATATTTGCGCCAAAATTGCACCGATAAAAATTGTTAATAAATAGACGGGAATAATTTTGCAAATATGGTATTTTTTTTCTAAATATTTTTTCCAAAATAATATAAAAAATATGGCAAAAATTCCCAGCGCAAGGCTTTCAAGATGAGCTCCTAAGAAGGCTTCTTTCGGGATATGAATAAAAAATTCTAGAGTACTTACATGAGGGGCTTTATGTCCGCATAAAATAAAAATTTGCTTGAGGAAAACGATGGTGCCGATTGAAATCATCATGCCTCGAATTATATATTCGGGAAATTTACGCATGAGATTTGGAAGCTTGGTATAAGAGGTTGTGATTTGCATGAGGCTCGCCAAAAAAATCGCACCCAAAGTATATTTATATCCTTCAAAATTATTGCCATCGCCGAGTTTTTCTACTGAATCAAAAATCACCACGATCATTCCGGCCGCAGGTCCCGTGATTGCGACTTGTGATCCATTAATTTGTGAAACTAAAATGCCACCAATTATGGCGGTGATAACGCCCGCAAGTAACGGAAATTCGGAAGCGCCTGAAATGGCGATACATAAGGGCAGGGCAATGAAAGAAACTAATAAGCCAGCAATAAAATTTTGTTTTAATTCATACTTCATAAATTTTGAAAAAATTGATTAAATCATTAAAAAATAACCCATATTTTGAGGAGTGCCAATGATTAAGTTTCAACAAAATTTGAACAACAAAAAAACTTGTATCATTTTTCTTTTCCACAAAGAAAAAATGTGATAAAATCAGGGGCAGTAAGAGCGTAGTGGTTATATTTTCTAAAATTTGTTTGATCGATTTACCAACAATAAAATTATCTTCGGTGTGCAAAATAGGCATGTTCAAAAATATTTAAAGATTGTAAAATTATTCAAAATATTTAATTTAAAAATTTTATAATTAACCAAAATCTATAATGAAAATTTCAAGCTATCAAGTTGAAAATTATATTAAAAAAATCGCCGACGAAAAAATTTCTGGTTGTTTGTTATATGGTCCAGAGCCTACAATTACAAGATTCCGCTTTGAAAACATATCCAAAAAAATTGTTAATAATTTAAGCGATCCATTTTCAGTTACGCAATTAAATGGTGAAAAAATTAAAGAAGATAAAGCAATTTTAGTTGATGAATTTTATTCCATCGCCATGCTTGGTGGCAGAAGGTTGATAATGGTTAAAGATTGCGATGTTCATACTGTTGGAGCATTAAAAATTTTATTATCCGATCCACAATATGGCAGAAAGAGCGATAATTTTATTTTAATTCAAGCGGGGGACTTAGATAAATCTTCGGCGCTAAGAAAATTAGTTGAAGAAAGTCAATTTTTAATGGCGATTCCATGCTATGAAGAAGATGTAGCGAGTCTAAGAAAATCAATATCCGAAATGCTTATCGAGAATGATATAATTGTCGAAAATGAAATCGTAAATCTAATTATAAAAAATTTTGGCAAAGATCGCAATTTGATAACAAACGAGATCAGTAAAATCAAAACTTATCTCGGCGAGGAAAAAAATATTTCTCTTGAGGTTTTTAAAAAATTAGTTTCTCTAAAGCAAGACGATAATTTGCACGATTTTGCAATGCAATTTGCCAGTAAAAATTATGAGTGGTGCTTCTTACGGGCTGAGAGAGCTCTGGAGGGTGACAATGAGTCAATATTGATGGTCAGAAGTTTAATAAATTATTTTTCTAAATTATATAATGCAAAGGTTTTAATTGAGAGGTCGGGCAAGACTGTTGATGAGGCTGTAAAGTCCGCACAAATTTTTTATAAAGTCGAAGCAGATTTTCGCCGTAATTTACAAAATTTATCTTTAAAATTTATTGTTAAAAGTTTGCAAAGTTTTGAGAAATTAGAAATAAATTTAAAAAAAGGTAACATGTCAGCAAGACTTGTTTTTCTAAGTTATATCCGTGGTTATCTAATTAAAAAAATGACCAATTAGAAAAAAAATAAAAGAAGGGCTTGACATGTTAAAATTAAAGGCTTAATATTTTTGCTCCTGATTTTTATTTATTTTTTATCTCAAAGTTTTTTTAAAAAAACTCTTAAGTGAAAAATGAAATTATAAATTTTAGATAAAAGCCAGACATAAAAGTTTAGCTTTTTTACATCGTGAATATTTAGTGTTTTATTAAGCTTAAAAATTATAAAAAGTTTTTAAACTACAAGAAAGAAAAATAAAGGCGGTAGTTAGTGTTTTATTAGACTAACTCTCTTTATTTTTTTGGTCTTTTTAAGTCAGATTCTAAAGAGAAATTAAGTCC
>SXGQ01218120.1_pt1 | contig 12003 bp, 10 predicted proteins | sample 3178371 | NCBI WGS metagenome assembly SXGQ01 (sample SAMN11356859, study PRJNA531348) | freshwater metagenome | isolation source: freshwater sample F1-20 | place: China: Fuxian Lake, Yuxi | collected 2017-12-25 | reverse complement strand
GTGCCCGGACCGGCCGAAGCGGATGCGGCCCGCTCCGGGGCCCGCGCTACGATCTCGGACCTTCCGCCCTCGTAGCTCAGCGGATAGAGCATCGCCCTCCGGAGGCGTGTGCGGGCGTTCGAGTCGCCCCGAGGGCACCACCCCGCCGTGCATTCGGGCCGCCGGGTCAGGTTCGGTGCAGATGCACCATCAAGGACAACGCGGAACGTGCCGATGCTCCTGGGGATGACCATCCTCGACCGCACGACCACGACCGGCTCCGACGACCAGGCCCTCGAGCAGCTCGTTCGCCGCCTGCTGGAGCTGCTCGGGCGGGTGACCGGGCTGGAGAGCACCTACCTCACGTCCATCGACTGGGACGGCGGGCTGCAGAAGATCCTGTACGCCCGCAACGTCGGCTCGCTCGACATCCCCGAGGGGCTCGAGGTCGACTGGTCCGACACGCTCTGCCGGCGCGCCCTCGACGGCGGACCGATGTGCACGAGCGACGTGTCCGGCACGTACCCCGACAGCGTCGCCGCCCGCGAGCTCGGCCTCAGCACCTACGTGACGGTGCCGGTCAGGGACCCCAGCGGCGGGGTGTTCGGCACCGTGTGCGGCGCCGACTCCCGGGGCATCGAGATCGGCGACGACGCCCGCCAGGTCATGGAGGCGCTGGCCGAGATGGTGTCCATGCAGCTGCAGACCACTGCGGCCGTCCGCGAGCTCGAGACCACGAACCAGCTGCTGCACGAGCTGGCGTTCATCGACGGCCTCACCGGCATCGGCAACCGGCGGGCACTCGACCGCGACCTGCTCCGATCCTGCGACGAAGCCCGGACCCAGGGCGTGACGGTGTCGGTGCTGTCCGTGGACGTCGACCGCTTCAAGGAGATCAACGACCGCTTCGGGCACGTGGCGGGCGACGAGGTGCTCCAGGAGGTCGCTCGCCGACTGACAGGGCACTGCCGCGCCGGCGACGCCGTCACCCGCTTCGGCGGCGACGAGTTCGTGGCCGTGCTCGTGGGCGCCGACGTCGACGCGGCTGCTGCGATCGCGCAGCGCCTCCGCACTGACGTCGCGGCCGCCGACATCGAGACGTCGGTCGGCCCCGTCCCGGTGACCATCAGCGTCGGCGTCGCCGGCAGCGCCGACGTCGAGGACCCGGCCGACCTCCTCCGGCGAGCCGACCTCGCCCTCTACGTCGCCAAGTCCGCCGGCCGGGACGGCGTCGGCCCGCCCCGCTGACGCCGCCGCCCCTCAGCGCCAGGAGTCGAGCAGCAGGCGGGCGTCCGTGGCCGACGGACCGATGGGCCAGCCGTACCAGATGGGTGCGAGGAAGCCGAACATCGCCAGCGCCGCAGCCACGAGGACCCACGGCGCGATGCGTGCCCACCGGCCCGGGAGGGAGCGGGTCGCAGCGACGAGGGCCAGGGCGGCGAAGGGCACCAGGGGGGTCAGGTAGAAGAGGTACCCCCGGCCCAGCCCGAGCCACGGCACGTAGAGCGTCGCTCCGAGTCCGACCACCCAGGCGAGCGTGCGGTCGCGCCGGCGGACGGCCTGCCACAGCGCCAGCGGGAGGGCGGCCACGAAGGACCACCAGAGCACCGGGTTGCCCACCATCACGATGCGACCGGTCTTCCCCTCCGGGACGACGCACGGCTTGCCGTCGTCACGGGGGCAGCGCTCGAGGTAGGAGAGCACCGGACGCTCGAGCACGAGCCAGGTCGCGGCGTTCGAGCGGTACGGGTGCGTGTGCTCGAGGGCGCGGTGGAGGCGCACGAGGTCACGGTGGTGGAACACCAGCCCGGCGAACCGCTCGCTGACCGGGGCGTCGCAGTCGAGCTCGGGGCACCGCTGCTCGTAGACCTTGGACTCGGTGTAGTTGGCCAAGAAGCCCCCGTAGCTGGCGAGGTACACGAGCACCGGGACCACCACCAGCGGCAGGGCCGTCGCCACCCCTCCCTCGAGGACGGCCCGCACGGTGCCCCGGCTCGGGCGTCGCCGGCGGACCTCGCCCCAGAGGACCAGGACGATGGCGAGCAGCAGCATCGGCGCCGCCGACCACTTCGTCCCGCCCGCGAGGCCGAGCGACACGCCGGCCAGCCAGATCTCCCAGCCGGCCGGGAGGAACCGGCGCTGGACCGGGGCGCCGATGCGCTCCCGGTGGTGCCGCAGCAGGAGCAGGAGGCCGAGGGAGACGAACAGGGCGAGCGCCGCGTCCAGCATGGCGATGCGGCTCGTGGTGATGGCCAACCCGTCGAGCGCGACGAGGGCTGCTGCTGCCGCCGCCAGCCACCGGTCCCGCAACAGGAGCAGACCGGCCCCGTAGGCGGCCATGACCGTCAGCGTCCCGGCCACGGCTGCGCCGATGCGCCAGCCGACGGGGTCGAAGCCGAGCAGGGCGATGCCGGCCGCCAGCACCCACTTGCCGACCGGCGGGTGGGCCGGTCGCTCGATCTCGACACCGCGCTCGACGACGGCGTTGGCGTCGTTCGCGTAGTAGCTCTCGTCGAAGTGGATCCGGTCCACGTAGCCCAGGTCGACGAGCCGGAGCAGGGCGGCCAGGGCGAGGATGGCGAGCGGGATCGCGACGGCGACCCAGGGGCGTCGGGCGGTCACGTCAGTCGGAGAACCGCAGCAGCGGTGCGAAGGGGCCCCGCTCGAACGGCGTGGACTCGGCGTCCGGGTACGACGCGACCTCGGACGGGTCGACGAGGATCCGCTCGAGGCGGAACGCCCCTTCGGTGCCCTCGAAGGACAGTCGGTCGACGGCCACGAGACGGCCCTCCTCGAACTGCAGCAGCTGCATCTGGTACGGCACGTCGGCGGCGTCGGCGAGCGCACCGACGCCCGTCGCGCCGGCGCTCCCGGACTCGAGCAACACCGAGCCGCCCTCGTACCGGAGGTCGAAGCGGTGGGTGTGGCCGGCGAGGCCGACGTCGAACGTGCCCGGCGTGGCGCCGAGCTGGCGGATGTTGTGCACCGCCACGACGTGCGGGTCGAAGCGGCGGATCTCCCGCTCGAGCTCGGCCTCCGCGTACGCGAGCCGGGACTCGTACACGTTGCGGGGCACGCTGTTGTCGGCGGTGAAGCTCGGGTCGCCCAGCCCGAGGATCCGCACGCCGCCGACCGTCACGGTGCCCGGGTCGAGCACCGACACGCCCGCATCGGCGAGCGCCCGCCGGATGCGCGGGTGGTCGTGGTTGCCGGGCACGACGTAGTAGGGCACGTCGATGCGAGCGATGCGCTGCACGACCAGCTCCTCGAGGGTGGCGCCGAAGCTCGTCAGGTCGCCGGTATCGATGATCGCATCGACGGCGAACCGCTCGGCGGTCTCCTCGACCAGCTCGATCCCCACGGGGTTGGAGTGGAGGTCGGAGACGTGGAGCAACGTCACGTCCGACGCCGAGGGACCAGCGCTCGGACCCTCCACCGAGCGGTACAGGCCGACGAGGCGGGCGGACAGCGCCTCGAGCCGGGACTCGACCACGGACACGTCGTCGATGTGGCGCTGGACCGTGTTGACGATGTCGGGAGCCGCTGCGAGCGAGCCCTCGAACCGGGGCTGGTCGAACGCCGACGGCGAGAAGCTGGCGAAGGCGAGGGCGCCGACGGTGACGACGAACCCCACCGAGCCGACGGTGGTCGCGGCCACGTACCGGACGCGGCGGCGGGGCAGCAGGAGCCCGACGACGACTCCCGCAGCCAGGGCCACCGCCAGGCTCCGGAGCACCAGGGAGCGCAGCAGGGGGCCCATGTCGTCGTCGATGTTGGATCGGACCTGCGCGGCTGGATCCGACCCGCGAGCCAGGTCCTCGGCCAGCGCGCCGGCGCGCTGCAGGTCGATGCGGTCCAGCCGCACGTCGAAGCCGACGGGGCCGCGGTGGCTGTCGGCGACCAGCTGCCCGAGCGGCGGCAGGTCGACGTTGGTCTCGCTGGCCCGGATCCCGACGTCGATGGTCACGGCGCCCGGACCGAGCGGCCCCGCCGTGTCCGGCTGGAGGGCGAGGCTCAGCGCGCCGGCCGCGACCCCGAGCGCGAGGCAGCTGAGCAGTGCGGCAGCGGCGGATCGATGCCGCCGCACGAGCGCGCGGAGCCGGAGCACGGACCCCTCTGTACCCGGTCGGGGCCTCGGGCCGCATGGCAGCCACGGACTACGGGGACGGTGCCAGGGGTACGAAGCCCGCGTGCCCGACGACGCCCCCACCCACGAGCGCGGCGCCGCCGATCCCGCTGCGCCGTCGGCCGCCGCCCCGAGCGGCACCAACGCCGTCGTGGTCCACAGCGACCTGCGGTGCCCCTGGGCGCACGTGGCCGTGCACCGCCTGCTGTCGACGGTGGACCGCGAGGGCATGGGCTCCGAGCTGCTCGTCGACCACCGCTGGTTCCCCCTCGAGGACGACTCGATGCCGACCGACCCCGCTGCGGTCGACCGCAAGCTCGAGCCCGTCCGCGCCCTCGAACCCGGACTGGACTGGCACCGCTGGGCCGACGGCGGCGCCGAGTTCCCTCGCGACTCACGCCTCCCGGCCGCCTGGGTCCAAGCAGCGAAGCAGGTGGGCCCGGCGGCGTCGGTGGCGCTCGACCGCGCCCTGCGGGTCGCCCTGTTCGCCGAGGGTCGGGACATCTCCGATCCGGAGGTGATCGAAGCGGTGGCCTCGTCCGTGGAGGACGCGGACGTCGATGCGATCCGGGCCGAGGTCGAATCCGGTCGACCCGACGCCGAGCTCGACCGCCAGGCCGAGCTCGCCGGGTCCGACGCCGTACCGGTGAGCCCCACCATCGTCCTCGGCGACGGCACCACCTGGGCCAACCCGGGCATCGAGTCCCGCACCGAGGACGGGACGCCGGTCGTCGAGTCCGACGACCCCGGCGTCTACGCCGAGATCGTCGACGCCTACCGGGCCCAGCGGCACTACGACTGAACCGGCGGCCGCGCAGCGTGCTGCGATCGACGCGACGTGTCACGATCGGCGCGATGCGGGACGTTCACGACGACGAGGCGGCCCGCCTCGCCGATGCCCGCATGCGCCTCGCCACGGTCCAGCGGATCGCCGACCTCGCCAGCTGGGACGCCGACGTCGAGACCGACGAGGTGCACTGGTCCGACGGCATGTACCGCATCCTCGGCCTCCCCGACACGGTGGCGCCGGGGGACGAGGTGTTCTTCGACGCCGTCCACCCCGACGACCGCGCCCGGCTCGTGCAGGCGTTCGTCGACGCGCTGGAGACCTCCGGCTCGTTCACCCTCGATCACCGGATCGTGTGGCCCGACGGATCCGTGCGCCACGTGCACCAGGCGACCCTGGTCGAGTTCGACGACGGACGGCCGGTGCGACTCCTCGGGACGATGCGGGACATCACCGACCAGATGGCCGTGACCCGGAACCTGGTCGAGACCGAGTCGCGCCGACGCGACCTGCTCCACCGGCTCGTGCGGGCCAGCGAGCGCGAGCGGTCCGAGCTCGCCGGCGACCTGCACGACGGCCCCATCCAGATGCTGACGGTCGCCGCGATGCGCCTGGAGCTGCTCGGCATGGTCGACCCGGACCCGCCGGCATGGCTGCCCGATGCGGTCCAGACGGCACGCGACACCGTGGTGCAGCTGCGTGACGTGCTGGTCGAGCTCCATCCCCGTGCCGGCGCCGGCGGCGGGCTGGCCGACACGCTCGCCCAGCTGGCGCTGACCGTCGTGCCCGAGCTGGACGTCGAGGTCGTCGTGCACGGAGAGGTGACGGACTCCGAGTCGCGCGCCCTCTTCGGCATCGTCCAGGAGGCGCTGTGGGACGTCCGCGAGGGCGGGGGCGCGAGCCACCTCGACATCCGGGTCGACGTCGCAGACGACGAGGTGGACCTCATCCTCCGAGGTGGCCCTCGCACCGCCGATCCCGGCGCCGGTCTCCTCGGCCGGGCAGGGCTGCTGGGCGTCCGCGAGCGGACCGAGGGGGTCGGCGGACGGTGCACGCTCGAGGAGGCCGACGGCGACCGCGTGGTGCGCTGCCGCCTCCCGCGCCACGGCGAGCCCGGCGGTCCCGGTGCCTGAGTCGCCGGAGCTGCGTCGCATCCTCGGTCACCTCCGTAGCGCGCACCGCGTCGCAGGCATCGGCACGTGGGACGCGCACTTCGAGGGCCGGCCGGGGCTCCGCTGGTCGCCCGAGGTGCGGGCGATCGCCGGGTGGACCCTGGATCGCGACCCGACCTGGGACGAGTTCGTCGGCCTGCTGCACCCCGACGACCGTCCCCTGTACCTGGAGGTCCGGGCCAGCGCCCTTGCCGGCGAGCGGCCCTACTCGATGAACCTGCGCTTCGTCCGCCCCGACGGGGAGCAGCGCCGGGTCCACCTCCTGGCCGAGATCGTCCGTGACGCCGACGGGCGCCCGACGAGGCTCATCGGCGCCGTCCAGGACCGCACCGAGGAGATCGACGGGCTCCGCCACCTGCGGCTCACCGAGGTCGCCCGTCGCGATCTCCTGCAGCGCCTGCTCCTCATGGCCGACACCGAGCGCGGGCGCCTCGCCCGGCACCTCGCCAGCGGGCCCATCGACCGGCTCGCTGCCGTCGAGCAGCGCCTGGTGGACGAGATGCCGCCCGACGAGCCGCAACCGTGGGTGGAGGCACTGGCCTCGGTCCGCAAGGCCATCGAGTCGCTCACCCAGACCCTCTCCGCCATGCAGGAGGAGGTCACGACCAAGGACCTGGACACGATCCTGGACGACCTCACCGCCGAAGCCGTCCCCGACGTCGAGGTGTCCATCGAGCTCCCGCCGGGCTTGTCGCTGCGCCCGTCGGTGCAGGCCACGCTGCTGCGCGTCGTCCAGGAGGCGCTCCACAACGTGCGCAAGCACGCCGAGGCGAGCACGGTGCAGGTCCGCTTCGTCGACGACGGCGACTGGGCCGTGGTCGAGGTCGTCGACGACGGCCGCGGGTTCGATGCGACCTCGGTCCAGGGCGCCGCCGGGCACCTCGGCCTCGTCACCATGCAGGACCGCGTGGCCAGCCTCGGCGGCGAGCTGCTGATCCGCTCCCGACCTGGGCGCACGACCGTCGAGGCCAGGCTGCCCGTCGTCTGAGCGCCGGGATCAGACGGTCTCGTCCCTGCCGACCGACACCAGTCCCATCGACGACGCGACCACGACCGCCTCCAGCTGCGACCGGGCGCCGAGCTTGCCGAGGATGTTGCGCACGTGGTTCCGCACGGTGTGGTGGCTGAGGTAGAGCAGCTCGCTGATGTCGACCGTCGTGCGCCCCTCGGCGAGCCCGCGCAGGACGTCGAGCTCGCGCTGGGTGAGCCCCACGGGAGCGGTCTTCGGGCGGTTCAGCCAGCCGATCGCCGCCGAGAGGGTCTGGGCGTCGAAGAGGGCCTCGCCGGCGTGCACGCGCAGGACGCCCGCGGACAGGTCGTCGAGGTCTGCCGACTTGCGGACGAAGCCGGCGCAGCCTGCGGCGACGGCCTCGGCGGCGGCCTGGACCCCCTCGCTGGCCGTGAGGATGATGGAGCGCACCGGCGGCTCGAGGTCACCGATGGTGCGGGCGAGGTCCGTGCCGGTGCCGTCGGGCAGGGAGTAGTCGAGGAGGGCGACGTCGGGCTTCGTCGCCACGATCACGTCGTGGCCCTCCGCAACGGACGCCGCGGAGCCGACGACCTCGATCCCGGGCGACCGCCCGAGCGCCATGCCGATGGACTCGCGCACCATCCCGTGGTCGTCGACGACGACGACCCTGCACTCGAGATGGTGCTCTGGCTCCGGCATCGCCCCAACCTCAGTCCTGCCGCCGCCGGCAACCCTACTGGTCAACCCTCGGTCGGGCCCCTCCGCTCCGGCGGTACGGTCCGACCCATGCACGACGGCCCCGACCGCCACGCCCGCCACGTGCACGGGCTCGTCGAGGCGAGCGACATCCTGGCCCGGCCCGGGCTGTCCGCCGGCGGGCGGTTGCGTCGGCTCTGCGAGATCGCGCTCGCGGCCCTCCACGGCCACCGAGCGGCCATCGTCGTGGCCGTCGACGGTGGCGGTTTCGTCGTGCAGCACCGGGCCGGACCCGCTCCCGTCGACGGCGACGTCGAGCCGTCGGCTCTCGCGGATCCCGACGTCCTCGAGCGCCTGACCCGGCGACAGGTCATCGAGCTGGCCGCCGCCGACCTCCCGGCGGGACGGGGCGCAGCGATCGTGGGGCCCATGGTCCTCGAGGGCGACCTCTGGGGGTGCGTGTGGGTGGAGGACGTCCCGGACGGCACCGAGCGGCCCGATGCGCTCAGCGTCGCCACGCTCTCGGGTCTGGCGAACATGGCCGGGCACCTGCTGCTCGCCGAGCGCCTGCGGACGGACCGCGCCGAGGTGCTGTCCCGCGACCTGCTCACCGAGCAGCGGAACCGGCGACGGATCGCCAACCGGCTCCACGACGGCCCCCAGCAGATCCTCGTGTCCCTGCGCATGCGGCTGCAGCTCCTCGAGCGGGATGCCCCCGACGAGCTCATCGCCGAGCTGGGCCGGCTCGGGGAGCAGGTCGAAGCGGGACGGGAGGACCTCCGGGCGCTGATCCTCGACCTCGACACCATGACCGGCCACACGGTGCTCACCAACGCGCTGCGGTCGCTGCTCGAGACCAACGCCGCCGTCGCCTCCTGGGACACGACCTTCGAGGCCGACGACGGCGTCGACGACGTGAACGAGGAGACCCAGCTGACCATCGAGCGCGTCGTGCAGGAGGCCCTCGCCAACGCCCGCCAGCACGCCGCCGCGTCCGCGGTCTCCCTGCAGGTCCACCGCGACGACGCGATGATCACCGTCGTCATCGCCGACGACGGCGCTGGGATCCCTGCCGGAGTCCCCACGACCAGCACGGGTCACGGCGGGATCCGGGCGATGCACGAGCGGATCTGGCTGGTCGGGGGGACCCTGCACATCGACAGCCGTCCCGATCAGGGAACCCGGATCGTCGTCACGGCGCCACGGCACGCCTGAGCAGGGATGGCGATGTCCCGGCCGGGATGACTCATCCGTGCCTTGTCGGCGCCCGGACCCGACCACACACTGGCACCGTGCACGAACCTCGTCCGGGGACCGCCGGAACCGACCTGGTCGCCGATGGGACGACGAGCGTGGCCGTCATCGAGGACCAGCAGCTGCTGGCCGGCGCGATCCAGCGCTCGCTGTCGGCGATGGACGACCTCGAGGTCGTCGGGTGCGCACCCTCGCTCACCGCAGGCCTGGAGCTCCTCGGCACGACGCGTCCCGACGTGGTGGTCAGCGACTACCGGTTGGCCGACGGCGACGTGCCGAGCCGGCTCGGCGAGCTGCTGGCGGCGTCACCCGGCACCCGGGTGCTGGTCTTCACCGCCTGGCCGGACGAGAACAGCTTCCTGGAGGCGATGGGTGCCGGCGCCTCCGGCTTCGTCGACAAGGCCAGCCCGTTCGAGGAGTTCGTCGACGCGGTGCGCCGGGTCGCCCGGGGCGAGATCGTGGTCGGCTCCCGCTTCCTGCCCGCCCTGACCCGCCGCGCGTCCAGCGCCGACGTCGGGGCGCTGTCCCGACGCGAGCTCGAGGTCCTGCAGCTGCTGGCGGAGGGGCTCAGCACCGCCGACGTGGCCGAACGGCTGATCCTGTCGGTGAACACGGTGCGGAACCACGTCACGCACGTCCTCGCCAAGCTCGGCGTCCGGTCGCGGCTGGAGGCGGTCAACGTGGGTGTGCGGCGCGGGCTCATCCGCTTCGACCCGCCGACCTGAACGGGTCCGGCGGGTCAGCCGCAGGAAGCCCCGGGCGGCTCGTCCGGGACGTAGCCGACCTGCGTCGTCGAGGTGGTCGTCGACGTCGGCGCCTCGACGTCGATGGTGGTCGTCGGGATCTCGGGGATCGTCGGCGACGGCTGGTCGTGGAGGGTCGTGAAGTCGGCGCCGACGACCAGCACCACCTCACCCGGGCCCAGGTCCTCGTCGACGCCGAACACGACCGGACCCGACACGTGCCGGGCCAGCAGGACGGCGCCGGCCTCCTCACCCGGGGCGTGGTAGATCGCCGTGCTCGTCTCCAGCTCGATGGTGTCGGCGGGCGTGCCGGTGGTGAAGCCGATCCGCTCGAGGGCGGCGCTGACGTCCCCGGCAAGACCCTCCTCGCCGATGCCGTTCAGCACCGTGACCTCGACCTGCGCCGGCGTCAGCTCGCCGGGATCGAGCCCGCGGAAGATGTTGAAGATCGGCTCCGCCTCGCGCTCGTCGAGGTCGAGGACCGAGGCGCCGCCGGCGGTGCGGAACGGCTCGGCCGGGGTGCTGAACGTCCGCAGCGAGTCAGCGTCGAAGGAGGCGAACCGGCGGCCCAGGGACACGATGTCGGTGGCCGAGAGGGTGGGGTCGAGGCCGACGAAGTCGACGCCGACCGCCACCAGCTCGTTCAGCGTGACCGGGTTGGTGAGGCCCTTCGACACGGCCTTGCTGATGGCCTTGCGGATGAACTCCTGCTGGCGGGTCATGCGGCCGAGGTCGCCGCTCGGGTCGGTGCGCCACCGGCCGGTCTCGGGGTCCTGGATCTCGAGGTGGCGGGACCGGGCGAAGGCCAGCGCCTGGGCACCGTCGAGGTTCACGCAGCCGGCCGAGTCCACCCGCAAGCCGGAGAAGTCGTCGCGCACCGCGTCGCTGAAGTAGATCGGCACGCCGCCGACGGCCTCGACCAGGCCGCGGAAGCCGACCAGGTCGACCTCGACGTAGTGGTGGATCGGGATCCCGAAGTTCTGGCGGATCGTGTCCACCAGCACCTCTCGGCCGTGGGCGAAGGCGACGTTGATCCGGTTGTTCTCACCGGTGTCGGCGATCGGCACCCACAGGTCGCGGGGCAGCGAGAGCAGGTAGGCCTCGCCGGCGTCGGGGTCGACGCGCAGCACCATGATGGTGTCGGTGCGCTGGACCACGCCCTCGGTGAAGGAGCCGTCCTCGTCGAAGAACCCGGCGTCGGCGGGGTCGTCGGGGTCGAGCCCGTCGCGGGTGTCGGAGCCGACGAGCAGGTAGTTGCGCGGCTGGCCCGAGGCCGGCGGCACGTCGATGGCGACGTCGAAGCGGGCGATCTGGCCGAAGCGGACGTTGAGGTAGGTCGCGCCCGCGGCGGAGAGCAGCAGCACGAACGTGAGCAGCGCGCCGGCTGCGATGAGGGCGCGCTGGCCGAGGGAACGCCGCCCGACGGCGACCAGGTGCTTGCCCGACACGGGGGTCGACGGTACCGGCGCCCCCCGGCGGGGACCCAGTCGGCTACCCGTTCGGGAGCTCCTTCTCCGGCTTGGGCTCCTTCGGCAGGCCGAGGACCCGCTCCCCCACGATGTTGCGCTGCACCTCGGCGGTCCCGCCCCAGATGGTCTCGGACCGGGAGAAGAAGAACTGGGCCTGCAGCGGCGACACCGGGTACTCGCGGGCGGCGTCGCGCTTGCCGATGCCGGGCACGAAGTCGGCCTCGGCATCACCGGTGAGGATCTGGCCGTGGAGGCCGAGCACGTCGATGGCCAGCTCCATGGTGTCCCGGTGCGTCTCGGACCAGAACATCTTGTTGGTGGCACCGAGGGCGGCCACGCCGAGGTCCTGCTTGCCGGTGAGCGAGGCCGACAGCGAGCGGAGGCCGTTGACCCGCATGATCTGGATCTTCGACCACTGCCGCATCATACGCTGGCGGATGGTCGGGTCCTCGACGGCGCCGTTCTCCCTGGCGATGTCGATGATCTGGTCGAGCTCCTTCTCGAAGCGACGGTGCGACGTGGTGGCCGACGAGCCCCGCTCGAACCCGAGGGTGGTCATCGCCACCTTCCAGCCGTTGTTCACGCCGCCGACGACGTTGTCCTTCGGGCAGCGGGCGTCGGTGAAGAAGACCTCGTTGAACTCCGCCGACCCGTCGGGCTGGACGATGGGGCGGATCTCCACGCCCTCCTGGTCCATGGGCACGAGCAGGTAGGAGATGCCGGCGTGCTTCGGCGCCTCGTTGTCCGTGCGAGCGAGCAGGAAGCAGTAGTCGGCGTGCTGGGCCTGGGTCGTCCAGACCTTCTGGC
>SXGQ01468658.1_pt1 | contig 12004 bp, 10 predicted proteins | sample 3178371 | NCBI WGS metagenome assembly SXGQ01 (sample SAMN11356859, study PRJNA531348) | freshwater metagenome | isolation source: freshwater sample F1-20 | place: China: Fuxian Lake, Yuxi | collected 2017-12-25 | reverse complement strand
CCGGATATGTCTTGTTTAAGGATGACCCCTGTGTTTACTGCCCGTTCTGGCTCCAGCGCGCTCAGAGAGATGGAGCTGGCGAAGGGATTTGAACCCCCGACCGGCTGATTACAAATCAGCTGCTCTACCGGGCTGAGCTACGCCAGCCTAGACAAAACGGGAATGCTAGCACGTCTTGTGCCAGCCATGCAAACGGAAGGGCGTCATTTCCTGGAGCTCCGTCCCGGAGCTCGCCTCTGCGAACCAATCCTATCTCCTCCGGGGTGCAAACGGCCCAAGCCCTGACTTCTAGGGCTTCTCTGGCCTCCCCCGGCTCCGGCTCCGCCGCTGCCTGACCGCCTCGTACAAGACAATCGCAGTTGCGGCCGAAACATTAAGACTACCCACGTGGCCCAGCATGGGAATGCTGACCACCTGGTCACACCGTTCCCGCACGAGCCGTCGCAGCCCGTGACCCTCGGCGCCCACTACAAGCGCCGTTGGAAGAGTGAGGTCCCACTCATAGTAGGACATTTGCGCGTCGGCGTCGAGTCCCACCGTCCAGACCCCCGCCTTCTTCAGCTCTTCGAGGCTCCGGGCGATGTTCACGACGTCGGCCACAGGCACGTAGTTCACGGCCCCGGCAGAGGCCTTGGCGGCGGCGCCGTCCAGGGCGGCCGCCCGCCGGGTCTGGCGGACCACCCCGGTTGCCCCAGACGCATCCACCGTCCGCAGGATCGCGCCCACGTTCTGGGGGTCCTCGACCTCGTCCAGGACCACGATCAGCGGCGGACCGGCGGCGCCGCTGGCCAGGTCGTCCAGCGTCACCTCGGCGCGCCTCGCCACTTCAGCGACCACTCCCTGGTGGGAGCCGCCACGCGACTCGCTGTCCAGCACGTCCCGCGAGACCCGCCTCACCTTGACCCCATGGTGCGCCGCATCGTCCAGGAGACGCTGAAGGCGATCGTCGGCTCGCTCGGCCACGCGAATTTCGCGTACCTTGCCGGCCTTGATCGCCTCGGCGACGGGGTTAATTCCGTAAATGATCACGTTCGCTCGAGTCTATCGCTTTGGCGAGACCAGCTGTTCCACGTCGTGGAGGCGTCCGTTGGCCATCACCTTGCGGACCCTGGTGGTGTGGGCGATGTTGTCGAGCGGGTTCCCGTCGATCATGATGAGGTCGGCGAGCTTCCCCGCCTCGATCGTGCCAGCCTCGAGGCCGAGGGCCCGGGCCGGATTGACCGTCGCGGTCTTCAGGATGTCGAACGCCGCCATGCCGGCCATGCGATACGACATGAGCTCGCCGTGCAGGTTGATGCCGTTCGGCGTGTCGGTGCCGGCCACGACCAGGCCCCCGGCCTTCATGATGTCGAGCACCATCTTGCCGTGGCCACCGGTGGGATCGACGCCGCCGCTTGGACCCGGGGCGTTGGGCTGTGCCGCCACCTGGCGCTGCATCCACCCCGGATAGAGCGTGAAACGCGGATCATGCTTCAAGGCCGGATCATCCTCGAACAGCTTGCGCGCCCCGCCGCCCGAGATCATCGGACAGAAGATGCGCTGGCTCTTGCCAAACACCTGCACCACGTCGTCGTAGGCGGTCTGCAGCGTCGCCTGCTTGGGCGAGTAGCCGCGCCGGCTGGTGGCCGCGGTGTGCTCGGTGTTGTCGGCGCCGACGAGGGCGGCCGGCCAAATCTCGTGCGTCGCCACCGGCACGCCGATGCTGTGCGCGAACTCGACCATGCGCTTCTGCTGCAGGTCGGGCAGGCGGACATAGCTCTTGATCAGGTCGTGCTCGAGCACCTTCGCGCGCTGCAGCTCCATCTCGAACTGGCTGACGCTCGAAATGGCGATGCCCATCTTGTAGTACACGCGGTTCCATTCCATCAGGTAGCCGGTGCCGTACACCCGCGGCCCCGGACGGACCCCGGCTTCGTTCGCCTCGCGATCCTCCACCGCTTCGTACGGCGTATTGCCGGGGCTCCTCACGGTGGTCACGCCAAAGGCCAGCCACGCGCGGCCCTGCGCCTCGCCGAAGTCCTTCTGCAAGTGGGAGTGGAACTCGACCAGGCCCGGCATCACCGTGAGGTTCGCGGCATCCACCACCGCTGCCTTCGCGTGGTTGGCGGCCGCGTGCGGCACGACCGACACGATCCGGTTCCCCACCACGGTGATGTCAACGTGGGTGCGCGGTGCCGCGGTCTTCATGTCGAGCAGGCGGCCGGCATGAATCACGGTGCGGACCTTGGGGATTGCCGGCGTCCACGTCAGGTTCAGCGGCACGGTCCGGGTCTCGCCGGTCTCAATGTCGACAATCCGGAGCTGGTCGAGTGACTGGTACAGGAGGTGGCGCGAGTCGCCCTGCCAGCTCGGCGCGTGCGCGCTCTCGCTGGTGACGCGGCGCGGCGGGCCCTGCGGCTCGCCGCTGGCGGCCACCGGCCACACCGCCAGCACGCCCTCGTAGATCGCCGCCATCTTCGTGCCGTCGGGCGACCAGACCGGTCCGCCGCCACCGCGCGAGTCGATCGACAGCATCGGGATGGGCGCGTACCATTTGACGTCGCCCCCGGACGCCGAGATGGTCTGCACCTGGTTGGTGCCCTCGCGGAAACGCACGGTCATGGGGGCGATGCCGGCGAGCGCAATGCGCCTGCCGTCGGGCGACCAGGTCGGCGTGCCAGGCTGCGGCAGCGAGTCGTGAATCTTGGTGACGCGGCCGGTCTCGAGGTCGAGAATCGACATCTCGGCGACGCGCCACATGCCGTCGACGTTGAAGAAAACGAGGCGCTTGCCGTCAGGCGAGAACGACGCGCCCTGCGGCTGGGTGGTGAGGTTCGTCACCTTGCGGCTCTGGCCGCTCTTCATGTCGCGGATCCAGAGCTGCAACTGCTCGCTGTCCTTGTCGGACGAGTAGACCAGCGACGCGCCATCCGGCGACCACGACGGGTCGGTGTCGAGCGCCGCGTCCTTCGTCACGTTGACCGCCGCCCCGCCGACCGGCATCACGTAGATGTCGCCGACGGCCGCAAAGGCGATCTGCGTGCCGTCTGGAGAGATGACCGGCCGCACGATGCCGAGCGCCTTGCGCGGCGTGGTCGAGGTGAAATCGCGCACCCGCCGCGTGTACTGCGGACGGGTCACCTGCAGGGTGGCCGTGAAGTCGAGTGTCTGCATGGGCAGCCCGGCCAGCGACCGCCTGCGGATCTTGCCGTCCGAGACGTAGATGACTTCCGAGGATGAGGCCCAGGCGGCGCGGAACGCGAACACGTTCTCGGCGCCGGTCACGGGCTTGCCATCCAGTTCGAAGCGCGTCTCGCGGCCCGCGGTCACGTGATACAGCAGCTGGCCACCCGGCCCCCAGGACGGCGCGTCGACGCGCGCGCCCGTGACGGTGCGGACTTTCCGCTCGGCACCGGTGGCCAGGTTGATCACCCAGACGCCGTCGTAGGCATCGCGCGACGAGGCAAACGCAATCTCGGTGTCGTCTGGCGACCAGGTCGGCATGAAGTCTTCGCCCGGGGCCTTGGTCACCTGGGTGATCGCGCCGGTCCGGGTGTCGAGCATCCAGATGTTGTAGTCACTGCCCATCGGGTCGCCCCGGTCCGACGAGAACGCCACCCGTGTGCCGTCGTGCGACCAGATCGGCTCGCGATCGTCGAAGGTTCCCCACGTCAGCTGGCGCTGGTTGGTGCCATCGGGGTCGATCGACCAGATGTCGTAGCCGCCATCGCGATAGGCAAAGTACGTGATGGTGCGGCCGTCGGGCGACCACATGGGCTGGCGGGCATCGTTGAACGGATCGGTGATGCGCGTCATCGTGCCGCCGGTGGCCGGCAGCGTCCAGATGCTGCCCTGCATGTCTACGGCGAGCGTGCTGCGGTCGGGCGAGACGGCCACCGACATCGAGGTGCCCTCGCTGACGGTGACATCGATCGGCGCTGCCACCTGAGCCACCCGCGGCGGGCGCTGCGCCACGCCGGACGAGGACACGACCGACAACAGAACAGCGGTAGCAAGCGCGATGCGGCGAGTGATCACCAGACCTCCGTTGGCTCAGTGGGATTTGTGAATCAGATGAATCCGTGAAATCTGTGAAAATCTGTGGCTGTAATTTTCAAATCGGCGGCCGGCGCAGGTGCCACTCGGTGGCACGCTCGAAGGCATCGCCAATCCGCAGCAGCGTCGCCTCGTCAAAGGCGCGGCCATACAACTGCAGGCCGATCGGCAGCGCCGGCGGGCCGGCCGAAAAGCCGCACGGCAGCACCAGGGCGGGCAGGCCGGTCATGTTGCCCAGGAACGAATTGCCACCGCGGAAACGCGCCGGGGTCGAACCCGGCTTGACGTCGGTGGCCGCCAGTTCCGGCGTCTCGAGCAGCCCGGCCACCGCGGTATTCGCGGGCACCGCCATGCAATCGCACGTGGTGAACACCGCGGCCATCTCGTCCATCAACATCGTCCGGATGCGCAGGGCCTTGATGTAGTCGGTGGCGGGATAGAACCGGGCCGCATCCAGTCGCTCGCGGACGATCGGGTCGAACAACTCCGGGGTCTCGCGCAGGCGCTTCTCGTGGAACTGCGCCGCTTCCGCCATGGCGATGATCCACCCCGCCGAGGTCGCATACTGGGCGTGGGGCACGTCAACGTCCACGACCGTGGCGCCGCGCGCGCGCAGCGTGGCGACGGCCTCGGCGTACGCACGCGCGCTGTCGGCCTGGGCGCCCTCGGCAAAGTGGCGAGTCGGCACGCCGATCCGGAGGCCTTTCAGCCCGCCGCCGAGCGCCTTGACGTAGTCAGGGACGGCGTCGCGCGTGCAGGTGCGATCCAACGGATCGGCGCCGGCGATCACTTGCAGCATGGCGGCCGCGTCCTTGACGCTGCGCGTCATCGGCCCGGCATGATCCAGCGTCCACGCCAGGGTGGTGACGCCGTGCCGGCTGACGCGGCCATAGGTTTGCTTCAATCCGACGATGCCGCAAAACGCGGCTGGACCACGAATCGAGCCGCCGGTGTCGGTGCCGATGGACAGCGGCACCATGTGCGCCGCCAGCGCCGTGCCCGATCCGCTCGAGGACCCGCTGGGCGTCCGCGCGGGATCCCACGGGTTGCGCGACGGACCAAAGCCCGAGACTACGCCGCTCCCCATGGCGAACTCGAGCAGGTTCAGCTTGCCGACCAGGATCGCGCCGGCGGCGGCCAGCCGGGCGGTGATGGTGGACTCGAAATCCGTCACCTGCGTCGCGGTGACCTTGGAACCATTCGTGGTGCGAATGCCCCTGGTGGCCAGGATGTCCTTGGGCGCGTAGGGAATGCCGTGCAACGGGCCGCGATAGCGGCCGCGCACGATCTCCTGTTCGGCGGTGGCCGCGGCTGCCCGCGCCTGTTCAGGGGTCACCGTGATGAACGCATTCAGCTTGGGATTGAGCGCCTCGATCCTCGCGAGATACGCGTTGGTCAGTTCTACCGGCGAGATCTTCTTCGCCTTGATCAGGGCGGCTTGCTCTGCCGCGGATTGAAACAGGACGGCCGCGTCGAGCGCCACGGCTAACGCCTCACCAGGAACACCAGGCCCGGCTCGACCGCGTCTGGAATCTCCAGGTCGCGAACGGCCTGGGTCTGATCGAGATTGCGCTGCACCGCAACCCGGCTCACCTCGAGGCGCTGCTCATCGAAACTCCCCGACAGCAACGATGCGGCGCTTCGAAGCGCCGCGCCCGTCACCTGCGGCGTGGCTTGCGCCGCCAGATCCGCAGCCACCACACCGGAGAATCCCAGGGCCGTCAGAATCTGCAGGACGTCACGGCGACTAACTTGCGTGTTCGAGTGACTGTGGTCCATGGTAATCCGCCTCACGCCAACATCCTCGCCGCGAACGCGGCCCGCTGCTGGCAACTCGCCACGGGCGCCAATCCCGAGTCGCGCAGGTCGGCAGCCCGATCGATGGCCGGGAGGATCAGGTCGAGTTCGGGGCCTTCGGCCGCGCCAGTCAGGATCTCGCGAATCGGGTGGAACAGCCCTTTGCCCTTAAGGCCGGTGCGGTCCTTCACACGGCCAGCCATGGCGCGGAACGTCTCCTTGTCCACCAGCCGCAAGCCACTCGACAGTTCCGCCGCCAATGCCGCGGCGACTTCCGGCAGCCCAGTTTCGTTCTCGAGCGGCGCCGCGGGCTCGAGGAACACACTCTCGAGCCGATCGGCGAGTTGCGGCAACCGGTCCACCGACGTCGCCATCGCTGGCAACACGCTTTCAAGCCACGCTCGGCCTTCAGCCGACAGCGGTCCGACGATCTGTTTGCGCGCGCGCAGGTGCGGCTCGGCCAGGTCCGCCAGGCGGCCGGGAGGGCACAGCTTCAGGTAGTGACGGTTCACCCACGCCAGCTTGTCCTCGTCGAACACGCCGGCGCTGTGCGCGACGCTCTCGAGCCGGAAGCGGCGCGCCAGTTCCTCGGCCGGCAACAACTCTTCGTTCTGCCCTGGCGACCAGCCGATCAGCGCGAGGTAGTTCACCAGCGCTTCCGGCAGGTAGCCCTTGTCGCGGAACTCGCGCACCGACGTGGCGCCGTGCCGCTTCGACAGCGGCGCGTGGTCCGGCCCCATGACCAGCGACAGGTGCGCAAACGCCGGCGGGGTGTAGCCGAACGCCTCGTAGAGCAGGATCTGCCGCGGCGTGTTCGAAATGTGATCCTCGCCGCGAATCACATGCGTCACCTTCATCAGCTCATCGTCTATCACCACGGCGTAGTTGTAGGCCGGAATGCCGTCGGAGCGCACCAGCACCGGATCGCCAATGACATCGGTGTGGAACGTGACCGGACCGCGCACCACGTCGTTGAACGTGACCTCGCGTCCTTCCGGCACGCGCAAGCGGATGACAGCCGCCTCGCCATTGGCGCGGCGCGCCTCGGCTTCGGGACGCGGCAGGTCGCGGCAGGTACCGGGGTACTTCGGGGGCAGTGCCGCGGCCAGTTGCGCCTTGCGCTGGGCGTCGAGCGTCTCCGCGGAGCAGAAGCAGTAATAGCCTTTTCCCTCGGCCAGCAGGCGGGCTGCATGATCGGCATAGGTCTGCATGCGCTCGGTCTGGCGATAGGGGCCGTACTCGCCGCCCGCCTCGACGCCTTCGTCCCACTGCAAGCCCATCCATCGCAGATCGGCCAGGATGGCCTGTTCCGATGCCTTCGTCGAACGCTCGAGGTCGGTATCCTCAATCCGCAGGATGAACGTGCCGCCCTGTCCGCGAGCCAGCAACCAGTTGAACAGCGCAGTACGGGCATTGCCGACGTGCAGGTGGCCGGTGGGCGACGGGGCGAAGCGAACTCTCATGGGTGGCATTCCGATCTTAACGTATGCTTCCCCTGTCCCCTGACTTGGAGGTCACCTCATGGTACGAAGCGTTTTGACAGGATTCGGCGTGGTACTATTCGCGGGTCACACGTTCGCCCAGGCGCCGGCACCCGCCGCGGCCCCCGGCCCTTACGACGCGGCGCTCGCCGCGGCTCCGGCCAACATGCGCGAAGGCGCAATGGTCATCAAGTGGAAGGCTGACGGCACCTACGACACACTCCGTCCCGGCACCAACCGGCTGATGTGCTACGACCAGGCCGGCGACGCGGGTGAGCAGCCGATCTCGTCGCAATGCACCAGCGTCGGCAATCTCGAGCGCGTCAAGCAGAACAAGATTTACGAAGCGAAGATCGCCGATCGCACGGCCCGCGAAGCGGCCTTGACTGAGCTCGAGAAGGCCGGCACGCGCGTGAAGCCGGAATTCGGCTCGGTGTTCTACACGCGGCAGGGTAAGGATGCGACGGCGATGCGCCTGCACGTGACGATCGCGGTTCCGAACGCCACGGCGGCGTCGCTGGGCATCCCGGACAACAACAAGATGGGCGGCGCGTGGATCATGGCCGCGGGCACGACCGCGGCGCACATCATGACGCCCGGGAGCTAAGCACTCACCAGCAAGGCCACGGCGTGGCAAGCCATCGCTTCGCCGCGGCCCATGCTATCGACCCCTTCGTTGGTCTTCCCTTTCACGCTCACCGCCGCCACCTCCACCTGTAGCGCGGCGGCCAGGTTGCCCCGCATCGCCGCCAAGAACGGCAGCAGCTTCGGCTTCTGCGCAATCACCGTCACATCCACGTTCGAGACGCGATAACCGGCGGCATGCACGTGGGCGAGCGCACCGCGCAGCAACGCGATGCTGTCGGCGCCCTGCCACTTCGAATCGGTATCGGGAAACAGGCGGCCAATGTCGCCCGCGGCCGCCGCGCCGAGCACCGCGTCGGTCACGGCGTGACAGACGATGTCGGCGTCGGAGTGGCCGTCGAGACCGCGATCGTGCGGAATGGTCACACCGGCCAGGATCAGCGGCCGGCCGGCGACCAGCCGGTGCAGATCGTAACCGTTGCCGATGCGGATCTGGCGATGGCTGAAGCCATCGGCCTCCGAACGTCGGTTGGTTTGCAGAGCGACGGCTTTCGCCGTCGCGAGATCTTTCGGCGTGGTGATCTTCATGTTGCCTGGATCGCCCTCAACGAGATGGACCGGGAGGCCGAGGCGCTCGACGAGCATCGCCTCGTCGGTCACGTCAATCTCGCTGCCGGCGGCGAGCGCGCGGGCCAGCACGTCGCGGCGAAAGGTTTGCGGCGTTTGCGCGAGGAACACCGATTCGCGCGGCACCGTGGCGGTGACCGGCCGCGAGCCGTCGGCCATGCCGGGCCCGGCCTGCTTGACCGTGTCGCGCACCGGGATGGCCGCAATCGCCGCGCCATGGGCAATCGCCGCGTCGATCGCGCGGCCGATCATGGCGGCCGTCACAAACGGGCGCGCCGCGTCGTGGATCAGGATGATGTCCGCGCTGGCCGCGGTCTTCGCAAACGCCTGGCTCACCGAGTCCTGGCGCCGCGCCCCTCCCGCGACGAACGTGAGCGGCTTGCCGGCGCCGTCCGCCCATGCGGCAGTCGCGCTCGCCAAGTAATCCGGCGGCACCGCCACCACGATCTCGTGAATGCGATCGCTCGCCACCAGGGCGTCGATGCTCAAGTCGAGGATCGAGCGGCCGCCGAGTTCCAGAAACTGCTTGGGGCGGTCGGCGCCAAGCCGGACGCCCCGTCCCCCGGCGGCAATGATGGCGGCTACGTGCATGCGGATCGGCCGATTGTACTCCGGCCCTTGCCGGCCCGCCGGCCCGAGCCTCAGCCCTTGACGCCGGCCATGCGCAGGAAGGCCATCATCGGGCACCAGCGGGTAAACGCCGACTGGAACAGGTTCAGCCCGACAAACGCCGTAAACCACAGGAAGCCGGGATGCACATACATCCCCTGTAGCACACTGGCCATCACAAAAGCCCCAGCAATCAATCGCAACATCGGTTCTACGGTCATCGGGCAGGCCCTCCGTCGGCCTCGGGAATGAACAGCACGGGAATCGCGCAGGTCTGCAACAGCGGCTCGCCCACATGCGATCGCCAGTTCGCGGTCCTCGGCACGGGCACCGGGACGGCCGCCCACGTGGCGTTGACGCGAGCACGGGCGGCCGGCGCATCGTCGCCTGCCACTGCGGTCACGGTGCCGCCAACCCGTGCAGCAATTTCGCCGGCCAGTTGCCGCGAGCGATCCGCAGGCGTGTGCGCGTCGAGCAGCAGCAGGCCGCGGGCAAACAGTTCATGCGGTGCATGCGGTTCGTCACTGGCGTGCACCACCAGCAGCGGCACGTGCGTCTCACGCAGGACGCGCTCGGCCACGGATCCCAACCACCACCGGGACGGCCCTCGCCGGCCATGGGTCCCCATCACGATCAGGTCCGCGTCTCTCGCCGCGTGCAGGATGGCATCGACCGCCGTCCGGCTCTCGACGATGGTCGTAAAGGCCTGCGGCGTCTGGCGCTTGCCGAATTTCAGCAGGTACTCGCCGGCCCGCTTCTGGTTGGCCCGCTCTTGGCCTTCGAGCGCCTGTAACTGGGCGGGCGTGAAATACGGCGGTGCCTCGAGCGACTCGGCGTGCATCAGCCACAGCGCGGCGCCGGTGCGCGCGGCGAGTTCGCCGCCAATCGCCACCGCGCTGGCCGACGCCCTGCTGTCCCGACCACGGCCCTGAGGTAGCATGGGGCCCGCCGCCGGATGCGGCGTGGAGCCACACCCATGATTACCAGACGCGATTTCGTGAAGACCGCTTCCGCCACCCTGGCCGCGGCGTCGCCGCTGTCGGCGGAACTGCTCATCCAGCGCACGGTGCGCCCGGTCGTCATCGCCGATTTCTCGGGATGGGAGTTCAAGAACGGCGGCGCCGAGAACGCGGTGCAGCGCGCCTTCCGGCTGATCACCGAGGGCAAGGACGTCCTCGACGCGCTCATCGCCGGCGTCAACATCCCCGAACTGGATCCGCTCGAGACCGGCATCGGCTACGGTTCGCTGCCCAACGCCGACGGCGTCATTCAACTGGATGCGTCGTGCATGCACGGCCCCCGGAAGCGCGCGGGCGCGGTGGCCGGCATCGAAGGCGTCCGCACGCCGTCGCTCGTGGCCCAGGCCGTGATGGACCACACCGACCATCACTTGCTCGCCGGCGACGGCGCCCAGCAGTTCGCGCGCGCGATGGGGTTCACCATCGAAGACGACCTCAACACCGACAATTCGCGCCAGCTGTGGCGCGAGTGGAAGCGCCGACTCGACCCCGAGCACTGGCTCGATCCGAACGGCGACGGGCGCAAGCCCAAGCCGCGGCATGAGAAAGACCCGGGCGAGCTGGCCGCGCGCGGCCTGGCGGCCGGACGTTCGATGGTCCGCGACGGCCTCCTCCGCGAAGGCAGCTTCTGGGGCACCATCAACTGCGACGCCATCGGCCCCACCGGCGACATCTGCGGCGTGACGACGACGAGCGGCCTGGCGTGGAAGATTCCTGGCCGCATCGGCGACTCCCCCATCCTGGGCGCGGGGCTCTACGTGGACAACGAAGTCGGCGCCGCCGGTTCCACCGGCCGCGGCGAAGCCAACCTCTACAACCTGTCGTCGTTCCTGGTCGTCGAGGGCATGCGCCGCGGCCTGGCGCCGAAGGACGCGGCGATGGAGGCGCTCAAGCGCATCCGCGCCAATACCGTCGAGGCGCGTCTGCTCAACGCGAAGGGCAACCCCAACTTCAACATCCGCTTCTTCGCGCTGAACAAGCGCGGCGAGTATGCCGGGGTGGCGATGTATCACGCCGGCGAAACGAAATACGCGGTGTGCACCGAGAACGGCGCACAGACGCTCGAGCTCGAGCCACTGCTGCCGGGCGGGCCCGAGGAGTAGGCATCCGAACCGCAGGACCATGGGCATGAACCGGCGCGCGTTTCTGCAGTCCACCACCGCGGGATTTTTCGCCGCGCCGGCGGTGATGAGCCGCGTGCTGCAGGAGTCGGCCGCGCCGGCCATGCCGGGCGGCGTGCAGGTCGGCGATGTCACGTCCACCCGCGCCATGATCTGGAGCGCCGCCGATCGCCCGGCGCGGATGATGGTGGAACTGTCCCGTGACGAGCGCTTCACGTCACCGCGGCTCATCGAGGGGCCGGTCGCGCTGGAGAACAGCCAGTTCACGGCGAAGCTTGATCTCGGCGGCCTCACCGCCGGCGAGCCCGTGTTCTATCGGGTCTGGTTCGACGACCTCGCGCGGCCGGGCCTGCAGAGCGCCCCGGTCACCGGCCAGTTCCGCGCCGCCCCCACGGCCGCCCGCCCACTCACCTTCTGCTGGTCCGGCGACGTCGTCGGCCAGGGCTGGGGGCTCAACGCCGCCTTCGGCGGCCTGCGCCTGTACGAAACCATGGCGCGGCACCATCCGGACCTGTTCATCCACTCCGGCGACATGATCTATGCCGACGGTCCGCTGGCGGCTGAAGTGACGCTCGATGACGGCTCCACCTGGAAGAACCTGGTGACGCCGGCCAAGAGCAAGGTCGCCGAAACGCTGGCCGAGTTCCGCGGCAACTTCGCTTACAACCTGCTCGACCCGCATGCGCGCGCGTTCAACAGCCAGGTGCCCATGGTGGTGCAGTGGGACGAT
>SXGQ01157162.1_pt1 | contig 12005 bp, 7 predicted proteins | sample 3178371 | NCBI WGS metagenome assembly SXGQ01 (sample SAMN11356859, study PRJNA531348) | freshwater metagenome | isolation source: freshwater sample F1-20 | place: China: Fuxian Lake, Yuxi | collected 2017-12-25 | reverse complement strand
TGCGGGTAATCAGGATGCAAGCACCTGGAATCACAATGCGCGGTAACGTCACGAGAGCCTCCCGGAGCGCACACGTCGACGCTCCAACCTCCCTAATGCCGACGAGGTCCCGTTCCGCGCGTCCGAAATCGAACATTTTTTCCCAAGGCCCCCCTGAGCACGCCGCGAGGCCGTTCCCAGCGATACCTCTCTCCTTGGTTCGCGCGCCTCAAGCAGGGTATCCGGCATCTGCCTAACTCGGTGCTGTCTCCAGGACAGTTTGTTCCCAGGGTTCTCTTTAAAGCCGCTTCCAAGGCTCGTCTACGTGATCCCGCCCGCCACTCCGCCGTCGGCATTGCGGGGTCGTGAGCAGCCTGCTAGACCCGGCGACACTTCGTTCGGCTAGGGACGCGCATAAACGGTCCTGTTCCGGGTCGAGGCATTGATGGGTTCGGCGCCATCGCGCGCCGCTTTACCTCTTATCTCATCCTGTGAGCCTTGTGCTCGACTTCGTTTCCTTGCGGCCTGTCCCGTCGGAGGCTCGGTCGGGCCTGATCCCTGATTCCCCCAAGCCTGTGGGCGTGCTATTGTATCGACTCGCCCGGCTCCGCCGGACCGGAGAGGTCCTTGCACCCGCCGCGGCAAGGCCTCGCCCAGCCCCTCCCTCAGGTGGTCCCCGCATGCGCAACCTCTCGGTCCCTGCCGTCCTCATCGGCCTCTCTGCCTGTGGCGGCGACACAGCTTCCGCACCAGTCGACGCGGCGGCTCCTGACGTGAGCCAAGCCAGTGATGGCGGCTCTGGTGACACGGCGTCGGGTCCGACGACCGAGCAGCAAGCCATCCTTGGCGTGCCCAAGACAGGCGAGGTCTCCCTCCCCGGGCTGACTGGCGAGGTTCAGGTCGTTCGGACCGCAGGCAACATCCCGCACGTTTACGCCGAGAACCGGCTCGACCTCGCGCGCGCGACGGGCTACGTGCAAGCCGCTGACCGCTTTTTCTTCATGGATCTTCAGCGTCGCCTCGGGCTCGGGACGCTCGCGGCCCTGCTCGGCGACGTGGCCCTAGAGCAGGACATCGAGTCGCGCGGCACCGGCGTCACCGCGATCACGGACCGGCTCGATGCGCATATCTCCGAGGACTTTCGCGCATACCTGCAAGCCTTTGCGGACGGGGTGAATGGCTATATCGACGCCGTTCGGGCGGGCACAGCCCCGCCGCCCTCGGAGACGCAGTTTGCTGGCCTGCTTGGTTTCGACGCCCCGGCCGACATGATGCATCCGTTCGGTGTTCGGGACATGTTGGCCCTCATCGCCGTCGTGATGCACAGCACGAACTTCGAGACCGACGACGTCGGACGGGACAACGCCTGGCGCAAGCTCGAGGGATTGTTCCAAGGCGCTCCGAAGGCTGAACTTCGGAAAGCCGGTTATGTCGCCGACGTGTTCACCGACGTGCGTCCCATCTTCCCCGAGACCCGCTCGACCCCCGGCTTCCCCGAGGGCGCGCCTGCCTCAGTTCCGCGCAGCGCGCGTCCGGCCCGGGCCGAGGCGAAGGTCCCCTCCGGTATGCTCGAACGCCTCGACGCGCGCCTGACCGCACGGGCCCTCCGCGCCGGCAAGCACCGCGAGGCCGGTTTTGGCTCGAACGTCTGGGCCGTCGCCGGGTCTCACGCTGAAGACGGCTGGGCCTTTCTTGCGAACGACGGTCACTTGTCGCTGTCCGTTCCGCCGCTCGGCTACGCGGCTGGCCTCGACACGACCGTCTTCCGCGCTGATGATCCGCACCCCCCGATGAAGCAGATGGGCGGGTGGCTCGGGAACTTTCCGGTCATCATCGGCGGCACCAACGGCAAGGTCGCTTTCGGTGGCGTCAACCCGGTCCTCGACATCACGGACTGGTATCGCGAGGAAATCCGTCTCGGTGATGACGGGCGCCCTGCTGAGAGCCGCTTCGGGGGCGACTGGAGGCCCCTCGTACGGGTGGAAGAGACCTACAAGGTCGCCGACGTCGCGCTGCTCGGCAGCGTCGGGCGGGACGAGGCCGTTGCGCGCTGGACGACTTTCGACGGGCGCTGGTTGACCGCTGTCGAAGGGCGCGTGCTCGGTGCGGACGAGGCGCCCGCAGATGGCGAGACCGCCATCTGGATGCTCGGGGAACGCGTCGTGCCAGGCGATACTGACGAGGACGGTGTCGTCACCGCCGTCAGCTTCGACTACGTGGCGTTCGACGCGACGCGGTGGCCCGAGGCCCTCTTCAAGGCGGGCTTTGCGGAGAACGTCGACGACTTCCGCGAGGCCACGCGCGGATTCGTGGGGTCCGCACTCTTCATGTCCGCGGTCGACTCTGCAGGCAGCATCTACTACACGAGCTACCAGGCCGTCCCTTGCCGCAGCTACCTTCCGCGCGATGGCGGCGTCTTCGGCGAGGGCGGCGACCCGACGCGACTGCTCGACGGGACCCGCTTCGGCGGATTCTCGGTCATGAGCGACGCCGAGGGTCGAGCGGACGAATCCAGGAACGCGGCCGATCCCTACGCCTGCGTCATTCCGCAAGCCGACATGCCGCAGGCCAAGAATCCGGCATCAGGTTACGTGTTCAACGCCAACAACGACCCCGCGGGTCTGACGGCCGACGGGGACGAGCGCAACGACGCGTATCACATCGGCGGCCCCTGGAGTTCTGTCCGCGGGAACACCATCGAGCGTGACCTCGCCGCTGCGACGGCCGACCGCAAGGCGACGATGGCCGACATGACCGCGGCGCAGGCGAATCATCAGTCGCGGCTCGGCGAGAGGTTCGCGCCGCTGCTGCTCGAGGCCATTGCGCGGGCGGCGAGCCTCGCTGCGACGGACGGTCCGAAGACGCCCGCCGAGGCGCGGATGGCGGCGATCTCCGAGGCCCATGGCGCCCGCTTCTCCGAGGTCGCGACGCGGCTCACGGTCTGGGGCGGCCGAGGGTTTCACGCGGCGTCGGGGGTCGAGACCTTCTACGCGGCGCCTGACGCGGACGACCGGGCCGACGCGGTCGCGACGTCGATCCTGAACGCCTGGCTCCCGCGCTTCCTCGGCAGGGTATGGGACGACGAGCGTATCGACGCGTGGCGCGACGGGCTCGAGCACCGGGTCGCCGCGACGCTCCGTTTCCTCGCTGGACGCGGGGATGGCAACCCGGCTGAGCTCGCCAGTTGGGACGCTGAGACCGGTGAGGCCGTCTTCTTCGACGACGTCGGGACCACCGAGGTCGAGGTCGCGGATGAACTGATGCTGAGCGCGCTAATCGCAGCGCTTTCGGCGCTCGAGGCGGCCCCGTCCGAGCCCGGGAAGTTCGCCTTCGGCTCGACCGACATGAACACCTGGCTCTGGGGCCTCAGGCACACGGCCCGCCTCGAGTCCGTGCTGGCGCCCTACCTCGCCGGGGCCGGACCCCTTGGCGCCATCGGCGACATGTTCTCGATCACGACCGACCGCCTGCCGCTCGCGGCGGACCTCGCGGCGGGCGACCCTCGTCGGGGCCTCAAGTGGTTCCCACGGTCGGGCGACCACTGGGCCGTCGACGCATCGAACACCGGCCTGTCCACCGAGAACGTCAGCTTTGGCTACGGACCGGCGATGCGGCTCGTGATGGCGCTGAAGGGCGGCGAGGTGAAGGGTTACTTCGTCCTGCCTGGCGGGCAGAGCGGCGTGACCGACAGCCCGCACTTCGATGATCAGTTGAGGCTCTGGCTCGCCAACGATTATCACGCGTTCCGCTTCTCGGTCGCGGATGTCGTGGCTGGCGCGACCGGCCGCGAGCGCTTCATCCCGGCCTCCGAGTGAGGGCGGGGGCGGCCTGAGTATGGCGGAAGCTCAGGGGAATCGAACCCCCCCAGAGCCCACGAGGGACCCCACAGCGGTTTTGAAGACCGCGCAACCCACCAGGGCCGTGGAGCTTCCACGGCTGAGATGACACGGGGCGGCCAGGACAGCAAGCGCGGTCGCGCCGCCTCCGGTGTGCTGCGCCGCGGGGCGCTCCGCTGCGAGCAGGCCTTCGGGTGCGCAGCGGGCCAGCGACCAACAAGCGGGAGGGCAGGATGGGCGGATGTCGAAAGGTGTGGATGTTGGCGTGGCTTCTCGTCGGTTGTGCGACGGTCCCGAGACCGGCGGTCGCGCCGGGGGAGACGTCGGCGGGCGCTGCGTCCGAGGTGGCTCTGTGTGGCGCCGAGCTGCACGAGGACGCCGTGCTCGGACCTGTCCGGGAGGCTCCCGTCGGGGATCGTGCGCTCGGTGCGACCTGCGGGCCGGACATCGGGGCCTGCGCAGCCGATGGCGTCTGCGTCTTTCCGGACTCGGCTCCGTGCGGGGATGGCGGCGTCTCCGGTGTTTGCGAGGCACGCCCGACAGGCTGTCGCCGGGACTGTCCGAGGGTCTGTGCCTGTGGCGATGAAACGTTTTGCAATGCGTGCGTCGCGAAGGCGCGCGGCTTCTCGGTCCGTGGGCGTGGCGCCTGCCCGGAGACAACGCATGACACGCCTTGATGAGGGTCATTCGCTTCCGTTGCGTCTCGGTTGCGCGACTGCCGCCGTACTCCTGCTGGGGCCTTCGCCTGCTCCCGTGCGCGCCGAAGGGTCGCCGGACATGGCTGTGGTTCGGGCGCCCATCGTGGACGGGCGGGTCGCGACGGAGGCTGAGCGGCACGCCACCGTGGCGCTCGTCTACACCTCCGATGGGGAGGTCTGGTGCACCGGGACGTTGGTCGCGCCGCGCGTCGTCGTGACGGCCGCCCACTGCGTCGTCGAGCAGGACCTGAACACCGACGCGGTCACGCGGCGCATGGAGGCGAGCGAGATTGTGGCCATCGCTGGCCCGGTCGAGGCCCGCGACGCCACCGGGGCGCAGGTGCACGCGATCGAGCGGATCGCCCTTCACCCGGGCTTCCCGAACGGCACGCCATCCGATGACCCCACGGGGGCGGGGCGTTACGACGATATCGCCGTGCTGGTGCTCGAGACGCCCGTGACCGAGCTGACGCCCGCGCTCATTCCGACCGCCGACGCCGCCCGCGCGAGCCTCGTCCCGGAGACGCCGCTCACGATCACTGGCTACGGGACCGTCGACGCCGATGGCGCGGGGGGAGGTGTGCTCTACATCGCCGAGTCGCCCTTCGTGCGGCTTGTCGATCTGGAGATCGTCGCAGGCGGCGCGGGCTTTCCCGACACCTGCCCAGGCGACTCCGGAGGGCCCGCGTATCTCCTCGGAGGGGGTGTAGCCGCTCTGGTCGGTGTGACGTCGCGCGGGTCGGCCAACGTCGACTCCACTTGTGGCGAGGGCGGGCTCTACACGTTCGCACCAGCGTACCGCGACTGGATCGTGCGCAGCGCGAACGGGCTCTACTCCCCCGATGCCGTGGTCCCACCGCCACCCGAAGAGGCCTGTGACCCGGCCACGGAGGACTGCGGCGAGCCCCCACCCGAAGAGGCCTGCGACCCGGCCACGGAGGACTGCGGCGAGCCCCAACCCGAAGTTATCTGCGATCCAGCGGTCGAGGCGTGTGAGGCGGCCTGCGACCCGGAGACCGGGGACTGCGACGCCACCACGTCTGACACGGGCTGCAGTGGCGCGTCAGGCGCCTTCTGGTTCACCGCCCTTTTCGCGCTTGGACGAGGGCGCCGCCGTCTCTGACGGGGCCTGTCGCGTGCGCGGCGTGCGACGTCAAGGGCTGGGGCTTTGGGAGGCCTACCGCAGGATGCCGCTGAAGGCCTCGGCGGCATCCCGGGCCCGCAGCGCGAACGTCTCGCCGACGCGCACGAGCCCTTGCGTCGTGAGGCCGGGGACGACCTCGACATACCACTCGGCCACGAGATCGAGGTCGTCGTCGAAGTAGACCTTCACGATGCCGGCCTTGTTGGTCTCATTGGCCTGCGCGAGCCATGTTCCGTCGAACGACTTCGAGGGGTCTCGAGCCCACACGACATACATGCGCACAATCTCGCGGTCCGCGTTGGGTTGCGTCAGCAGGACCACCCCGAGGTCCTCGATGCGCGTGACGACATCGCCTCCCTCCACGTTCGAGCTCAGCCCGCGCGCCTCGAAGGCCGAGCGCAGCGCCTCGAGGTTGTAGAGGTCGGCGTCAATGACGGGCGCGAGTGGGGGCGAACGCACCTCGGAGGTGGTTGCGCAACCGCTTCCACCCGCCGCGATCAGCGTGACCAACGCCCAACCGCGAACCCGCTTCACCCATCGGCTTGCAAACATGGTGTCCTCCGTTCGGGCCCACGCCCGCAGGATCTGGGTAACACGGCTGCGGGGCGCTGTCCTTGCTCGTGCAGGTCTCCATCTGTCAGGGCGGCGCAACAGCGTGGGGTTCAGCCCCAGACGGCGCGGTAGCCGAGGTCGTGACCGATGCGCTGCGAGAAGCGGCGCACGGACGCGCTCGCCATCTTCTCGCTGAGGGCCACCGGAATGCGTGTCGTGAGCCAGCCGCCGAGGCCAAGCGGCTCTCCGACGGCCGGGCCGACGCGTGGAGGCGGGCACGCAACCCGGGCCTCGAGGCGCCCCGCTCGCGTCAGGATGTCGAAGAGGTCGCGCAGCACGATGTAGGCGGTGTCGTTCAGGTGGGTCGCCCAGTTGGCCGCCGGCATGAAGTCGATGAGGTGAATGAGCTGATAGTTCAGGGCGATCCAGATATCGGCCGCCCCGAGCTCGATGGGGGCGTTGTCGATGACGCGCGTCAGATGCAGCGCACGTAACGCGTCGGGGCGGTTGAGGTTGCGCCGCAACTCGCGCCGCAGGTCCCCTGCGTAGAGCAGTCTCAGGACGGACGGGAAGGCCTCGATGTGGGTCCACTCGAAGGGCGTCACGAGGCCGCGCAGAGCGGGGATCTTCGCGCGGTCCATGGCGAAGGTGTTGGTGCCGGTTCCGAGGATCGAGTGCAGCAGCAGGACGAGCGGGGACCGCTCGGGGTAATGGCGAAACCCGTATTCGAAACAGAAATACAGATGGTCCAAGAATGATCCGTCTGCGTGCTCCACGTCGAAGTTGCACTCGGCGACGAGGAAGGCGAGCAGCTCCGGGCTGACCTCGGGTGGCGCCCCCATGGCCGAGACCGCATCGTAGGCGGCCTGGACGCGGCGGGCGGCGCCATCGGGCCATCGCACCTCCTTCGCGATGCGCTTCGTGATGACGTAGCGGGCCGCCGCGCCCTCGAGCGTCTGGAAGATGGTGCGATCGAGGTCGAAGCCCGGGATGGGTACCACGGTGACCTCACCGCTGTGCTCGACAGCGCCCGCTTGGGCGATGGCAGCCTTGCGCTGGAGGTTGGGCTCAGGGCGGACAGCGGCGGATTGGGACACGGGCACCTTCCTGAAGTGGGTGATTGTCAGCACCTGGGGACCGCGGCACGCCGCGCAAGAAGAACCCCGGGACAACGCCAACGTCGAGGCCGGCCGCAGCCGGCTCCGGATAGCCCAGGGATGTGTGCTACAGCGCTCAGGAGGCGGGTGTGAGCCCTGTCACCTCGGTCCGGACGCAGGGGAACGTGTAGCGGAGCGCGAGCTCTGTCACGAACTCGGGCGGGTCGTCTGTCAGCACGAGGCGCCGCAGCAGTTCGACCGCAATCGGATACCAGGCGGCGTGCGTGCCGGACCAGGGGATCTGGACGCGCCTCGGGCGACCGTCGGCGGCCTGCGCGCTCGCGTCCGGGCCACCCTTCAGAAAGGCGATCTCCTCGTCGAGGACGCTTGCAAAGGCGGCCTCCGAGACACGCCCGTGGTGGACCTCGGCCCACAGTTCCCAGCGAGAGCGCTCGGTCGTCGCGAGGTCGTCCATGATGCGCACGAAGATATGCTCGCCCCGCGCATTGCGCATCGTCGCAGGCAGCGCCACGCAGCCATTACCCGCGAGCCAGTCCGCCAGGTACTGCAGGGCCTGGAAGACGTTGTAGCGCACCTCCTCGGGGTCATGGTTCGCAATGACCGGCGAGGTGTCGACGTCGGCTGCGAGCACCCCGCGCAGATAGCGCGGGTCGTCGCGCGTCAACCCCGGGACGTCCCCGCCGAGGACGAAGGCGAGCAGCGGTCCCTGCTCGTCGGGGTCTGGGACGAGGGCCTTGACGAGCGTCTCGAGCGAGCCGTCGTCGGCGTCGCGCGCGTGACGCCGCCAGGCCTCGACGAGCGCGATGGCGAGGCGCACGAAATCGGGGTGGGCGATCCAGAAGCCGTCGAGCCCGCGCCGCAGCTGCGTCACGACATCCCGAATGAAACCGACCATGCTGACCTCGAACGAGCCAGGTACGCTCTCGTCGGGCAGCGTCCCGTACATCCCGCCGAGTTTCAGCGCGCCGAGCGGCCCGAGGTCGTGAACGAGGATGCGGTGCGACTCGCGGATGTTGTTGATGACGATGTTTGGGTCTGCTTTGACGGGTATACGATACCGCGGACAATGCCGAAACAGCCGCGCGGTCGACGCGAGGAAGTCGTGCCAGCCGAGGCTCCCGCCGAGAAAGTGCGGGCCGAGCGCCTCGGCCATCGCGCGGCTGCGGAAGATGGCGCGTGGGTTCTCGAAGACGACGAGCACGCGCACCGAGCCGAGCACGAACCCGGGGTCGCGCGCGAGGACGGCCCGCTCGGTCACCGCGATGAGGGCGCGCAGGTAGGCGGCCTCCTCTTCATTCTCGAGCTTCGGAAAGTAGATGACGAGCGCCTCTGGGCGCGTGCGGTTGTGCCAGACGTGCAACACGAGATCGAAGAGGTGGAGCGGCAACGGGTTGCCGTCGAGCAGGTGGCTTCCGTCGGGCAGGGCGAGCCCAGGGACACGCTTGATGGGGCGCGCCAGGCCGGTCTCCGCGAGCCTCAGCGAGCGACCGCGCTGCGGGTCGTCCCACGCCAGCGTTCGGTCAAAGCAGCCGAGCAGGTTCTCGCAGGCGAGCAGGAAGCGCTCCATGATCGGCGTCTTCGAGTCCTCGTCATCGGCGCCCCAGCGCGGCACCTGACCCGACGCGGCGACGAGGTCCGTGATGATCGGCGGCTCTCCCGGCCGCGACCGATGGAGCGCGTTCATGGCGTGGATGGACATGCGCGCCGTGTCGGGTGGCCCGAAGAGGGTCACCTGCTCGCCCTGCATGAACCGCGGAACGTTGACCCGCATGCTCGGCGGGCCCGGCTCCGGGTGCGGTCCGATGACAATGCGCCCGGAGGCGTCGCGCGCGCCGATCGCTGTCTTCCAGGTCGTCGCGTCGTAGGGCAGGGGGGCGTTGTGTGCGACTGAAGCGAGCGTCTCGGCGTCGAGGAAGGCGCGGTCGGTCACACGCTGCTCGAGGACGCTGCGCAGGTGGTCGCGGGTTTCGCGATAGACCTCGCACACCAGCTGCAGCGCGTCGTCGCTCTCGAGGTTGACGAAGCGCGCCCGCAGCCCGCGGGCAACCCTGAGGCCTGGGACGGCCGGGACCGGCTCTGCGTCCGCGTCGAGTCGGGCGCGGAGGTCGTCCGGGATGAAGGCGGCATAGGGAGGGATGTCGAGGGCAGTCATGGGACCTCCGGCGCGCGGCGCGTGCGCCAGTGGGGCCGACGCATGGCCGTAGCGTACCCGAAGGCGTGCGCCCCGGCTACCGAAGGACGAGAGGCTGCTGGCGAGCCCGCGCGCAGGTCAGGCGAGACGCGCGAAGGCTTCTGCAAAGAGGCGAAAAGGGGCTCCCGTTGCGCCAAAGCCAGCGCCCGGGTAGGTCTCGCCCCAGTTCCAGGCGCTCGCAAAGATGTCCGCGTGGACGAATGGGCCGGTCGCGAAATGCAGGAAGAAGTGCGCTGCGTTGCGCGATCCTGCCGACGCTGGCATGGCCCCTCCGAGTCGGGCCGTGTTGCGGAGGTCCGCCTCCACGTCGCGGTTGGCCTCGAAGTGCCACGGGCGGCGCGGGAAGAGGTGGACGTCGTCGCCGACACGCTCGGCCGCATCGGTCAAAGCGCGCGCGACGTCGCCGTCGGCGAAGTGGATCGGCGTCGCGAATGGGCCGTAGGCCGTCAGCGCCGCCGTCGTCAGCGTCGCGAAGCAGAAGGTCTGGGCGGGGCGGTGCAGCTCGGAGGCGTAGACGAGGCCGTCGGCGAGGATAAGGCGGCCCTCGGCGTCGGTGTGGTCAATCTTGACCGACTTGCCGTTCCGCGTGCGGATGACAGAGCCTGGGCGGACCGCCTTCTCGCCGACGGCGTTCTCGCAGGTCGGGACCGCGAGCACGACCGGGCGCGGGAAGCCGGTCTCGACGAGGTGTCGGAAGAGGGCCATCGCGAGGGCGGCGCCCGCCATGTCGTTGCGCATGTGGCTGACGAAGGCCTCGTAGGGCTTCGTGTTGATGCCGCCCGTATCGAAGGTGATCCCCTTCCCGAGCAGCAGCCATGGGGGCTCGTTCGCGAGCGCCGAGGTCGCAGGCGGGTCATGGCGCAGGATGGCGAGGCGCGGCGGGGAGCTCTCGCTCGCCTGTCCGACCGCGAGCAGCAGGTTCAAGCGCTCTTCACGGAGACGCGGCTCGTCGAGCACCTCGAGGGTCATGCGCCCAGGGCCCGAGTATCCATCGGCGTACCCGCGGATCTCGTCGACAAGTGCGAGGCTCGTGCAGGCGGTAGGGTCGGCGTTGACGAGCTCGCGGAAGTGCCGCTCGCCAGCCTCGAGTCGCGCGAGCCCCGGGAAGGACGTTGTGACCGTCGGGCCGAAGGCCCGGGCGAGGTCGAGGGCGAGGGCCTCCGTGACCGGACGCGGAAGGCCCTCGAAAGAGATGGCTGGTACGCATCCCTTGACATCAAAGGTCTGCCGAAACTTCCGGATGACGCGATCCACCTGCCAGCGCAGGCTCGCCACCGAGGTGTCTCCCAAGGCCCCCAGCCCGTCTGGAGCCAGCGCCAGGTGGAGCCCGCCGTCCGTCTGCGACACGGTGGCGGAGAGCCCTTCGGGGGCCGCGAGGCGGATCGCGGAGGGTAGCGGTGCCGGCGTCGTGCCGCCGCGGACGGAGATCTGGAGGTCCATGGTTTCCTTGGAGCGTCGTGCGTTCAGGGGAGGTCGTCGTCCTTCAACAGCAGGCGCACATGGCGCGCCCGGGTCGCCGGGTCGAGCGCTGTCGTGTAGGCCGCGAAGCGGTGGATGAGCGCCGCCACGGAGGCCGTGTAGTTCTCATTGCCCATCGACTGGATGGCGAGGTTGCCGAGCGCGAAGAGGGCCTCGTTTGTCTGGGAGGTCCCCCGCACCACCGACAGCGTGTCACCTTGCGGGACAGGCCCGCTCGCAAAGGCCACCTGGCGGCGGACTCCGTCGACGTGGAGGGTCAGACGGTCGTCCGGGCTGGCCGCAGTCGCGTTCAGCGTCAGGTGCAGGACGGCCCTCTCCCAGGCGGCAGGCAGGCCATCCCAGCGCCAGACGACGCTGCCGGCCTGGGCGAGCGAGACCTCCGCGGTGACCGTGTCGGCGTCGTAGTAGCCGAGCGCCATGACGACCGTGCCGTCCTCATTGTTGAGCGCGGCGATCCAGCCCGGCGTCCGCGTCAGGCTGGTGCTGACCGTCTGATCGAGGTTCGCCGAGACGGCCTCGAAGGTGACCGCGGTCGCCCCCTGGAGCGCGCTGACGAGCGCCGAGGCCGCGCTTTGCCTGACGCTCTGGTAGCGTGCGGACTCGCCGCGGTTCGAGAAGCGGGCGAGCCCCTGGTTCAGCAGCAGCCCGAGCGTCGGGCTGCCCGAGGTGCCCGCGGTTCGGCTGACGCTGAGCCCGGTCGGGCTGCTGTCGGTCGGAACCGAGCCGCTGCCGTCGATGCGGAAGTTCAGGACACGCCCGGTGGCGCTCAGCGTGCAGGCGGTCCCCGTGCCGAGCGACTCCGCGAGTCCGAGCCAGCCGACGGGCTCGAGGCCGGTCGACACGGCCGGCCGAACCGTGACGTAATCGAAGGAGCGCGTGCTGAAGGCCGAGGCGCCCAAGACCAGCAGCCGCAGCGTGTCGAGCCGCGTCACGGTCTGGTCGACCAGCGGGAGCCCGGTCGTCAGCGCGCCATCGTGGATGAGGTTGAACTCGCCAGCCCCAGCGAGG
>SXGQ01762070.1_pt1 | contig 12008 bp, 12 predicted proteins | sample 3178371 | NCBI WGS metagenome assembly SXGQ01 (sample SAMN11356859, study PRJNA531348) | freshwater metagenome | isolation source: freshwater sample F1-20 | place: China: Fuxian Lake, Yuxi | collected 2017-12-25 | reverse complement strand
CGGGGGAGGAGGGCGGCGGCGTCGGTCAGGCCCATGACGCCGAGCAGCTCCTGGACCCGCTCGGCCCGCGCGGCCTGTGGGTGGTCGCTGCACTCGAGGCCGAAGGCGATGTTGTCGGCCACCGACTTCCACGGGTACAGCGAGTACGCCTGGAAGACCATGCCGCGGTCGGGACCGGGCCCGATGACGTCCTCGCCGTCGACGGTGACGCTGCCGGCGGTCCGCTCCTCGAGGCCGCCGACGATGTTCAGCAGCGTCGACTTTCCGCACCCGGAGGCACCCACGAGGCAGACGAGCTCCCCGGCCCGGACGTGCAGGTCGATGCCGTCGATGGCGACGGTGCGTTCACGCCGGCTGGTCCGGTACTCCTTGTGCAGCCCGTCGATGCGCAGCTTGACGGGCCGGGGGTCAGGGATCGTGGTCATGGTCGTGCCCACCTCGCGGAGCGGTTGCGGAACCAGCGCAGCGCCATGTCGCTGGCGATGCCGAGCAGCCCGAACACGAGCAGCAGGGCGAACATGCGGTCGATGCGCCGGAAGCGCTGGGCCCGGATGATCCGGAACGCCAGCCCGTCCTGGGCGGCGAGCAGCTCGGCGACCACCAGCATCAGCCAGGCGGCGGCGAGGTTGATGCGGGCCACGTCGACGATGCCCGGCCAGGAGTGGGGGAGGATGACTCGGCGCAGGACGGTGAGCCGCTTGGCGCCGAGGGTGTAGGCGGCGCTGATGAGCTCGCGCGGGACGGCCTTGGTCACGTCGGCCACCATCAGCAGGTTGTAGAAGACGGTGCCGAGGACGATGAGGGCGATCTTGGGGGCCTCGTCGATGCCCAGCCAGATGAGCAGCAGCGGCGTGAGCGCGGTGGCGGGGATGTAGCGGAGGAACCCGACCTGGGGCTCGAAGAAGGCCTCGGCCGAGCGGAAGCTGCCGATCAGCACACCGAGCGCGACGCCGATGACGATGCTGATGGCGTACCCGATGCCGACGCGCTCGAGGCTGGCGGTGAAGTCGAGCCAGAGCTCGCCCGCCTGCCACATCTCGACGAGCGCCGACCACGTGGCAGCCAGCGTCGGGACCTGGAAGCCGTCGGTCGCCCAGACCGTCGATGCCAGCACCCACAGCCCGAGGAGGCTGGCGGCTCCTGCGGCCGACAGGCTCCAGCGGAGCCGGGCAGGGATGTCGCCCCGCAGCCGCCCCACCGCTGACTGCCGCGTGCCGCGGGTGGCCGTCGGAGGCGGCCTGGTGCCGGCCGCCGACCCGCCGGGAGGGACCTGCGACGAGACGGGGGTGCCGACGTCGGTCTCGGTCATCACCACCTCAACCGCCCTGCCGCTCGACCCAGTCGGCGGTGAAGCTGGCGTCGAACAGGCCGTCGAGCGGCGCCTCGTCCTCGGTGAAGCCGGACTCCACCAGGAACGGGTTGATCAGGCGTGCGGTGTACGGAAGGGAGGTGGTGCTGTCGCCGTCCTCGAAGGCGGCGAGCGCCTCGTCGGCACTGAAGATCGTGGTGCCCTCGGCGAACTCCTCGTACTCCTCGGGCGTCGTCTCGGCGACCCGGGCCATGATCTCGATGGCCTCCTCGGGGTTCGCCGCCATGTACTCGAGCGTCAGGTACCAGGCGTCGACCAGCTTCTGGACCGTCTCGGGATCGTCGTCCACCAGCTCGCGGCTGGCGACGATGTGGTCCGGGACCAGGCCCGGGAAGTCAGCGGAGCTGAACAGCTCCTTCGAGCCCGGGCGCTCGAGCGCCGTCAACCAGAACGGGGCGAACACTCCGACGCAGTCGAACTCGCCGGCGGCGAAGCCGGCCGCGGCGGCATCGGTCGGCACGCCCCGGAAGTCGATGTCGTCCTCGCTCAGCCCGACGGACTCGAGGCCCTGCACGAGGAGGAAGTGGTCGACGACGCCGGACTCGGCGGCCACGGTCTTGCCGGCCATGTCCTCGATGGAGCCGACGCTCTCGTCGCAGATGATCTTGTCGTTGCCGGTCGAGTTGTCGTTGACCACGACGATGACCTGGTCACTGCCGAAGGCGACGCTGGCCATCGTGTCGTTGAGCGTCTGGGTCACGGCATCGAGCTCGCCGGCCGCCATGGCATCGATGGAGGCCAGGTAGTCGGCGAAGAACCGGAGCTCGACGTCGAGGCCGACCTCATCGAAGATGCCGGCCTCCTCGGCCACGGCGAGCGGGAACCAGCCCGGCCAGGCCGAGTAGCCGAGCGTGATCGACGTGGCGGTCTGGCCGGCCTCGGTCTCGGCGGCGGCGGCCGACTCCTCGGCGGTGTCGTCGCTGCCGCAGGCGGCCAGCATCCCGAGGGGGAGGGCGACCGCCAGGAGGCGGGTGAGGGGACGGGACATGGCGGTGCGGCTCCAGGTGCGAGAGGTGATGGAGCGAACGTAGGGACGCCGTGTTCCGTTCGAATGTCGTTCGAAATAAGCCGCCGTGGCGGGTGCCTGTACAAGATCTGACGCCGGAGGCCGTTCAGCCGTCGGTGGCCGCTCGGATGGCGTCGAGCGCACCCGGGTCGCGCAGCAGGCCCCGCAGGGTGAGGTCGGCCAGGTACCGACCGACCTCCTCGGGGGTGTACTGCTCGGTGCTCCGACCGTCGGCCGCCACGAGGCGTCGGGCACCGACCGGCCGGAACCAGTTCTGTGCGGCCTCGTCGTTGGCCAGGATGGTCAGCGCGGTGAGGTGCGGGTCGACGTCGATGAGCGCACCCGCAGTGATGCCGTCGGCGACGAGCGCTTCGACGTCGTCGTGCAGCTGCTGGCGCTCGGACCAGTAGCGGGCGAAGTCGGTGTCGTCGTCCCCGGCCAGCCGGTGGATCTCGTTGATGTCGAACGGGAAGCGGCACAGGACGGCGGCGTCGGCGCGGACGAAGGCGTGGAGGCTCGTCGCCGGTTCGCGGTGGGTGGCGCGTGCGTCGGCGAGCGCGGCCTGGGGGATGCGGTTCACCTCCCCGACGATCGCCTCGAGGATCTCGTGCTTGGAGCGGAAGTAGTAGTAGAGCGAGGAGACCTGCAGCCCGGCGGCGGCGGCGATGTCGGCCATCGTCGTGGCGGCCACGCCCTTGCGGGCGAACAGGTGACTGGCCTCGGCGACGATCTCCTCCGCCACGGGACGGTCGGAGCGGCGAGGGGTCTTGCGGGGTCGGCCGGCACCGGGGGCCCGGAGCCGCTTCTCGCTGTGCCGGGCCGCCATCGGCGCCACGGTACGCGCGAAGTCAGGCAGTGGCGGACGCGGTTGGGCGGCCTCAGGCGGCGTTGGTCCCGGGCGGAGAGGGCCGGCCGAGGAGGTAGCCCTGGGCGAGGGGGACCCCGAGGTCGACGATGGTGGCGAGGTCCTCGTCCCGCTCGATGCCCTCGGCGACGAGCGTCGCACCGGTCGCCTCGCAGAAGTGGAGGGCTGCGGCGAGCACGGCTGATCGGCGGGGATCCTCGCCGGCGCCGATCGTGAGGAACCGGTCGATCTTGACGATCTCGGGGTCCAGGTCGACCAGTCGGGCCAGTCCGGCGAACCCTGCGCCCAGGTCGTCCACCGCGAGTCGGAGCCCGGCGTCGCGCAGCTGGGCTCGCCGCTCGGCGGTCAGGAGGTCGCGGCCGGCCTCGCCTTCCGTGAGCTCCACGACCAGTCGCGTCCCGTCGACCGTCGCGAGGAGGGCGGCGAAGCGGTCGTGTCGCAGCGTGGCGGTGCCGACGTTGATGGTCAGGAACGTCCCGGGCGGTACGGAGTCGAGGGTCTCGAGGGCCCGGCGGACGGCCAGCAGCTCGAGCTCCACACCGAGCCCGATGGTGCGGGCGTCGGCGAACCAGACGTCGGGCGGTTCGGGCGCATCGCCCGGGAAGCGGGCCAGCGCCTCGTAGCCGACCGGCGCCAGCGAGCCGACGGTGACGATGGGCTGGTGCACGATCCGCAGCGTGGTCGGGTCGGCGAGCACCGCCTCGATGCGCTCGTGCACGGCGAGCACGTCGACGAAGGCGTCCGCGGGCGACTCGAGCCGGTGGGCGAGCGCTTCGGCGATCACGTGCAGGAGCCAGACCAGGTCGACGGCGAGCTCGTCGACGGGTTGGTGGGCGAAGCCGCACAGCGTGCCGTAGAGGGTCCCGTCGCTGAGGTGGATCGGCACGCCGACGTAGCAGCCGATGTCGAGCTCGGCCGTGATCGACAGGTCCCGCAGCTCGGGGAGGGCGCGCACGTCGGGGATGGTCCGGGGGATCCGGTGCTCCGCGACGAGCCGGCAGTACGTCTGACCGAGCGCGTGGCTCCGGTCGACCAGGGTGGTGGCGGCCGGACCCTCGCCGCACACGAACCGGATGATCCGCCGGCCGTGGGAGAACTCCCCGACGAACGCGACGTCGACGCCGGCGTAGGACCGCACGAGGGCGAGCAGCTCGTCGACGGTGGCGGCCGCAGCCCGCTCCAGCAGGGCGTCGCCACCCGGAGCTGCGACTCCTTTCACGCCGTGGTCGGTCCCACCGACCGGAGAGGACACAGGGCAACCGTAACCCCGTCCCCGCTCGGGCGGGAGGGGTCAGATCGCGCGGTCGGCCTCCAGGACCTGGTGGGTCGGCAGGCGCAGCGAGAGCAGCACGGTGAGCACCGAGGCCACGAGCGCGAAGACGATCGGGACCACCTGCCCGTCGCTGGCGTCGGCGAGGAAGCCGGCCGACGTGGGCCCGAGGAGGCCGCCCAGACCGGCGCCGAGGAAGGTGAGGCCGATGGTCCCGCCCAGCCCGACCGTGCCGAAGAGGACGGCGGCGACCTCGGGACCGAGGGCGACGAAGCCGCCGTAGGCGACGCCCATGGTGACGGCGAAGGCGACCAGCACCGGGTAGGCGCCGTCGGACACGAGCCACAGGAGGAAGGCGACGGGCTGGGCGGCGAGGCAGCCCTGCAGCAGCCGCACGGCGGGCAGGCGACCGCTGAGCGCGGTGATGCCGAGCCGCCCCACGATGCTCGTCGCACCGATGATCCCGATCAGCAGCGCGGCGCGGTCGGAGCTGATGCCCTCGTCGGTGGCGAAGTCGACGACGAACGCGAAGGCGATGAACAGCGAGATGGAGAAGAGCAGCCCGGTCACGAACATGATCCGGAAGGCGTCGATGCGCATGACCGCCTTCATGTGGGCGATGGCCGGCGGAGGGGCGTCGAGGCCCGGTGGGCGGGCGATGAGCACGGCGGCCACGGCGAACAGCACGAGGTCGACCGCTGCGAGCCGCAGGTAGGCGCTGCGCCAGCCGTTGGAGTCGATGAGGGACTCGGCGAAGGGGACGAGCAGCAGCGTGCCGAGCCCGTTGCCGGAGGCGACCAGGCCCATGGCGAGGGCCCGCCGCCGGTCGAACCAGCCGCCGGCGGTGGAGTACATCGGCGACGCGATCATCCCGCCGCCGACGCCCACGCCGACACCGATGGTGGCGTAGCCGGCGTAGATGGAGTCGACCTGCGAGCTGAGCGCCAGGCCGGCCGCCACCAGCCCGCCACCGACGACGACGAGCCGCCGGGCGCCGACCCGATCGGCGAGCGGCCCCGACACGACGCCGAGCCCGAAGAACAGGAGCAGGGTGATGCCGAACACGAGCGCCGTCGGACCCCGTCCGGAGTCGAAGTCCTCGGCCATGGCGACCGAGAACGGACCGAACGTGTAGGCGGTGCCGAACGCGGTGCCCGACGCGATGGCCGCGCCCACGGCCACCCGCCACGAGCGCCGGGAGTCGAGGTGTGACGGTGCGTCGACGCGCGCGACGGGTTGGGTCATCGCCAGCCAGTCTGGACGGCGCGGCTCCTTCCTCGTCGCGCCACGGTGCTCAGACGGGTGAGCAGATGACGACCGGGATGGGTCGGTCCGTCTTGCGCTGGTACCCGGCATACCCGCGGTAGGCCGAGGTGATCTGGGGCCAGAGCTCGTCGCGCTCGGCGTCGTCCGCCGTTCGGGCGGTCGCCCGGATCTCGCGACCCTCCAGGTGGAGCGTGACCTCCGGGTCGGCCTGCAGGTTCAGGTACCAGGCCGGGTGGGCGTCGTCGCCGCCGTAGGAGGCGACCAGGACGATGTCGTCGCCTCGGCGCACCGGGGTCGTGAGCATGACCGTGCGCGGCTCGCCGCTCCTGCGACCGGTGGTGGTCAGCTTCACGGCGGTCATCGACGCGACCGAACCGCCGACACGGCCGCCCGACACGTCGTAGAGGGTGCGGTGCAACAGGTTGACGCCCTTGGCGAGGGTGTCCTTGACGGGGTTCGACATGGGGCGAGGGTACGCCCAGCGCTCGTGGGGCCTCCCAGCCTCGATGTGCGCCCCGGCCGCCTGCGGGGCACCCTTGCCGGGTGGCCGAACCGTCCTCCTCGCCGACGCTGGCCGAGATCCTCACCCTCGAGCCGGCCCACGGTGGCGGCGGCGAGGCGAGCACCGACACCTACGTCGGGCACAGCCCGCCGGAGCGGCGTGCCCGGGTGTTCGGCGGCCAGGTGGTGGCCCAGGCGCTCGTCGCCGCGACCGCCACCGTCACGCCTGCGCACCCGGTCCACTCGCTGCACGCCTACTTCCTGCGCGGCGGGGACGTCGACGTGCCGATCGAGTACGACGTCGAGCGGCTCCGCGACGGCCGGTCCTTCAGCGCCCGCCGGGTGACGGCCCGCCAGGCGGGCGCGGCGATCCTCGTGCTGTCGGCGTCGTTCCACGCCGGCGGGCCGAGCGGCGACTACGAGCCGCCTGCTCCCCTCGGCATCCCCGGCCCCGAGGACCTCCCCACCACCCGCTTCGCCAAGCCGGGCGTGCTCGACACCCGCGACGCCGGCTACGACCAGCCGCGCACGCCGCAGCGCCGCCTGTGGTTCCGGGCCGGCTGCGAGCTGGCGCCCGAGCTGCACGCGGCCGGCGTCGCCTACGCCACCGACCACGGCCCCTTCGGTGCCGCCCGCCGCATCGTGGACACCGCCGGGCCGGGCCTGTTCGACCAGATGTTCCGGGCCAGCCTCGACCACGCCATCTGGTTCCACCGACCGCCCCGCATCGACGACTGGGTGCTCTACGACGTCGAGGCCGTGACGCACCGCGACGACCGCATCCTCACCTCGGGTCGCATCCTCGACGGCGACGGCCGTCGGATCGCCACCGTCGCCCAGGAGATCCTCGCCCGCGCCCCGCACCCCGGCTGATGGCAGGGCGCCACGACCACGACGCCGGCGGCGACCCGGAGGTCCTCGCCCACAAGCGCGACCTCCGGGAGGCGACCTGGGATCGCATCGTGGCCGCCGGCGTCGGACGCTTCCCCGCACCGCACAACCGCATCCCCAACTTCGTCGGCGCCGAGGCTGCGGCCGAGCGGCTGCGAGCGCACCCGGCGTGGCAGGCGGCCCGCACGGTCAAGGCCAACCCCGACTCGCCGCAGTGGCCGGTCCGCCAGCGAGCGCTGGAGGACGGCAAGGTCGTCTACATGGCGGTGCCCCGCCTGGCCGAGGACGATCCCTTCTTCCTGCTCGACCCCGCCGACCTCGCCGACACGCCCCGCAAGGCGTCGAGCATCAAGGGTGCGTCCCGCAGCGCACGTACGGTGTCGGTCGCAGAGCTCGAGCCGGTGGACTTCGTGGTCACCGGCTGCGTCGCGGTCGACCGGACCGGCGCACGGCTCGGCAAGGGTGGCGGGTTCTCCGACCTCGAGTACGCGCTCGCCTGGGAGGCCGGTCTGATCGGACCGGAGACCGTGGTGGCCACCACCGTCCACGACGTGCAGGTGCTGACCGACGGCGACATCCCGATGGCCGAGCACGACTTCCGCCTCGACCTCGTCGTCACCCCTGACGAGGTCATCGAGTGCGCTGTGGGCGATCGGGGCGCAGCCGCCATCCGCTGGGACCGCCTCACCGCAGCCAAGGTCGCCGCCATCCCGTTGCTGCAGCGGCTGGCCGCCGAACGGCCGGATGGATGAGGCTGTCCTGATGCTCGAGCAGGCCGTGACGGCCCTGGCCGTCGTCGTGGCCCTGGCGCACCCCGTGCCCCAGGTCGTGCGCGTGCTGCGTACCCGCTCGGTCGCCGGCGTCTCGGGCACCACCACGTGGCTCGGCTGCGTGGTCAACGTCGCCTGGTGCACCTACGGCATCGCCCGGGGGCTGGTGCCGGTGGCCGTCCTGTCCAGCGCCTACGTGGTGGGCTACGTCACGGTCGCCGTGCTGCTCGTCCGCCGGGGCAACCGGCGTGGCATCGGCCCGGGCGCGCTCGCTGCAGTCGCGCTCGTCGGCCTCGTGCTCGTCGGCGGGTGGGGCGCGCTCGGCACCGTGCTCGCCCTCGCGGTCATCCCGCAGTTCCTGCCCCAGGTGATCGAGGCGTGGACGGCCGACGACCTCACCGGGCTCGCCCCGGGCACCTACCTCATCGCCGTGGTCGACGGCGTCGTCTGGGGCGGGTTCGGGCTCGTCGCCGGCGACCGGCCGCTCATGCTCTACGGCGTGGTGATGTGCAGCGTCGCCGTCGCGGTGCTCGTGCCCCGGTACCGGTGGGCGGCACGCCAGGCGGCGGAGCCGGTCAGCGGCGAGCCCGTCGCCGGCTGAGGGGTCCGCCGGACGCCGGCGTCCACCTCGAACGATGTTGTCCGGGGCGGAGGGCGGCATGCACGATGGGCCGTCGTGCACGCCACCCGACCAGACGACACCGAGGTCGCCGTCCCGACGGCCGGGTTGGGCGTCGTGGTCCTCGCCGCGTGGCCCCTGCTCCTGTCGATCCTGCTGCTGATGGTCGGCAGCGGCCTGCAGGGCGCCCTGCTCGGGGTGCGGGCCGAGCGGGCCGAGTTCGACTCGACAGTGACCGGCCTCGTCCTCGGCCTCTACTACCTCGGCTACGTGGCCGGTTCCGCGTGGGTGCCGGGGCTCATCCGGGCCGTCGGGCACATCCGGGTCTTCTCCGCCCTCGCCTCGATCGCCTCCGCCACCGTCGTCATCCACGGCGTCTGGGTCTCGCCCGTGCCGTGGATGCTGCTGCGCTTCATCACCGGCGTGTGCGTCGCCGGCCTCTTCATCGTCAGCGAGTCGTGGCTGAACGACGTCTCCACGGCCAGCACCCGCGGGTCGCTGCTCGCCGTCTACAACTCCGTCGTCACCGGCGGCCTCGCCATCGGCAGCCTCCTGCTGAACGTCGGTGACGTGTCCGGCTTCGTCCTGTTCGTGATCGGCTCGGTCATGCTCTCGCTCGCCGCGGTGCCGGTGACCCTCGCACCGCACCAGGCGCCGCTGCCTCGCGAGCACGAACCGCGCTCGGTGCGCGAGGTCGTGCGCTCGGCGCCGCTCGGCATCACCGGCGCCGCCCTCTCGGGCTTCAGCACCGGTGCCGCGCTCGGGTTCGGCGCCGTCTACGCCACCCGGGCCGGGTTCGGCGTGAGCGGCGCCTCGCAGTTCGTCGCCGCGCTCCTGGTCGGCGCCGTCCTCGGGCAGTTCCCGCTCGGCCGCTGGTCGGACCGCACCGACCGTCGCTTCGTGCTCGCCGTCGCCGCACTGCTCGTCGGCACCGGCTCCGCCGTCGGCGTGGTCGCCACCGTCGGCGACAGCTTCGGGCTCGCCCTCGTCGCCGCGTTCGTGATCGGCGCCGGCGCCTTCGCCCTGTACGGCCTGTCGTTCGCGCACGTGGCCGACTACGTCGAGCCCTCCGCCATGGCCGCCACCGGCGCCCGCCTCATCACCTTCAACGGGCTCGGCGCAGCGGCCGGTCCGTTCGTGGCCGCCGCAGCGATCGGGGTCGTCGGCCCCGAGGGCATCTTCTACGTGCTCGGCGCCATGACGTTGCCGTTCGTGGGTCACGTGCTCTACCGACTGACGCGGCGCGCCGCCGTCAGCGAGGAGCGACGGGCCCACTACACGCCGCTGGCCACGTCGGCCACCGTCGCCGCGCTCGACGAGCTCGCCTCGGAGGTCAGCGGGGTGGAGACGGCCGACGACGCCGCACCGCGCCGGCGGCGCAGGCCCCTCGCCCGCTCGGACCGTCGGTGACGCCCCGCCAAGCGATGCGCGACGGCATCGCCGACGTCGCGCCGATGATGGTCGGCGTCGTGCCGTTCGGCCTCGTCGCCGGCGCCGCTCCCATCGCGGCGGGCCTCGACGTCGCCCAGGCGATCGGCATGTCGGCGTTCATGTTCGCCGGCGCGAGCCAGCTCGCCGTGGCCGAGGTGCTGGGCAGCGGTGGCAGCGCAGCCGTGGCCGTCGTCACCGCGCTCATCATCAACCTGCGGATGGTGCTGTACTCGGCGTCGCTCGCGCCGGCGCTGTCCGGCGAGACCCTCGGGCGCCGGCTCCAGATCAGCTACTTCCTCGTCGACCAGGTCTACGCCCTGTCCGTGGTGCGCTGGGACGGCACCGACGACCGCCGGCTGCGGGTGCCGTACTACCTGGCCATGGCCCTCGTCCTGTGGGTGTCGTGGATGGCGACCACGGTCATCGGTGCCATCGTCGGCGCCCGCCTGCCCGACGAGATCCCGCTCGACTTCGCCGTGCCGCTCGTCTTCCTGGTGCTCCTCGTGCCCGTGCTCGAGAAGCGGCCGTCGCTGCTCGCGGCGAGCGTGGGCGGGGCGGTGGCCGTCGCCGCTGCCGAGCTCGGTGCCGGCCGGCTCGCCATCGTGGTCGGCGCGGTCTGCGGCATCGCCGCCGGCGCAGCGATCGACCGTCCTGACACCACGATCCCCGAGGTCCCGGCGTGAGCTCGACCTGGGTCGTCATCCTCCTGGCGGCAGCCGGGACGTTCGCCCAGCGGGCGTCGTTCCTCGTCTTCGCCGACCGACTGGCCGAGGTCTCGCCCCGCGCCCAACGGGTCCTGCGCCAGATCCCGCCCGCCGTGCTCGCCGCCCTGGTCGTGCCCTCCCTCGTGCGCCCCGGCGGCGAGCTCGACCTCTGGCAACCACGGCTCGTCGCCGGCGTCGTCGCCGGCGTCGTGGCCTGGCGCAGCCGCAACGCCGGCATCACCCTGCTCGTCGGCATGGGCGTGCTGGTGCTGCTCGAGCAGCTCGCCTGACATCGGTCACACCCCTGCAACGGACGTTGCCAACTTGGCAGGATGGCGCGGTGACCACCATCGATCCCCCCGTCACCATCGACCTGCGCGACCCGGAGTTCTGGCGGACCCGGCAGCACGAGGCCTGGACGTGGGCGCGGGCCAACGACCCGGTGCACTGGGACGAGGGCTCGCAGCTGTGGGCGATCACCAAGCACGCCGACGTCCAGTACGTCGAGCGCCACTCGGAGATCTTCTCGTCGCTGCGGACCTACCGCCTCAACGAGACGCCCACCGAGTCGAACATGATCGCCAACGACGACCCCCGCCACCTGCAGCAGCGCCGTCTGGTCAACCGGGGCTTCACGCCGAAGGCCGTGCGGGAGCAGTCGCACCAGTTCGAGGCGATGATCGACGCCATGGTCGACCCCCTCACCCCGGAGGGTCGCTGCGAGGTGGTCGACGCCATCGCCGGCCAGCTGCCGGCCCGGTTCACCTGCAACCTGCTCGGGCTCCCCGAGGACGACTGGCGGATGGTGAAGGGCTGGTCCGAGCGGCTCATGCGCATCGACTCCGCGATGGTCGACCAGGAGGCGCTGGCCGGCCTCATGGCGGCGACCATGGAGATCTGGGGGATGGTCGAGGCCAAGGTGACCGACCTGCGGGGCTGCCCGGCACAGGGCCTGATCTCCACCTGGGCCAACGCCGAGATCGAGGGCCAGCAGCTGGAGCAGGACACGATCTTCAACGAGGTCGGCCTGTTCGTCGCCGGTGGCGCCGAGACCACCCGCACCGCCATCGCCCACGGCCTGCGCACGTTCTGCGACCACAACGACCAGTGGGAGCTCCTGCACCGCCCGCCCGAGCTGATCCCGTCGGCCGTCGACGAGGTCATCCGCTGGGTGACGCCCCTGAACAACATGTTCCGCAAGGCCACCGAGGACGTCGAGCTGCGTGGTCGCACCATCGCGGCCGGCGACCGGATGGCGCTCGTGTACCCGTCGGCCAACCGCGACGAGGAGGTCTTCGACGACCCCTTCACCTTCG
>SXGQ01010367.1_pt1 | contig 12008 bp, 7 predicted proteins | sample 3178371 | NCBI WGS metagenome assembly SXGQ01 (sample SAMN11356859, study PRJNA531348) | freshwater metagenome | isolation source: freshwater sample F1-20 | place: China: Fuxian Lake, Yuxi | collected 2017-12-25 | reverse complement strand
TCTGTCATCCTTGATCCGTCTGTACCGCCCCTTACAGAGGTAACCTTTGGCTGCAAACCTGCAAGTTTCATTGCTTCCACGGCAAAAGGTATTGCCCTTGGTTCCTTGCTCATTCCCTCTGCCATATTACGATATTGTTTGGTTATGCGAATATCGAAATTGGATTCAGGGTATTCAAGTCGAATTTGCGAGGCAAGTTGGGAAAGTAAGGATTCATAATCCTTGAGTTTTGTTGAGTTAAAGTCGCGTAGTAGAATTTTTATTGTAACCTCCGCGACCCCGCCTGAAATGGTATAAGGGTGAAGAAAACCTTCCATTCCCTCTGTTGTTTCAGGGGTTAATGTTTTTTTAGGTAATCTCTCGATGAAGATTGCCGCCAGACGAATGGCGTTTGTCATTCGGTTCTTTGCAATCGAGGGATGAATGTTTCTTCCGTGTATGGTGACAGTTGCAAGATCCGCGGAGAATGTTTCGCCATCAATCTCGCCTTGGCCCGCCCCATCAAGGGTGTAGGCTGCGATTGCTCCTAATTCTTTCAGGTCAAGATGGTTAACACCTTTTCCTATTTCCTCATCACAAGTGAAGCAAAGCCTTATATCGCCATGAATAATCGCGTTGTTTTTGATTAATTCTTGTGCAGCCTGCATGATTACAGCGACACCAGCCTTGTTGTCCGCCCCTAAAAGTGTGGTTCCATCAGTGGTGATGATGGTTTTCCCTTTTAAAGTTGCAAGGTCTTGATTCTCATTGGCTTTTATGACTTTTGTTTTATCCCGTGGAAGAATAATATCTTTCCCATCGTAATTTTCATGTATGATCGGCTGGACATTTTTTCCTGTTGTTTCAGGGGAAGTATCCATATGGGCCACCCAGGCAATCGTGGGTATGGTTCTTCCAGCATTGCCGGGGATTGTGCCGTATACCAACCCATGACTGGTTTGATGAGCATCTTTGATTCCTATTTCAATCAGTTGTTTGACCAGAAGTTTACCCAGTTCAAGTTGACCTTGGGTGCTAGGGTATGTTTTGGAATTTTCATCGGCTTGAGTATCGATTTTTACATACTCAAGAAAACGATTAAGTAGCGAGTTAGGTTTCATTATTTCTTTTTTCCTTTGGCGGATGATTTTGACTTTACGAGTCCTTTTTGAGGGCACAGGTCACTGAGGGCGCAATCAGCACATTTGGGTTTGCGACTGGCGCAGATTTTTCTTCCATGCTCGATTATTTGATGCCCAAACATTGTCCAGTCTTCCTCTTTAACCAGTTTGTGCAAATCCAACTCGATTTTCACAGGGTCCTTTGATTTTGAAAGACCTAGTCTAAAACTTAGTCTTGTGACATGGGTGTCAACCGGAAGACCTGGGATGCCAAAAGCATTTCCCAGAACCACATTTGCAGTTTTTCTTCCCACGCCCGCGAGCACAACTAATTCTTGCATTGTTTTTGGAACTTCGCCAGCATGGTTCTTTACTAGTGCCTTGCAGCATCCAATGATGTTTTTAGCCTTGTTCTTGTAGAACCCCGTTGACCTTATGATGGATTCCAATTCTTCAGGATTGGCATCCGCCAGGCTGAAAGATGTTGGAAAACGCTTGAAAAGCTTGGGAGTTACCATGTTTACCCTGGCATCCGTGCACTGTGCTGAAAGTATTGTCGCAATTAAAAGTTGCAGGGGGGATTTGTAAATAAGGGCGCAATGCGCATCGGGATAAAGTTTTTCAAGGTTATTGACGATTCTTTGGGAACGGGATTTTAGTTCGTTCTTGGTTTCCACTGTCTACACAGATTCTTTCTTTAAAAATTTCCTGATCAAATATTATCACTTATGCCTTATGATAATTATTGTAGGTAATTTAAATATCCCTCACTTGTAAAAGTCTACCTTGGCGGCTAAATGAAGGAAATGGTCTTATGAGGCAGATTGGTTTCATACCTGATCCTGTTGATGCGAGGAAGTTCGAGGATTACCTATTCACTCAAGGTACCTTGGTTCGGATGGATAGGTATAACGCCGGTTATAATGTGTGGGTCTTTGATGAAGATAAAATAGTTTCCTGTAAAAAAGAATTAATTGACTATTTGGAAAATCCCAATGGTCAGATTTATTCTGATGCGATTTTGATAGCCAAAAATCAGCGAATCAAAAAAGAAAGTGAAATTCTTCCAGATTATAAGGTGGAATTTTCAGATCAAGTTGTTCACTATCCTCGAATCACTTTGTTTGTTGCCATTTCGATCTTGGCGGTAAGTTTCCCAATGCTTTTGGATGAGGAAAAGAAAACTTACATGGTTCGGGTTTTCGGCCTTAGTATGCAGGGACTGGATCATTCAACGGGTCTTTTGTCATCCCTGGCATTTTCCTCACAACCATGGCGATTAATTACTCCGGTTTTTCTACATTTCAGTTTTCTTCATTTAGTTTTCAATATGATGCTTTGGTTTGAATTCGGGCGATTAATTGAATCACAGCGGGGTATGGTTAAGTTTTTATTCCTTTTCCTGGCTTTGGCTGTCTTTTCAAATCTTGCGCAATTTTTACTTGGTGGAATCAGCTTTAATCAAGGATTCCATATCGCACCTGCTCCGATTTTTGGGGGAATGTCAGGGGTGATATACGGGTTATTAGGTTATGCCTGGATGAAGGGTGAATTTCAACCTGAACTGGGAGTGGGAATTCCACCATCCACCCTGAAATTCCTGCTTTTTTGGCTGGTGCTATGCATGACAGGTTTGCTGGGACCTGTTGCCAATATTTGCCATGTCAGTGGTTTGGTTATTGGAATGATCTTGGGATTGTTCCCTAGAAAATTCACGCTCTAAATACTTAAAGGGTTGGCCCTATACTCCATGGCGCGAATTCCTCCTCACCAACTCCGTTGATTTCGCTCTTGGTTCTTTTACCACTCGCGACTTCCAGTATTTCCTCAAATATCTGTTTACCTACTTCTTCAACAGGGGTGCCTTCCAAAATTACTCCCGCATTGATGTCCATGTCATCAATCATGTGATTATACATAGGTGAATTCGTGGCAACTTTGATTGAAGGCGCGGGTTTGCATCCAAAAACTGAACCCCGACCCGTGGTGAAAACCAATACATTCGCACCTCCAGCAACTATGCCAGTCATGCTGACAGGGTCGTAGCCCGGCGTATCCATCACAACAAATCCTTTTGCCTTTACAGGTTCAGCATAACGAACCACATCCACCATTGCTGTGCTGCCTCCTTTTGCGATTGCACCAAGAGATTTTTCAAAGATGGTCGTAAGGCCACCATCTTTATTTCCTGGTGAGGGATTATTATTGATCTCCGCACCAAAAATACCCGTGTACCATTCCCACCATTTGATTCTGTCAACCAGTTTTTGGCCGACTTCCTTGGAAACCGCCCTTCGTGTAAGCAAATGCTCCGCCCCGTAAATCTCAGTGGTTTCTCCAATTATGGAAGTTCCACCCTGGGCTATCAATAGATCTGAAGCAATTCCAAGCGCTGGATTTGCCGTGACTCCGCTATTTCCATCTGATCCTCCGCAATTTGTTCCCAAAATTATTTTGTCGGCTGATATTTTAACCCTTTTATGTTGGTTTACAGAGGGTAGTAGTTCCGCGATAGCCTTGATACCGGCATCTACCGTTTTTTTTATTCCACCACATTCCTGAATGCTTAGAACAAGTGGCCTGTTTTTCGTGCCATTTAACTGGATAAGATTTTGGTTTTCAATCAAGTGAATTGCCTGGCCTGTTTCACAGCCAAGCCCAATCAAGATATATGCTGCGACATTTGCATGCTTTGCAAATCCTGCAAGGGTAAGATCAAGCTGGTTGTGGTCTGGGCCATTGTATTGCATTGCGCATCCGGCTTTGTGGGTGATTGCCACAACTCCGTCAACATTCGGATATTGTTTCGCCAAGTCTGAAGCGCGAAATCGTTCGGAAATATATTTGCTGGTGCTTGATGCGCAATTCACGGTACTTATGATTGCAATATAATTTCGTGTGCCGTATCGTCCGTCACCACGGTCATATCCCATGAAATGGCGTTGTTCTGATGGTTTAGCAGGATGTGGGGGAAGGTCCGCGCAAAATGCATAGTCCCTTGCGAAGTTGTCCGCCCCGATATTGTGAACATGAACATGGTCGCCTGGATGGATATCTGTGGTGGCGAATCCGATAATCTGGCCATATTTAAGGACTGTACCACCTTTTTTTATGGGCTTTATGGCCATCTTATGGCCCAAACCTATTCTTTTTGTTGGTGGAATCTTAATTCCTCCGACATCAATTGGATCGCCGGTTTCCAAGGTGCGGGTAGCGATGGCTACATTGTCCTCAGGGCGTAAATGAATTGCAGGTGGAACTTGTACTTTGTTAGCCATCGTTAACTCCAATTTAAACTTAAAACAGCCATCAATTCAATTTATTGATTTTAGCCTATCGGAATAAGTCATTATAAATTGATTCTTGTTTATGAAGAATTTAAGTAATTTAAAAGTTTGGTTTTTTGTTGTATATTATTAGCTAGATGGGTCTTATGAAAGTTGGAAACATTTAAAGATAAGGTCATCTATACATGCTTAATTGTCATGTTGGAACTTTTACGGTCGATATCTCCCCACCCGTCGGTCATCCGTTGTATGGTGGTTTGATGGATCCTGTTCGTGGACAGGATGATCCATTGGAAGCTGTTGGAGTTGTCATTCTTGGTAATGGAGCCCCTGTGGTTTTGTGTGCGTTGGATTGGTGTGAAATAAGGAATGAGGCGTATTTGAAATGGCGGCAAGCTTTGGCTGATGCCGCCCATACCACCCCCGAGCGGGTTTTTGTTCATACAGTTCACCAGCACAATGCCCCGATAGCAGACATTGATGCTGAAAAAATAATTCAAAAAAACAATGCGTCAAGCAGTTTGGATTTCAAGTATTTTGAAAAATGCCTTGCAAAGACAGCCGAGGCTTTGAAAAATTGCATGGCAAAAACAAAAAAGATAAATCGCATTGGCAAGGGGTATGGCAGGGTTAACCAAGTCGCATCCAATAGAAGGATTCTAGGTTTGGATGGCAAGGTGAAATTCACTAGGAGCAGCGCTACAAAAACCCCTGAAATCCGCGATTATCCTGAAGGTTTGGTTGACCCGACTTTACGGACCCTCAGTTTTTGGTTTGGTGAAAAACCAGTTGTTGCTATTCACTATTATGCAACCCATCCAATCAGCCACAATGGCGATGGAATGGTAAGTGCGGATTTTTGCGGGTTAGCGAGAAGAAAAAGGCAGGCTGACTCCCCTTCGGTTTTCCAAATGTATTTCACCGGATGTGCAGGAAATATCACGCCTGGAAAATATAACGATGGTGGTAAGGAAAATCGGTCCATCCTCAGGGATAGAATTTATCTCGGCATGGCTGATGCTTGGAAAGTCACCTACACTTATCCAATTACCAAATTGGAAGTGAGGACCGGCCAGGTTAAGCTTGTCCCCCGCAAAGAAAATGAATTTTCAAGGGAAGAAAACACCCGGTTGATTTCGGATCTGAATGAGACAAAGGTTAACCGAAATGCGGCGGCTCTTAAACTTTCATGGCTTAACAGGCTGGATAAAACCGTGGATGTTTCTTGCCTGGACCTTGGTGATGCAGTCGTGTTGGGCCTTCCGGGTGAGGCTTTTGTTGAGTATCAGTTGGCCGCCCAGGAAATGCGCCCTGATTTGTTTGTTTGTGTTGCTTCCCATGGTGACGGGGGCCCTGGAAATATTCCCACGGCCAAGGCTTTTATTGAAGGAGGCTATGAGCCAACTGCCGCTTATGCTGCTCCATGTGAAGAGCTTTTAACTAATACTATTGCTAAGGTGTTAGGACCACCAAAGGCTCAAAATACCATCCCGTTCAAACGCTTTAAGAAAAAGACCAAATAAGTTTGTAGAATAGTTATAGCCGTATTTTAAATCAACAGATTTGACGGTTTCAAAACAGATTGTTTCATGATGATTGGACTTAATTAATGTCGGTCTTGCCTTTAAAAATTGGAATGATTGGGCTCGGTGTGGTTGGAACCGGTGTAGCTAAGTTGCTTTCTGAGCAGCAGGAACGGCTTACCAAAAAGGCTGGCAGGCTTTTGGTTCTTAAAAAAGTCGCAGTTCGTGACGCCTCTAAATCCAGAGATATCAGCCTTGATGGCCCAGTCATAACCAATCACTGGGAGGATGTTGTAAATGATTCCTCATTGGATGTTGTTGTCGAGTTGGCAGGTGGCACAACCTGGACCAAGGATGCCATCCTAGGTTCTCTTTCATCAGGAAAGCATATTGTAACGGCTAACAAAGCATTGCTTGCGACCCATGGGAAAGAAGTTTTTGACTGCGCCAGAAAAAACAACCGTTGTGTTGCATTTGAAGCCAGTGTTGCTGGGGGTATCCCAATTATTGGTGCTTTGACCCAGGGCCTTGCTGCTAATAAAATAATAGGGATCAGGGGCATCCTTAATGGAACATGCAATTTTATTTTAACAAGCATGAGTGAGACTGGTGGTTCCTACCAAGACGCCCTGAAAGAAGCCCAGAAACTTGGATTTGCAGAATCCGACCCCACAATGGATGTGGATGGTACTGATACTGCACACAAGCTCGCGATCCTGGTTCAAATTGCTTTTGGCCAAACAATTCCTTTAGCCTCGATTGACAGAGTTGGGATTTCAAGCTTGAACAGTATCGATATCCATTTCGCAAGGGAATTGGGGTATGGTATCAAGCTGCTTGCTGAGGCTTGGATTTATGATGGCAAATTAGCTGTGCATGTTTCGCCTGTTTTGCTAAGAAGGCATTCTCCTCTCGCGCAGGTCAGGCAGGCTTATAATGCAATTCAAGTCATGGGTGATGCGGTAGGGGATACACTTTATTATGGCTTGGGCGCTGGAAGAATGCCCACGGCCTCCAGTGTTGTCGCGGATATAATCGATATTGCCGTCGGTAGGGCTCAAAGCACTTTTAATTCAATGAATTTGTGGTCCGACTCGGGAAATTCGTCCCCATTGCTTTCGAGTGATGATGTTAACAGCAGGTACTATCTACGGCTTCTTGTTGACGACAAACCCGGGGTACTTGCGGATGTTACCAAGTTGCTTGCCAAGCATCAAATAAGTATTGCCTCAATCATCCAACATGAGGCTGAGGGCGAAAACACCAATGGTAAGGTTCAGTTGGTCATTATGACTCACTTGTCAAAATGTGGCAAATTCAGGGTTGCCGCGCAGGAATTGGATTTCCTCGATTGCGTCTCAGGGAAAGCTGTGCATTACCCTGTTGAAGACTAACCCAAAAGGTGATTCTCATGAAGTATGTGATTGTCATTCCAGATGGATGTGCTGATGACCCACAGGTTTCCCTTGGAGGTAAAACGCCTCTTCAAGCCGCGAAAAAGCCCGCGATGGATTCTGCCGCAAAACTAGGCCAAGTGGGGTTATCCAACAATGTCCCTGCGACCCTTACTCCTGCGAGCGATGTGGCAACCCTTAGTTTGTTTGGTTATGACCCCCTTGAAGTTTACACGGGAAGGGCCCCTCTTGAAACCGTTGCGATGGGGATTAAGCTTAATCCTGGCGATTGGGCTATCCGCTGCAATCTTGTGAATATTGTCGACGGTGTAATGAAGGATTTTACCGCGGATCACATAACAAATGATGATGGCAGGGATCTGATTGGCACCTTGCAGGAAAAGTTGGGAGGGGAAATTAAATCTCCCTCCGGAAAAGTTTTGGGGGTCTTGGAATTTCATCCAGGAGTCAGTTACCGGAATATATTGGTGTACAGGGCCAAAGAACCTGCTCCTTTCGGTAAAGACACCAAGGGGCAACCTCCTCATGATATTCCTGATAAATCCGTGGAGTCTTTCCTTCCCAGTGGGCCTGGTTCCGATCTCTTGAAAGATTTAATGAAAAAGAGCGAAGCTCTGTTTCTTGAGCATAAAGTAAATAAGAAGCGAATCGCCGAGGGACATAAGCCTGCCACCCAATGTTGGCTTTGGGGAATGGGAGTTTCTCCGACACTAAGGAAATTCGCGGATATTCATAATGTCAAAGGTGCCATCATCAGTGCGGTCGACCTTGTTCGGGGTGTTGGCATGTTGCTGGGTTGGAACCGGATTGATGTTCCAACTGCGACAGGCTATCTAGATACCGATTATGCGGCCAAAGGGCGCTATGCGATTGAGGCAATCAAAAATCACGACCTTGTTTGCGTGCATATTGAAGCTCCTGATGAAGCTTCACACGAGGGAAGGGTGGATGCCAAAATAGAGGCACTCGAGCAGATCGATCGCCATATTGTTGGCCCGTTGATGAATGTGCTTCCAAATTACAAAGATTGGCGTATTCTTGTTTCTCCTGACCATCGCACACCGGTTCAAACTCGAGCGCACTCACACGGTGCTGTACCATATGTCATTGCCGGAACAGGGATTGTTGCAAATGGGCAGACTGCCTACGATGAAGTTTCCGCAGCATCTACATCAATTCTACATGCAAAGGGGCATGACTTGATGAAGGTGTTTTTAAAATAGAGCAGACCAACTATCGTGTATCCACACTTCACGGTTTTAATATTAAAGAATATCTAAGGTATGATCATCGCTGGAAAATAGGAATGTACTGGGCCGGCACTGAAAGTGCAATGACAGCGATGCTAGTCTGGTATATGGGGCCCACCCTATGGGAATCAAGATTATTGCCTGACCAAGACCCATCCTGCCCTTGTTCGGGTAATACGATTTCTTTCAATTTGGCATACCAGGAATCCCAGAATGCTCCACCAACTTGGTGCATGGCGTGACTGGCGTAATAATGACCGTACCAGAAATGAGATTTGCTTTTGGAATGCTTCTCAAGATACGCCACAGCCTGTGGTATTTCCTTGGAATCATATTTCCCTGCAAGTTGAAGAACGCAAAGTCCTGCCGCTGTTCTGGCAAATTCAGGTCCACCCGCGCGTGGTTGGTAACAATAACCACCGGTTTTTGCATCCCTGCAACTTTCGATGTACTCAATGGCTTTTTTTAATGTTTGGTCAGGAACATGCAACCCGGCATTTTTAGCTGCTCTAAGCGCCATTACTTGCATCACGGTTACGGAAATATCAGCATCAGCGGGCGTGGGGTTGTAACGCCACCCCCCCTGAGGATTTTGGCTGCGAATGATAAGGTCAACTGCACGCTTTAAGACCGGGCGAATTGCGTCATCAGCGGTCATTCCCCAAAGTTGGGATAATGTCAAGGTTGCGATGCCGTGGGAGTACATGCTTTGACCGCCGCCCCTGGCACCTATGAGCAGTCCATCAGGTTCACGGGCGGATGCAATCAAAAATTGAGCACCCTTGTTAACTTCAGGACCATACATTCCCTGTCCTGGAAGATGTCCCTGGCTCATGTAAGCAAGGAGTGCGAAAGATGTAATCGCGGTGCTGTGCTGATAGCCCGCATCCGACCAGGAACCATCGGGGTTTTGCTTGGTTGCTATGAAAGCAAGTGCTTTGGTGATGGCTTTTTTTGTGGGCTCATCAAGCTTTGCATGATTAGCAGCAGGAGTCTTCTCCTGGGCGTAAGAGATTCCAGTCAACCCTAAAGGAAGGGTTGCAATAAAGGAGCTAAACTTACGCCTATTTAAATGATGCATCATGTTCAACTTATCTTGATGATGGAACAGCAGTTTTGTTGTTTTTCTGCTTATCCGCCAGATCGCGATAATATTTTTGGATCATAGCTGAATATTCAGGAGGAAGATTGGTTCCCAAGGACTGTAAAAGAGCTTCCCGTTCTTTTTCAGGAAGCTTAAGGAATCCTCCGTTTGCCTGAAGTTCAAGCAATTTTGCAAGGGCAGCCTCTTCAGTCCCATCAGGTTTACGATTGCCATCACCTTTAGTCTCAGATTGCTTGTTGTTAGGCATTGGGGAATCTTTGGCATCAGCTTTAGCATCATTTGGCTGCTCGGATTTTTGTTCCGATTTGGCATCAGCCTTGGCTAATGCGGTTTCTCCGGGAACACCCATTGGTTGATCCAATGCCTTGGCTAGTTCATTAAGCATATCCAAGGCTTTTTCCAAGCTTTTTGAAGCTTCAGCCTGCTTGGCTGCTGCTTCCTGCACATTGCCTTTAGCCGCGGCTTCAGCACCCTTTTCAAGTAATGCTTCAGCAGCTTTTAAATCGTTTTTAAGATTATCTGGAACTAAAGCTTCGGCCTGCATTGCGGCATCCTTTGCCATATTTGCCGCTTCCTGTGCTTTTGCGAGGTCTTGGGTTGCTTCAAGTAAAGCCTTTTGGTCATTGGCCATTTCCTTGGCACCCTTTTCAGGTGAATCATTAAGTGATTCCAATGCGGCTTTTTGAGCCTCAGCAGCCTTGTTCAGATCACCCTTTGCCAAAGCTTTGGCAGCTTCCATTGCAGCTTCAGCGGCTTCAGGGTTCTTGTCTTTGGCATTATCAAGGTTTTTGGCCAGGTCAGCTTGTTTTTTAGCTAAGTCCATTTCGGGTTGGCCATCACCAAGTTTTTCCTTTGCATTGGCAGTAGCTTTTTCAGCCTCTTTGTTTTTGTCAAGTGCTTGGGCAACCCTGCGTGCTGCTTCACCAATATCACCTTGTTTCATTTCTTCCTTAGCATCTGCCAAGGCTTTGGCCTGCTTGTCAGCTTTGACCATTTCAGCAGCTTCTTTGGCTGCCATGTCGAGCTTTTCGGCAGCATCAGCAGCAGCTTCCGCCGCTTTTGCAAGGTCATTGTTTTGTAATGCTTTTTCAGAGTCTTTTTGATCTTTCATTGCCTCGTCAGATGAATCTTTAGCATCACCCATCGCGTTTTTGGCGGCCTTTTCTGTTTCAGACATTGCCTTTTGAACATCTTTAGCAAGGTTTTTTGCGATGTCTTTGGATTTTAAAGCATCCATTGCCCCTTCTTGCTGTGCTTTATCCAACTTTTGGGCGACATCTTTTTGCATCTCAGCTGCCTTGGCGAGGTCATCAGCGGCTTTTTCTCTTTTTGCTACATCATCGGCCTTTGCTTTTTCAGCGGCTACTTGATTTTTCGCTGCTTCCTTTGCTTTTGCTAATTCTTCCAAAGCTTCCTTCATTTTTGGGGCAGCGTTTTCCAATCCCTTCTTTGGTTCAGGATTTTGAGCAACCATTTCTGCAGCTTTTTCCTGGGCATCAGCGGCTTTTTCAAGAGCCTTTTTCACATCTTCAGGAACACCCATGGGCTCTTTAGCAGTTTCTTTTGCCTTTTCTGATAAATCTTTTTCCTGCTTTGCGACATTTTCCGCTGCTTTCGGATCGGCCTTGGCTTCGGGATTTGTCATGTTTTTAGCAGTTTCATTCACCTGCTTTTGTTTCTCCTCCATTTTTTCTATCTTGTTAACCAGTTCTTGAGCCTTGGCTACTGGATCTTTGGCTTTTTCCATTTGCTTGGCTACTTCAGCATCAATTTTTTGCTTTGCATCTTCCAATGCTTTAAGGGCTTTATCCTGTGCGTCCATTGCTTTTTTATCTTCAGAGGATGCCAAGGTTTTGGCAGCCTCTTTTAGTGCCATTTCAGCTTTTTCCAAGTCTGGTTTTGCGTTTTGAATAGCGGGTTCGGGTGTTTTTAAAATATCCTTGGTGGTATTTGCCATTTCCGCTTCTTTTTTCGCGACTTCTGTTTTTGCCTCTGGTGTTTTGGGCGCATTCTCATCTTTTCTGTTTTCATTTATCTCTTTTTGGTCACGAACCATCTTTGCCACTTTGTCTTGAAGTTCTTTCAGAGACTGCACGGACTTTTTAGGTGCTCTCCAAGCATCTGCTATTTTCTTCATCGCAAAATGATTTTGTTCAGTATAAATCGACGCAGGCTTGAAATTTCTAATCGATTCCTGATTCTCACTGTACTTGTTTAAATGGTCAGTCACGAGGGCTAGGTGTCCACGAATGTTCTCCGCCTTGGCGATTTGAAGCCCTTGTTTTAGTCTTTCTTTTCTGTCGTCATCCAGTTTTGACTCTAAATCCG
>SXGQ01415432.1_pt1 | contig 12009 bp, 24 predicted proteins | sample 3178371 | NCBI WGS metagenome assembly SXGQ01 (sample SAMN11356859, study PRJNA531348) | freshwater metagenome | isolation source: freshwater sample F1-20 | place: China: Fuxian Lake, Yuxi | collected 2017-12-25 | reverse complement strand
TAATAAACCCATTAATTGATTTAACTGATTTTGGTCTGCACCCATGTCGGCATTATCATCATCATCATTTTCGAGGTAATCTAATCTTTCAGATAATTTTTTAATTTCGGACAAAATTCGGTTTTCATCATCCTGTTTTTTTAATTCTGAAATAATATCGTGTTTAAGGGCAATAGTATCTAAACCTGTTGTTGTGTGTGTGTGTTCTGAACTATTACCCTTAAATACGTTATTCAGACAAAACGATGCAACCATTTTATCTTTTTTACTTGATGATTTTGCAGTTTTTACATTTCCATAATCATCGGTAGTGGTTTTAAAATTATCAAATAATGTTATTTTATATGGTGTATTAGGATTTAAAGATTTGCATAAACTTTCAAAACGAATTATTGCACCATCATTTGTGTTGCAATCATAATTTGAATATAATGGTTGCGAATTTTCATTTTGCACAATATGGTATATTTCAAATTTACTTAAATTCGATAATCTTATATAATTTACAATATTATCTAAACCATAAAAATCACAATTCATAATTTTAATTTTTTAAATATTAACCCCTTTTACCAAAACTAAATCCACTTTCTTTTTCTTCTTCTGCCATTGGCAAAGAATAATAAACGCTTACCAAATAACTTAATGTTGCTGCCCCTGCAGGTGCAACACTAAATTCTACATACGACTTCGGGTAATTAACCTTCTGTCCTACCATTAATTTTTGATTTGTTTCAAAAACATTTGTGGATGTATTTAAATCAAAACTAAGTGTATTAAAATCAATTGCAGGTATTTGTTTCATAAATTCCTTACCACCATAATTTACTAATGTGATAAAAGATTGATGTAATACGGTTGTGGGTGTACAAACTAATGCACCCGAAATAATACTATTAGTAACTTCATCACGTGTATATACCTGCAAACCCCAAATATGTGAATTACGTAAATTGGGGATGTCAGGAAACTGAAAACGTGTTAATGTTGAACCTGCAGGTATTAAAATTTCAACAAGTTCGTGTCTAATTATCTTTTGCATATTTTTTTATTGTTACGAAAATAAAGGGGATTTTCACCCCTTTTATTTTCAAGTTTATATTATTTATTACGATTGGAAAACCGAACCATTTTGTGCATTTAAACCGCGCATTAAACAAGCTACACGATTAATAGCATAATTAGTTGTACCGCCTGTATTATCAGTAATTTGTACATTACATCCTGCTGCAATTGATGTAGGTAATTGTAATTGCACCTGATTTTTCTTACTTCCCGATAGGGTTAAACTTGGTTCAATTGGAAACATACCTACTTTAGAAAATTGACCATTACTTTGGGTTGCATTTTCCGTACCTGCTGCAAAACTACCAAATTGTGTTTGTGGTATAAATTCGTGTTTACGTGTATCAAATTTATCAAGGAAAACGATATTGTTTACTGATATTTGTAATGTACCACTATATAGATTTTCAAATAAACGTGCTGTTGCAGTATTTTCAACAGGTGCATATGTAAATAATCGTTTAATTCCTGTACCAACACCTGCAATTGTTAATTCGCCCTCTGCATAAATACCTAATGTTGTGCAAATAAATTCATCATTGATGTTTAACCGAATTTGGTCTGCGGTTAAATTTGCGGTTTGACTTTCAAGTATTTCAAAATTATAAATTGTTTGTGTTGCGTTAATTGGTAATGTTAAATATAGCGATGATTGTGTTAAACGAACTGCGCCTTTACCAATTGATTTGTATTTTGCCATTAATTGAGCATAATTTATACGTGCCATTTTTTTTTGTTTTTTTATATTGTTATTTATTTAAAGTTTACAAGGTTGCATTACATATTTTCATCATCTTCGCCTAATACATCTTCACCTAATATATCTTCGCCAAATTCTGAACCATTGACTACGGGTATATCGTCATCACCATTGATTACAGGTATATCCATATCACCCCCCAATACATCTTCGCCAAATACATCTTCGCCAAATTCAGAACCTGTGATTTTTACAACACCCATATCGGTTAAAAGGTCTGCACCTGATACCGCCATAAATCCTGTTGCTAATGATTGTACTAAACGATTTTTTACGAACATAGGTATTAATGCACCTGCAACCAACATACCGCCTGAAATGTATTGTGGTTTTGTATCTGATGGTAACATTTTTGTTACTGCACCTTTTCCAACACGTGATAATACTGCACCGCCTACAACTCCTGCGATGTTCATAAAATCAATGTTTTTTAAAGATGGTGATAATGCACCCATACGACGACTTGAACGACGACGGGATGTTTTTTTTCTTTTTCTTGCCATTTTTTTGGTTTTTTGATTTGTTTTTGTTTTTGTTTTTTTTTGTTATTTATGAGCAATAATCTGATGAAGCATTTTTACTTACTAATATTTCATCTTTAGGTATATTTACTTCTGTATTAATTTGTGATGATAAGCCACTTTCAGATAATTTTTTTGCATTTTCTATATCTTTTACATCAATACCTGCCTTTTTAAATAATGGTGTTACTGATGCTAAAATTGGTGTTGCAGCAGTTACTAATGCAGTTACTGTTGCCAATGTTGTTGGTTCACCAATTGCAGGTTTTAATGGTACTAATGTTATGCCATTAATTTTTAATGGTGTTCTCTTCCAAATTTTTGATTTTGATGTATTAACTGCACCCCTTAATTTATCCCAATTACCGCCCAATTTATTTACCCACACATCATAAAGTTTATTTTTACCATCTGATGTTTGTGAAAATTGAGTTAATTTATTAGCTAAATTGAAAGCATTTAATTGTACCATTCCTAAAAATGATGTGCGAGGTATTGCCAAACCTGTTTTTTTTGCAGTATTTACAATTTTTTTACCTGCCTTTTGTAATGCTTTTACAACTTTTGGTTTATTTAATTTTTTTGCTTTTAAAATATCTTTGTTTATTTCAGTAACCTTTTTTTGTGCATTAATCTTATATTTTTTTGCGGTCTGCTTAACTTTTTTAAATGCACCCGACATTGCAATATTACGATAACAATTACCTTTTATATATCCCATATCTGCACCATTTGTTTCGCTTTCAGGTGATGGCACATTAAATTCGGGTTCGTTTACTTCATCGATACCCTGCTTAATATCATTGTCCTGTTCCTTGTCAATAAATTTTGGTGATGGTATTTCGTTATATTCTTTTACAATTTCATCAGTAACCGCATTATCTAATTTTTCATTTTGTTTTTTATTAGATATTTCAGTTTGTAATACAGGTGCCAGTCTTTGCATTTGTTTTTTTGCAACAATCGGATTTATTAAACCTTTTTGTTTTGCAACCTGTATTTTTACCATTTTTTTACCTGCATTAAACTTTGTTAATTGTTTAATGCCTGATGATGTTTGAAATGCTTTGTTTACTGACTTTTTAATTGCAATATTTTTGTTTAATGGTCTGCGAATTGCACCCATATCACCATTTAAATAATGTAATGCCATATTATTTACGTTTTAATAAAAAAAGTAATGCCAATGCCCCTAAACCTATATACATTAATGTATTTGATTTACTAACATTTTTTTTATCTAAATTTTTTGGTTCTGATGGTATAATTTCGTATTCATCAGGTTTTAATACTATATCTTTAGCCATTTTATTGTGTTAATTCTGTTATTTCAAATTTATTTTCGCTTTTTACAGATGTTACAATTGCAGTTTTACCTGCATCCGAACCTGTTAATATTTTAATTGTATCACCCTCTCTTGCAATAATTGTATTACTACCTTTTGAACCTTTTGTAATTGGCAAATCAATACCTGTCTGTTCATCGGTTTTTAATTTTGGTTTGCATTGTGTTGCTGTTTTTTCAACTTTTTTACCTTTTTTTATTTTAGATGCAACATTAATTACCTTATCACGAAATTTTTTATCTTTTAAAAATCGTGTTGCTAATTGTTTACCTTTTTCAATTCCTTTTTTTGTTAATTCGGGATTTATTGCACCGATTGGGTTGTTTATTTCAATTAATTTATTCATATTTTTATATCGTATTTGTAATTGTACTTTGCTTGTTTATTAAACTCTTTTAATACTGCATCCACAATATATTCTTTGCCATTTACTTTTGCAATACAATATATGTGGTTCGGTACAGGCGTATATCCCTGTGCTATTAAACGTAATTTCATCGGTATACCTAATGCCTTACCAATTGAACCAATTAAAATAGAGTAATGCTTACAATCACCGCCAATAACACCATTTATTTTGACTTTATTTGCATCTGATAAAATACGAGGTAATGTTTTTGCGGTTTGATTTATACCGCTTTCTTTTTTATATGGTACTGCCTTTTTAGTAAACCAAAATAACATTCGCAAAGATTTAACAGGGTTTGATGTTTTGAAAAATTTTGCCATATATCGTGCAGATGGTTCACTTTCCTTAATTGCTTTTACAATTGCACCTGCAATTTCCCCTGCGGTTTGATAATTACTAACTAAATAATTATTCCCTTTTGGTATTAAAATTGGATTTAACACATTCAAAATTAAACATTCATATCTTTTTTATAAACGATGTTAATTAAAATGTGGGTTTTCAACAAAAAAAAGATAAAAAACACGTTTAAAGTCAAAATAACACTTAAAATACTTACCAAAATATAGAGGTTTAAGGTTTAAATTGCATATATATATGCAATTAAACTAAACCTATTATATGGTAAAATGTATAAACCTTAAGGTTTAAACCAATTAATGCAACCTGTAAACCTTAAATCTTAATAAATACCGCATAATATTATGGTTTTTGTTTTCCGATGCAGTGCAAAAAAAATTATTTAATTGAAAATCAATGATTTATTAGAGGTATGCTGATTTTTACCGCTTTTTTTTATTTTTTTTTTTATGAATTAATTATTTTATTAATTTTACATCGTACAAGGTTGCATTTAATTTAGTTTAAATGAATAAAAAAACCGAACACGATAAAATGTTCGGTTTTTTTATTTTAGTGCGTTATATTTTATTTATACCATCTAAATCCCATCTTTGAACCCCAATTACCAATTAACCTTTCAGTTTTTTTTTCATAAAAATTAACAAATAACAAACCTTGAAATTTTTGTTTTAAAAAATTAACAAGGTTTTCGGGATGATTTGTACGATATTTTACCCACGTGTTCGGGTATACTTTTGCTATTCCTAAATATTTACGTTTCATAAAACAAGCATACCATATTTTTGCACATACTCCATACTAAATCCACGTGTTACAATATAATTATTGTATTCCTTTAATTCGCCTTTTTCATTTACATATAGGTAACTGATGTAAATTATATGCGCACCCCTTTTTATGCCATTTAATTCAACATAATCGTACCATTCCAATAATGCTTTGTGCAGTTTTTTCATAATTCGTAAAAATTTACAGGTCTGTTATTTCGGGTTCGAGTTACATAATATTTATCTGATGTAAATAAGATTAAACAAATAATCTTTATTTTAAATATAAATTTTTTCATAATGCAGATAATTTTTCTTTTACTTCGTTATAAAAATCGTACATTTTTCGGTATTCATCCTGTGTTAAATCACAATGATTATAACAAAATTGTACCGCATCTTTGCAACATTGAACCATCGTTAATGCCAATGTAATGCCCTCTTGTTTTCTTTTTTCAAAATCACACCAATTGGTGTGGTGCATAGCACGTGTAAATAATGCCATTGTGCATCCCTGCACATCAAATTTATGTTCGTGTTTATAATTAGATAATTTCATTTTTTTATGGTTTAGTTGTTATATCGTTTGCAATACTTATTAATGATGTATTGATGTCAGATAAGTAAAAATTAAGAACACGTAATTCGTGAATTTTTAATATCTGTAATTTTTCCTCAATAGAAAAAATGTTAGGTTTTTCTAAAATTTTTGATAATTCTGAAAATGTTTGATTTAGTGTTGGGGGGATGTTTATATTTTCCATAGTTTTTATTTTTCTTTTTTCCAATTTATAAATAAAAGTATTAAAATAACAATTAAAATAATATTAATTGTTAGTGTAAAAATTTTTTCGTTTATCATTTATTTTTATTTTTTGAGTATGTACCCTTATTATTCAGTAAATATTTATTACCTAATAAAAATGGTATTATTTGTTGTTTTGCAATATTTGTACCTACACCATATATTTTTTTTATTTCCTCAACAAATTCGTTATATGTCCATTCGGGTTGATTAATAAAAATAACATCTAAACGATTAACGTGTTCGGTGTGTGTTAATGCTGCTAATACAAATTTTTTGCGGTTTTCTTTTTTATTACTTTGTGTTTGCTCGTATTTTTTTAGGTCTGAATTATACGTAATACTAATCGGTTCAAAATGTGCGGATGAACGTAAAAATATAGGTTCTAATGTACTAATTCCCATATCTTTGTCCAAAGTAACTTTTAAAACTGATTGTGCGCCCCTGTCTGCCATTGAACCTAAATTACCAATTGACAACATATTATTTTTATTAAGATGCAAAAGGCATATTACGACAATTTGGTATTCTGCGGTGATGCGTTTTAAAAACTGAATAACCGCCTTACTCTCTGCCATATCATTTGGATTTGTAACCAATTCGGTTAAATTGTCAATAATGATAATTTTAGGTTTATCGGTTTTAATCACATAATACATCGCATTGAGTGTATCTGATGGTTCGTATTTTCTAAATAAATAAGCATTAAAATTTTCAGGCAATGTATTATTGCGTATAGCTTTTTTTAGCATTTTCATTTGCCTTGAAAAATCGTAAATGCTTTGTTCGGTATCAAATAACACAATTTTTTCATCAATACTTAAATTCACATAAATATCAAAAAATACTTTGCCTGTTAATGCTGATGCAATTGTAAATATAGCAAAGGTTGTTTTCCTTGACTTTGGTAAACCTGTTAATGTAATAAAATTACCTGATGTTGCAATTGTATGGTTCTGAATTGTAATTATGGGGGGCGGTAATTCATAATCGGTATCAATATACCTGCATTCATCTGATATGTTTGCATAATCTTTCATTAATTTTTTACCATGCTTTTTTTAAATTGTTATTGTTTTTAAAATTTTCAATTCTGTTTTTTTCCAATTCCAATTCTAATTCTAATTGTGATAATATATTTAATGTACTCCCCTGTACGCCAAAATATTTTTTTACATCGGTTATTCGCCAATTACGATGTGGTTTAATACCACGTGAATAAATTTTTAAATCACGTATTGATACAATTAAATTCCACATAGCAACAGACATATATCCGTTATTTACTTTAATTGGTTTTTGCAGGTCTGCAAAGTACTGAGGTTGTGTTTGTGTTTTCATAGGTTGTTTTTTTTAGTTTTTGAAATGTTAGTAAATAAAAAAGCCCTGTATGTGCGCAGGGCTGAAAAACCAATTATCGGTTTTAGGTTTAAAATATTTTTAGATAAAATGCACATAACTGACTACAAATGTAGGCAGTATATTTGATTTGTCAAGACATATTTATTAACTTTTATTTGTTAATAACTTATATAAGTATATTGATAAAAAAATTACTATTAATGGCATAACATTTAAAGATGCGTTATTTGAACCTAAATCAATTTTTTTCATTTTAGCATTAATCATTTTTGAATAAGCTAATGCAGTACCGCCAAAATAACCACGTGTTTTCTGCAAATTAGCGTATTCAACCGATGTAGTTGCATTTTTCAGCATTTGTGGTGTTACACCATTTTTTGTTATATTAAATAATCTTTGAACTGCATCCTTTACACTATCTTGAAATGTATTGTATTTTGCGTAATAATTAATATTTGCGGTAATTGGTCTTACTCTTTCCAATACGGGAACTAATGTACCTTTTGTTGCCAATGGTTGCCCTATAAATTTCATACCAAAACCATTATTATTATTTTTATACACATTGCTTTTGTAATCTGAACTTTCTAATCGTGATTGTGCAATAATAAATAATGCGGATTTTGGTGTAAATCTATTTGCAATGGCAATATCGTATATAATTTTATCGTTATTCATCTTTTAATTTGCCACATTTACGCATATGTTTTAATTCAATTAAACGTATCACAAAACCAAATATCATTGTAAGTAATGTCGATGCGGTTGCGGATGCAGATGGATTGTTCTGCACATTATTTATTATTTCATTTATATTATTCATAGTATTTTAATAAAGTTATATATTTTTAATTTTATAGGGTATACATATTTAATATAATTGTATACCATAATTATTTTTAATTTATTCATTTTTGCTCAATGCCAAAATAATCATTTGCATAATTTTTGCCATCAATACGAACATTATTTAACCAATATTCAAAATGCAAATGCGCACCATTACTATTACCTGTATTACCTATTGTGCCAATAACATCGTATGGTTCAATTGTATCACCCGAATTTACATTTACATCAGTAAAATGCGCATATAATGTTTTTATTTCGGGTGTATGTTCAATTTCAACAAAATTACCCCAACCGCCACCGCAACCCCTATTACCAACAATACAATTTTTTTGAACCCTTAAAACTTTACCCGATTTTTTTACAAATACCCTTTCGCCTGTTTTACCTGCATAATCAGTACCCAAATGATAACCGCTACCACGCTGACCAAAACCGCTATTAATTCTTAATGTACGTACTTTACCCGAAAATGTTTTACTTGACATTTTGTTTTTTAATATAATTAATAACAATGTTACAATTATTATTATTGTTATTTTTTGTTTTTTTTCCATAACAAATAAATGCCACCCAATAATAAAATATATAATAAAATATTATTTTTTTTTTCAGGTTTTAAAGATATTAACATACCTTGCAAATTTGGGTATTCGTTTAAATCTAAATATAAAGTTTCAAAACCATTTTTTTCAACTTGTATAGGTATTTTATTTAATTGTAAATTGTTATAATCATCATCAGACATTTCAATCAAAAATTCGCCTAAATTATCAGATGTAGCAGAATAAATTTTATTTGTTGCATAATTTAATATAGGTATTGAAATTATTGCACCCTCAACACCTATTATTTTTGCATCCGCATTAATTATTTTACCTTTTACAATTTTCATTTTTTCTTTTTTAGTATTATTCCTAATATTAATAAACCTATTAATAAAGGCAATAATTTACCGCCCGATTTTACAATTGTATTTTCGGTTTTTGTATTGAAATAATTGTTTACTGCATCTTTATTTTTTTCATCTAATAAAAAATTTAAAAAAGCAATGTTTTGTTTAATAGAACCTGTGTAATTTGAATAAATGTTTACGGGTTGCATTTCATTCAATTTAAAAAACTCATATATAGGTTTTCTATCTTGCCACTTTGGTAATGGCTTATTTAATATTTTAGTCCAATATTCGTATAAAGTTGTAATCATAATTTAGTTTTTATACCACGTTTTTGCCAAACTTCATTAATTTGCTCAATTTTAGTTTTTGCAAATGGATTTACAATAATTTCACTTCGTAATTCTTTTGATACTGATGGTATTAATGTTTCTGCATCACCATCGGGTATACCAAATTTATATCGTTGCCTTTTATCATATGCCTTAATTAATAACGCTAAATCCAATGGATTTTTTATTTTAAGTAATTCATTAAATGTATTTTTATAATCATCATCCAAACCCGAATATCTAATACTTTCATAAATTGCATTTGCAATACTTTCATAATTAGATGCTGAATAACTTGCAGTATATGTTTTTTGCAATTCTAATAATTCTTTTTCGTTTTCTGTTAATGTATTTGATGCGCCCGAACTAATTGTTTTACCATCAAAAAACCATTTTTTAATCAAATATGCCATTAATACTGCACCGCCTATATATATAATTGGTTTTAAATTATTTTTCATATTACCATAATATTTTATCTGCATAAAAACCTGTTGTACCTTTAATTATCCTGTCTTTTTTATGCCTTATTTTATACAATTTTCTACGTTTGTCCGCAATGGTTTTACCATAATATTTTAAGTATGTAGGGTAATCTAAATAACCTTTTGCACCTATTGATGTGATAAAATTCCATTTTTTATCGAATACATCAATTTTTTTATTTTGATTTTTAGATGGTAAAATATTTACATTCAGTTTTTTTGCCTGTCTTTTACTATATGGCAAAATCTGATACATTATTAAACAAAATTTCCTAATTGAAATTCACTTAATGTTTCCTCTGCGTATTCATTTGCCAATAATTGCCTATCTGATGTATCAAGCATATTGTACCATTTACCTCTACCTCCAAATTCTTTGTGATACCTTTGCATTGCATCATCAATATAATATCGCCATAATTTTGATGCCTTATTTACATCAAATGTACCCTTTTGATATTTTTTTTGTAAATTTTTTAATATAGGTAATTTACGTGAAAAATATAATTGTGAGTTATTATCGGCATATAATCTAATTTCACGAACTGCATTTTCATCTTTGTATGGCGGTGTACCTGTTACACTAATTCCATTTAATTTTGTAATACCACCTTTTTTAAATCTGCCCGATTTGGTTCGGCTTACTTTCCATTCGTTTTGTTTACGTGTACGTTTTTTACGTGGATTTTTTGGTTTTTTTGCTTCAAAAAATTGTGATTTATTATGCTTATAATCACCGATTGATGTTTCATTTATTTTTTTGCCCTTATTAATAATGCTAATTGCCTGTTTTTTTGTTATTCCATAATGTTCTGCAAATTTGTCAATTGATAAAAAATTATTTACATAATCTAAATACATTTTTTGTATTTTACTATTATCACCACTTAAAACACGAATATTAACATTATGTGATTTTGTATCTTTATGGGTTTTTGTTGTACCTATTATTTTACCATCTACCATATACTTATATCCATTTCTTTTTGCCCAAGAAATAGCCTTTTTTGACTTTGGATGTTTTGGAAAATATCCCTGTGCAGGTCTTATTATTTTTTTATCATCTTCAATGTAAGCAATAATAACATCTTTATCAAAATAAGGTTCATAATCAATTAAGAAATCACCTTTTCTTTTTATAGAACCAATATTAACATTATGTTTTGATGTTCCATTCACTTTACGTTTTTTTGTTTTACGCATTGAACGAATTTTAGCCATATATCGTTTTGCCTCTATTGAACCTTTTTTTAATTTTTTCATTTTATCAATTTTTTCAATGATTTTTTTTTGTTTAGGACTATTTGGAAATGTTTTAAATGCTTTGTTGTATAATTTTAGTAATTCTAAATTATTCACTTTACATAATATTTACAAATTACAAACAACCTACCAATTGCACCACTAAATTTAATTGTATATTGTTTTATGTCAATTCCATCATCTTCGTTTTTTAATTCTAATTCGTAGGGAAATTGACTTTCATTTAAAAAACCAAATGCACCGCCCTGTATTTGCAATATATTACCGAATGTACTTAATTGAAATACGTTATTAATTGTTGCAATCATTCCTAAACCTACGCCACCAGGTAATTGTCCTATATTAATAAATTTTATATAAGATGGATTTTCCAATACTAATGTGCTATCCTGACTTACTTCGTAAAATTGGTATCTATATTTTTTTATCATATAATTAAAGTTTACAGGTTGCGTAATGAATTTAGCAGCATATTAAACATTGATGGATTTGTTTCGCTTATTTCAGCCAATTTTGTTAAATCACTTGCCAAATTTTTATTGTTTTTATATAATTTTTTTATTGCATTATGTAATTTTGTTTTTTCATCTTCAATTGTTTCAATATCACCATTTAAAGACGCATCGGGTTGTTTTTTCAATAAACCTAATAAACCCATTAATTGATTTAACTGATTTTGGTCTGCACCCATGTCGGCATTATCATCATCATCATTTTCGAGGTAATCTAATCTTTCAGATAATTTTTTAATTTCGGACAAAATTCGGTTTTCATCATCCTGTTTTTT
>SXGQ01813763.1_pt1 | contig 12010 bp, 12 predicted proteins | sample 3178371 | NCBI WGS metagenome assembly SXGQ01 (sample SAMN11356859, study PRJNA531348) | freshwater metagenome | isolation source: freshwater sample F1-20 | place: China: Fuxian Lake, Yuxi | collected 2017-12-25 | reverse complement strand
GGCGTCGGCGGCGTCCGCGCGCTCGCGAAGATCGGCGAGCGCCCCACGGTGTACCACCTCAACGAAGGCCACGCCGCCTTCGGGGCGCTCGAGCACATCGCCCGCATCCGTGAAGAGAACAACGTCTCGTTCGAAGCGGCCCTCCAGTCGGCCGCCGCGGCGCACCTGTTCACCACCCACACCCCCGTCCCCGCCGGTATTGACCGCTTCAGCCCCGAGCTGATCAAGCGCTACCTCGAGCCGATGCTGGGGCGCCTGGGCATCAACAGCGATCACCTGCTGGGCCTGGGGCGCCACAACGCCTTCGACAGCAGCGAGTTCTTCTCGATGGCGGTGCTGGCGATCCGCACCAGCCAGTGGGCCAACGGCGTGAGCGCGCTCCACGGCCATGTCAGCCGCACCATGTGGCAGAGCCTCTGGCCCGGCGTCGCCGAGGACGAGGTGCCCATCGGCCACATCACCAACGGCGTCCACCCGCGCTCGTGGATCAGCCCGCAGCTCGTCGGCCTCTACGACCGCTACCTCGGCCCCGACTGGCAGCTCGACCCCTCGGACTTCCGGCTCTGGGATGCGGTCAACGACATCCCCGACGAAGAGCTCTGGCGCCTCCGCACGCGCCGCAAGGAAAAACTCATCACCTGGTGCCGCCACCGCATCCGCCACCAGCTCAAGAACCGCGGCGCCAGCCACGACGAGATCGAACGCGCCGCGACCGCGCTCGACCCCGATGTGTTCACCATCGGCTTCGCGCGCCGTTTCGCCACCTATAAGCGCGGCACGCTGCTCCTCCACGATCGCGAGCGCCTCCGGGCCCTGTTCAGCAACGCCCAGCGCCCGATCCAGCTCCTGGTCGCCGGCAAGGCTCACCCCGCCGACGGCCCCGGCAAGGAACTCATCCGCGAGATCGTCAAGCTCGCCTCCAGCGAGTACCACCTCGCCCGCATCGTCTTCTTGGAAGACTACGACATCCACGTCGGTCGCTGGCTGGTCCAGAGCTGCGACGTGTGGCTCAACACCCCGCGCCGCGGCATGGAGGCCAGCGGCACCAGCGGCATGAAGGCCGCCATGAACGGCGTCATCAACGTCTCGATCCTCGACGGCTGGTGGGACGAGGCGTGCCGCCCCGCCGTCGGCTTCGGCATCGGCAAGGGCGAGGTCTACGAGGACGAACGCGTCCAGGACGCCATCGAGAGCCGCGCCCTCTACGACCTGCTCGAACGCCAGATCCTGCCCGAGTTCTACGACCGCGACCAGGCCGGCCTGCCGCGCAAGTGGATCTCACGCATGAAGGCCTGCATGCGCGAGCTCACCCCCGCCTTCAGCACCAACCGCATGGTCGCCGACTACACCGAGCAGTACTACCTCGTCGCCCACGGCCTCGGACGCTCGCTCATGGCCGATCAGTGCCACCAGGCCAAGGATCTCGCCGGCCACATCAGTCGCCTCTGCGAGCACTGGCCCGGCGTCGCCATCCGCAAGGTCGTCGCCGATGCCGGGCCGCAGGTGCCCATCCGCTCGGCCATCACCGTCCGCGCCGAGGTCGATCTCGGGGCGCTGCGCCCCGAGGAAGTCCGCGTGCAGATCTACCACGGCGAGGTCACCAGCCTGGGCGACATGGACGGCTGCCAGGTCACCGACATGCACCACCAGCCCGGCGACAACATCTCGGCGCGCCTGGTCTACACCGGCCATTTCGAGGCCGACGCCTCGGGACGCCGCGGCTTCGTGGTCCGCATCATCCCGCGCGACGATCGCATCATGGGCACGCTCATCCCCGGCCTCATCACCTGGGATAAATCCGAGTCCGGGCCCCTGCCCTCAAGGGCTCAGGCCGCCGTCGCCGCCAGCGGCGCTCAGGCCCCCGACAGCGCCCCCAGGCCCGAGGCCGCGATGACGCACTGACGGCTGCGGCCTCGCAGCGCGCGTGCCCGGCCCCGCGTTACGCCAACGCGGCGATGGTCAACTGCACCCACATCACAAGGCAGCACGCGCCCTTGAGAATCGACGCCACCAGCCGCCCCACAGCGGCCCCGGCGCCGATGCGCAGCGACCGCACGTTGCTCTTGCGCAACCACGCCCGCTCGATCAGCCCGGCGCTCAGCCCGGCCCCCAGCGCGCTGCCCAGGATCGTCCCCAGCACCGGCACCGGGATGAAGATCGTGCCCAGGATCGCACCGATGATCCCGCCCCCGATCGACGCGATCGCCCCGCGCTTGCTCCCGCCCTGAGCGCTCGCGCCCACAGCGCTCGCCCCGGACTCGAAGATCTCGCCCAGCACCGCCAGCCCGAAGGCGATGCCCAGCGTGGTCAGCGAAAAAGTTCCTTCGCGGGCAAGCTCCAAAACCACCGCCGCCGCAAGCAGGAACCACGTCCCCGGACCGCCGATCACCGTGACGGCGATGCAGACAAGCCCGAACAGGCTGAGCAGGATCCCCCAGAGAACGGTCATGACACAGTCATTGGGTTTTGGGCCCCGCGGGTTGCAGGCGCGCAGCGCCGTTGCGAGCCGCGCCCGCCGTCGTCAGTCGGCCTGCTGCTGGCCCGGCACTTCGGCGCCGGCGTCGCTCGGCGTCGATTCGTCGCCGGCTTCGTCGTCGGCTTCCTCGGGCACGTAGTTGGGCGAGTGCTCCCACATCTCAAGCACCCACGTCTCCAGCGGGCTGTACCGCAGCAGGTCGAGCTTGACCTCCGGAGAGCCGTCGTTGAGCGTGACGAACAGAAAGAACTTGTGCCACAGCCGCTTGTCGATCTCCTTCATGTCCATCGGCGTGAAGCTCTTGCCCGAAGGGATCGTCAACCGGCGCTCTCCGGGGGCGTAGCGATACTTCACCCGCGCGCACTTCAGCAGGAACAGCGCGAGATACGACGCACCGCCAAAGCCCACCGCCACGAACACCCACTGCGAAGGGATATCAAGGCCGCTCAGCGGCTTGGGGGCCGTCTGCGTGGACCACTTCTGCATCAGCGTGTCCAGGCTCCCGCGCGGGTCGCTGAACATCGTCGGTGTGTCGCTCCGCTGGCCCAGCGGCTTGGCGCTCTCGGCCTTGTTCTGCTCGGTGATCCGCGGCAGGCTCTTGATCATCGAGACCGCGTGCAGCCACTGCCTGCGGGCACGCTCAACATCGTTCACCTGCTCCCCGGCGCTGCGCAGTCGCTTCAACTCCTCCGCCGGATCCTCGACCGACGCCCGCAGCAACTGGCCGCTCCGCTCGGACTGCTCGAGGTACCGGAACTGCAGGTACTCCGCCGACGCCCGCCCGCGGTTGGGATAGACCACCAGCGCGTCGATCAGCCCCCACACACCAAGGCCCGTCAGGGCGATCAGGAAGATGAACATCTTGACCAGCCACCGCCGGTTGAGCGTAGTGGTCAGCGTTGTTCCCGACTCGTGAGACTCATGGTCCATCGTGGGCTTCCGGGGCTGGGGTTGCAGAGGCGCGAGCGCCTGGGCTCAACGCCATGATGACCGGACGGGCCCCATCGTGCTTGACCCGCCAGAGCCGGTTTATCGGCACGCATCGAGGCCCACAAGCGTCGATTCCCACCACCGATCGGCCCACGCCCGCCCAGTCGGCGATGCCACCAGCTCGCTGAAACCGCCCTCGGAGACCTCCCGGACCGGAATCCGAGGTGTCGTGTCCTGACCCGACTTCCAGGCCGCCACCGCCCGCGTCAGCCACGAGCTGTGCTCCCGGATCGCCCGCTCCGTCGGCGTCTCGGCGTCCAGCAGGCCTCGCTCCAGCAGGCGATTGATCACGCGTCAGACGCTCCCGATCGGGCCCCAGATCCGTGTCCGTGGGCCCAGTATAGACCCGCTCCCGCCACGCCCACACCGCAGAGTGGCGGGCGATCAAGTCCGATAACTCATCCGATTGGTCAACATTCGTCTTGATCCACCCCCGCAACCGCCCATAAGCTAGCGAGTACAAACATAGAGCCGAACAAAACGCCCGGGCCGCTGGTTCAGTACCGGGGGCGTCCATCAGACGCCGCCAGCCGCCCATCCGGGGCCGCTCGAAGGATCCAGAGGAGCGTCCGACCATGACACACGCCACCCCCTCATCCACCACCGCATCACGGACCACCATCGCCCGTCGTCGCGCGATCATCAGCGCCGGCGCGCTCGCCGCGGCCATGCTCGCCTCGGGCTGCAACAACGCCGGGGAGGGCGCCCTCAGCGGCGCGGCCATCGGCGCGCTGGGCGGATTGGCCATCGGCTCGATGACCGGCTCGGCAGGCACCGGCGCCGCGATCGGCGCGATCAGCGGCGCGGCCGTGGGCGGCGTCATCGGCGATCAGAACCAACGCGCCGACCGTCGCCAACTCCACAACTGGTAATCAACGGACCCGAGGCGCGCCCCGGGCTACGCCTCAGCGTCTTCGGCATCGTCGTCAAGAAGTCTGGTGACAGGCTTCGGCTTGCGCTTGCTCGCAGCCGAGGTGATGCCGCGTGCGGACTCGGCCGCGGCTTCGCGACACGCTGCCGCCAGCGCCTGGTGCAGCTTCTCGTGGTCAGTCATGGTGCCCAGATACGAGAGCAACTGGTCCACGCGGCTGAAGACTTCGTCCTGCGGGTCGACCTCGGAGATCGCGTGATCGCCGAGCGCCTCGGTCGCGGCCTGCACCCATTCGAGCGTCGGCGTGCCGTTGGCGGGGGGCGCAACCTTGGTCCGCACCGTCACCGGCCCGACCATCACGACCGGCCACTGGCCCGTCCGCGTCTGCGGCTCGCGCACCAGCACCAGCACGGCCACGCCCTGCTCATCGGCGCGGTCACGCAGGTCGCGACCGTTGGCGCCCACCAGCGGCGGCTCGATCACATAGACGCCGCGCTGGATCGGCTGATCCTCGGGGATAATCGCGTTCAGAACGCGGACTTTTCCCGCATCAACCGCCGCGAGGCGCTTCTGGCGCCGCGCCTCCTGCAGCGGCATCAAGACGCGGGCCATCCGCTCGTAGTCCCCGGCGGTGTGGGCCAGACGCAGCGCTTCAAGCGATAGCCGTTCGCACTCGAAATAGCGCGTCTCGACCAGCGCCTGGCTGGCGCGCTCCATCAGCCCGTCGATCCCGCTGGGCGCTCGCTTGGGGCGTGTCATGTTCATCGGGCCTTGATCCCCTGGGACATCGCCACGAGCGCTGTCCGCCAACGCTCGACCAGCGGTTGCATGTCATACGCCAGCGTGTCGGACAGCCCCGGCCAGTCCTGAGCGCCCAGCGCGGCCTTGATCTCTGAGAGTCGCCCCGCCAGTTCCGCGGCCGCCGGCTCGACCGCCGCGACCGTGGCCTGCCCGGACACCGGGCTCGCGCACTGCGCCGTCGCGGTGACCAGCGCCGCCGTGCGGTGTAGCTCCGTCCAGCCCCGCAGCAGGTGCGAGAGCACGTCCAGCGCCTGATCGGTCTTGCCGCCCTGGATCAGGTCGGCCGCCTCGGCGTGACGCGGGGCCAGTTCGTCAAGCGTCTGCCGCGCCTCGTGCAACGCCTCGATCGCCACCAGCATCGGATCCGCGGTGCGAAAGGCGAGCTCGGTCGCGTACGGCCCGGTCGTCGGCGGATGGTCAAGGTGCTCGGGCGGCACCGGCACACCGTCCGCCGTGACGTCGATCACGATGCGCTCTCCGGCCAGTGTCCGCACCGCCTCCAGCGCTGATCCCAGCGTCGATCCGGCGTCGGGCAGAAGTTGACCATCAAGCAGGGTGCGCATGGCGTCATTGTCGGCGTTTTCGGGCCTGATCGTGAGAGCGAGAGGCCCCGAGGGCTCCGCAAGCGAGATCCTAGGGCCTAGGGCCCAGCGCCTAAGGCCTGCCCCGCGACTTTGGCGGCCTCCCGCTCGGTCCTGCGGAGCTTCTTGTAGTGCAGGCGGATGTTGCGGGCATAGATCACCACGCCCGTGGACTGACCCAGCACGCCGACAATGTCCTGGCGCCACACGAAATAGGTGAACAGGATCACCCCGCCGATCAGGCTCATCCACCAGAATCCGATGGTCACGATGCTCTCGCGCCGGCGCTCCGAGACGAACCACTGCAGCAGCATCCGCCCCGAGAACGCCGCCTGCCCGAGGAACCCCAGCCCCACCCACGCCACACTGACCCACGACGTGATGTTCAGCAGCCTGAAGAGCGGATTGCCCCGGGCCCGGGCCAGTTCGGCCGCGACGCCCGGTGTGACCACTTCCGCCAGCTCGGCCTCGCTCATCACCGGCGAGGCCGCACCGTCGCGAAAGACCAGCCTGAAGCTTGGCGGCGATCCGGGCTCGGCCACGGTCTCAAGCACTCCCTTGGCGGCTCCGAGCTGGATCTTCTGCGTTGTCGCCCCCGCGCGCAGCCCCGGCACCCCCGGGTCCCGCGCCAACCAGAAGCCCAGCGCCAGCAGCAACACCATCGCCGCAACCGGCTCCCACTTCACAGCTTCACCGCCATCATCCGAGGTTCGGCGGCGCCCGCCGCCATCCGCGGCCCGGCCTCGCCGACCCGCAGGTCCGTCGCTTCAACGCTCGCCACCGGACGCCGGCGCTGGCGCATCCAGCGCACTGCAAAGCAGTCGATCAGCCCGGGGATCGCCCGCTGCATGATCCCCATGCCGTACTTGGTCTCTCCCGCCACGCGGGCCCGGTGGCTCACCGGCATCTCGACCACGGTGTACCCAAGGTGCCGGGCCATCACCGGAATAAACCGGTGCATCCCCTTGAACTCCAGCGGCAGCTTCAGCGCGATCTCACGCCGCAGCAGCCGCAGCGAGCAGCCCGTATCGCGGATCGTGTCGCCCAGAATCCAGCCGCGGAACCGCCGCCCCACGATCGATCCCACCCGCCGCACCAGGCTGTCGTTCCGATTGCGCGAGCGATCGCCCTGCACCATGTCGGCCTTGCTCGTGCGCATCAGTTCGAGCATCGCGACCAGGTCCGCCGGATCGTTCTGCAGGTCCGCATCCAGGACCGCCACCAGCTCGCCGCGGCAGGCGCGGAAGCCCGCGTGGAACGCGGCCGACTGGCCGTTGCCCTTGCCCGGGGGCGTGTCGCTCATGGCGATCACCCGCAGCCACGGCCGCGACGCCCCAAGCTCCAGCAGCCGGGCCCGCGTCTGATCCGTCGAGCCGTCGTCGACCACCACGAACTCGAATCCCTCGCCCACCGGCACGCCCAGAGGCCCCGCGAGCGCCCGACCGGCCTTCTCAACTTCGTCGACCAGCGCGCGGATGTTGTCCGCTTCGTTGTGGGCCGGGGCGACAATGCTGATCAGCGGCGGTCGCATGGATCCAAAGGGTAGCAGGGGTCGCCAGAGGGGCGTCAGCCCCGCGGCCCGCGCCGCGCCCCCTCGGGCCCCGGCGGGTCTACACTTGCGACACAGACGCATTCCAAGCCCCAGTGCCCCCGCGACCCGACCGCCAGACCAAGCCATGCACCTCAGACTCTCCGAACACGCCACCGCTCCCAAGACCATCCCGGTCACCTTCATCCTTGAGGACCCCCAGGCCCTCACCAATACCGATCAGCGGGAGTGGCAGACCAAGGCCGCCAAGGGCCAGAGCGTCCTCGAAGTCGCCGACATGGCGGGGATCGAGATCGAGCATTCCTGCGGCGGCGTGTGCGCCTGCTCGACGTGCCACGTCTACATCGAGTCCGGCGCCAACCAGCTCTCCCCGGCGACCGAGGCCGAAGAGGACCGCGTCGAAGAGGCCCCGGGCCTCCAGCGCAACAGCCGGCTCTCGTGCCAGTGCATCGTCAAGGGCGATGGTCCGATCACCGTGCGGGTCCCGGCGTGGAACCGCAACGCCATCAAGGAAAACCCGCACTAGCACGCCCCGGCCGCCACCGCGGCCAATGATCCGCCCCCGAATCGTCGATCCACTGGGTCATGACGAACGGCCCGGCATCAGACCCACTCGCCCGCGCCCGGCTCGGCGGCATCGCCTCCCGCTGGATCGCGCTGTGCATTGCGATCACCTGCTTCGGATTCGGCATGCTCGGCGGCGATCACTCCTCGACCGAGGCACGCGTGATCGACCAGCTCTCGCGCAGCGCCGGGGCCCAGGCCCGGGAGGTCCAACGCCAGATCCGCCAGACCGGCACCGTCAGCGGCGGAGCGCAGCTCGCCCAGGAGCGTGCCGCACAGCTCGATCGGGCGGCCCGGGCCGTCTCGGACTCAACCGCCGCGGTTCTGCGCGTGCAGGCCGACTTCGTGCGCGACTTCGGCGCGCTCGTCGCCGAGCTCGAGAGCTGCATGCAGGCCTTCGAGTCCGCCGGCGGGGCCGACCCCGTCACGATCCGCACACGCCAGGACCTGGCCCTCCGCCGCACCACGCTCCGCCACACCGCCCACGCCAACCGCGAGGTCTACCAGTTCGCCCTCTCCATGCCGCGTGAGCTGAGGGCCAGGCTCGACGCCGCGTCGATCGAGCCCGACGTCGCCCACCGCGTGATCCAGGGGTTTGAAGCCTCGAACAACACCCGCCAGCTCGTCGAGCTGCGGGCCCAGTCGGCCCGCGTGCTCAAGGGCGTGGACGATGTCCTGAGCCTGCTCGACGAGCAGTGGGGGCGCTGGCGCGTGGCGCCCGAAGACAGCGCGGTCGAGTTCATTGAGCCCGCCGCCGCCGACCGCTACAACGCGCTGCTCGCCGCCGTCGACGATGCCGCCCGGCGCGAGGCCGCGATGCAGGCCCGCATGCTCAGCTCGAACGCGCCCCGGCGCTGAACCGGATCAGCCCTCAGGCGGCGCCGCGATCCCCTCGGGTGGCGCCAGCACTTCGATCCGCGTGAAGACCGCCGCGCTGTTCGCGTCGTCAAAGACGGCCCGCGCGCACTCCATCAGGTCGTCCTTGGTCACGCCCTCGATAGCCGCGATCAGCCGCGGCGGGTCGACGCCCATCTGCAGCAGCCGCCCCATGCCCACCGCCACCGTGTGGACCTTGTCCCACAACTCGGCATCCTCCACGCGGAACAGCCCGAAGGAGGCGAAGGTCATCCGCGCCAGCGTGAGGTCCACCTCCTGCCCGTCATCCAGCGCCGCGATCGATCGATCGATGAGGTCCCGCAGGTCCGCGAGCGCCCGCAGCGGCTCGGCCCCCTCCGTCACGCTCCCGGCGATCTGCACGATCGCCGGGTCCTCGACCGTGCGGTACAGGATCTGCGACTGCAGGATGTCCGAGCCCTCGGCGGCCCGCATCGTGTTGGTGTTGATCAACTGATAGAGGTAGCCGATCAGCACCTGGAACGCCGCGTAGTGCTCGCTGCCCGGCGCCGGCGGGACAAACCCGATCGAGATCAGCGACCGCCCGCGCCACTGCGGCTGGTCCGTCTGGACCGTGATCTCCGCCAGCCCGCCCAGTTGCGGCCGCTGGCTCGCCCGCGGCGTCGGAGCCGGCTCGCCCGCGGGCACAGCCCCGAAGAGCCGCTCGATCATCGGACGTGCGGCCGCCGGATCAAACGCCCCGCTCAGCACCAGCGTCGCGTTCTGAGGCTTGTAGAACCGAAGGTGCTCACGCACATCCGCCTCGGTGATCGACAGCACGTCCGACGCCACGCCGCCGATCGACGCCCCCGGCGGGCTGGGATGCAGCATCTCACGCGTGCGCACGAAAGTCGCCTGCGGCGGCAGCTCGGTGTGCATCGAACGCACCGCCCGGACCAGCTCCGGGCGCTCGCGGTCGATGTCCGCCTGCGTCGGAGCCAACAGGGCCATGCGATCGGCCGCCTCGGCCAGCTCGCGTTCCAGTCGGTCCGCCGGCGCCATCGTCGCCGAGATGGTGTAGTCCTCGCCCGCCTGGGCGTTGAAGCTCATGGGCTGGACGTAGATCTGCATGAGGTCGGCGACCGTCCGCGACGGGCGCTCCCCCGCGGGTGAGGTGACGTACAGCCGCGTCATCAGCCGCGCCAGCCCCGACTTGCCCTCGGGATCGTGCGCATCGCCGATGTCGTAGAGCACCAGCGTGCCGACCATCTCGGTCTGGGCAAACGGCCGCAGCACCACTCGCAGCCCGTTCTCGAGCGTGAAGGTCTGGTAGCTGTTCTCATCCGTCGCCGGCGGGCCGCACAACTCGGCAGGGACCGTTGCCGCCAGCACGCCAGTGCCCGTCAGCCCGACCACAGCGCCCACCACCACGCCCACCATTCCACCCAGTCGACGATGCATCATCATGCCCAGAATCTCCCGCGGGCCGGTCAGACGCCGGCCCTCCCCGATGGTACGTCCCCCTCGGCGCTTTGGGATCCGGCGGGCCTGCGCTATCATGGATCCGTACAGCCACGCCCCAAAAAGGGTTCATCCCCGACGCGAGGTTCGACCGTGGGCAAGACCTTCCACTGGCTCGATGTGGACCTGATCGCCGAGCGTCTCGCCGACGCCCACCCCGGGCGCGACCCCCTCACCGTCCGCTTCCCCGAGCTGCGCGACCTCGTCCGCTCCCTCGAAGGCTTCGCCGAGCAGCCCGGCCACCCCGTGAACGAACGCATCCTCGAGACGATCCAGATGAAGTGGCTCGAAGAGCGAGAAGATCTCGCCACCGACGACCAGGACTGAATCTCCCGGTCCGCCCCCCCGCCCCCCCGGCCCGCCCACGGCCAAGGCCGCAAGGAGCCGTCGCTTGAGCTGGCTGCTGATCCCGTCGATCGTGCTGATGATCGTCGCGACGGCGTGGACGGTCGTCGTCTGGCGCGCTGCCCGCGATGCTCGGTTGCTGCTGCTCACGGCCCTGTTCGCCCTCATGACCGCCCGCCGCGTCCTCGCGATGTTCTCAGAAGCCGCCGTCCACGGCTGGCGCCCCGACGCGGCCCACACCGATGCTCCTGAGTTTGTGGCGCTCGTGGTCGCCGCCCTCGCGCTCGGCGCCATCGTCGCGCTCCACCGCCACATCCGCGCTCGCGCCGGCGATCACCCGGCCCTGCGCATGCTCAGCCGCGCCCTGGGCGACGCCTCCGAAGCGGTGCTGATCACCGCCGCCCACGCCGGCCCCGCCGGCCCGGAGGGCACGATCGTGTACGTCAACTCCGCCATGTGCCGCTTGACCGGCTACCGCGAATCCGAGCTGATCGGCCGCTCGCCCGACATCCTGCAAGCCCCCGACGATCTGGCAGCGGATCCAGACGGCCTGCCTCGGCGCTTCAGGTCCGACGCCCCGTCTCTGACCCGGGCCGCCGGCGTCCGGAGCGACGGCGCCCAGTTCTATGCGATGTGGTCCGTCTCGCCCGTGCGCGATGACCGCGGCACGATCACGCACCACCTCTCGATCCTCCGCGATGTGTCCGATCACCACCAGACCGAGAGCCGGCTCGATCTCACGCTCCAGATGTACGAACGTCTGCTGCACGGCGTCAGCGCGATCGCGTGGGAGCTCGACCTGTCGACGTGGCGGTTCACGTTCGTCTCTGATGCCGCCGAGCGCATGCTGGGCTACCCCGTGGCCGACTGGCTGAAGCCCGACTTCTGGGTGAACCACGTCCACCCGGACGACAAGGATCAAGCGATCGCCTATTGCACCGGCCAGACCCGCGCCGGAAGCGACCACAGCCTGACCTACCGCATGATCGCCGCCGATGGGCGCGAGGTCTGGATCGAGGACATCGTCACCGTCGTCAAGCGCGACGGCGCGCCGGTCGGGCTCCGCGGCGTGATGGTCGATGTCACCCAGCGCCGCCAGTCCGAAGCGGATGTGCGGCGCGGCGACGCCCGCTACCGCGCCCTCGTCGAGGCCACCGACACCGGCTACGTCATGCTCGACGACCAGGGACGCGTGCTCGAGGCCAACGCCGAGTTCCTCCGCCAGACCGGCCGGTCCTCGATGAACGAGGTGATCGGTCAGGCCGTCACCCAGTGGACCGCCCCCGAGGACATCGAGCGCAACGCCGAGGCGGTCCGGCGGTGCATTGAGCAGGGCTATGTCCGCGGCCTCGAGCTCGACTACGTCGCCCCCGACGGCCGGCGCACGCCGATCGAGATCAACGCGACCGTCCACCGCGAGCACAACAACCCGGGTTTCATCATCGGGCTCTGCCGCGACATCACCGAACGCAAGCGGG
>SXGQ01768035.1_pt1 | contig 12010 bp, 13 predicted proteins | sample 3178371 | NCBI WGS metagenome assembly SXGQ01 (sample SAMN11356859, study PRJNA531348) | freshwater metagenome | isolation source: freshwater sample F1-20 | place: China: Fuxian Lake, Yuxi | collected 2017-12-25 | reverse complement strand
TATAAGGAAAAAAGGCCGGAATGGAAAATAATCCCCAATCCACCCAACCCGTTCCAGTAGGCGGATGACTACCCACCCCAATTGTTAGATGCACCGCCACATCCGGTGCCACCACATACTCGGATGGATTATCCGAAATAGCCGTCTTCGCATACGAGGCCGTCAACTTTAACTCTGTATTAATATAATGGTTTTTTGTCATGGCAAAACGATTTTCAAGGCCCACCTGAACCGTCGGACCCGCAAATCGCAAGCCAGGCAACCCCTTTAAAATGTATCGCTCTCGGTCAGAAAACGTAATGTCTGGATGCGCCACCACCGCCCCCACCCCCACTCGAAAACAAGCGTCCGTACCCGCTCAATGCCAAGCACGGTTCACAGTTAATAAATTATACCCATCCGAAATACTAAAATCCAAAATACCAGCCGGCAAATTCACCAAATACAATTTATGGTGAATCACCTCCAACTCCCACGCCGCCCCACGATCCCACCATTCCAACCGCCCCGACCAATAACTCGAATCATCGTAAGGGCGGCTATCATACATCGCATTGACAACATAATCCTTGCCATCTTCACGGTGAATCGACAAGGTATTACCCATGCTCTTGGAGCTCCCCACCCCCGTTACCAAACGAAGCCCATCCGTATACAACGATGTGGCATAACACGGTATCGCCATCACCCACCACACCACCCCCCAATGAATCGCCTTCATCAAAGAATGCCCCCCTAACCTACTGTCGGACCCGCCTGCTGAACCTGAAGCCCAATCGGGGTGGTTGCATATTTTGCAAAGTTATCAACAAATTGCTGCGCCAACTTAGACAACTTTTCACGATATGCCACCGAATTTGACCACGCATTCTCTGGATTTAAAATATCGGAAGGCACATTGGGTAATGCCTTTGGAATGTGGAAACCAAATGTGGGAAATAATTCAAATTCAGCCTTTTCGATATCGCCAGATAAAATGGCATCAATAATCGCCCTAGTGGCCGCCAACGAAATACGACTACCAACTCCCACACCCCCACCTATCCATCCCGTATTAACCAAATACGCTTTTGACCCATTCTCAGTCATTTTTTGACCCAAAATGTCGGCATACTGAGTCGGATGAACCATCAAAAATGCACGTCCAAAACAAGCAGAAAAAGTGGCCGTTGGCTCAGATACCCCCAACTCTGTACCCGCAACCTTGGCCGTATACCCACTTAAGTATTGGTACATGGCTTGGTCATTGGTTAATTTAGAAACAGGGGGCAATACACCATACGCATCACAGGTTAAAAAGATAATGTGCTGGGGATGACCACCTTTAGATGGGGGGCCAACTATTCTGGAAATATGCTCAATCGGATAACTCACCCGCGTATTTTCAGTGTATCGGCTCGATGCAAAATTAATGGACCCTTTTTCAGATACATCCACATTCTCCAGTAACGCATTCCGCTTAATCGCATTAAAGATATCCGGCTCTTTTTCAGGACTTAAATCAATGGTCTTCGCATAACACCCCCCCTCAAAATTAAAAATACCATCCGCATCCCAACCATGCTCATCGTCCCCAATTAACAATCGGTTCGGATCGGTGGACAAGGTCGTTTTACCCGTACCAGATAAGCCAAAAAATAAGGCCGTATCACCATTCGTTCCCTGATTCGCCGAACAATGAAAAGCCCCCACCCCACTTAACGGCAAAAAATAATTCATGATTGAAAAAATACCTTTTTTCATCTCACCACCATACCAAGTACCCCCAATTAAAGTCATTCGCTCTTTAATATTAAACGCCACGAAATTCTCGCTACGCAATCCCAATGTTTCATAGTGGGTTGCCGTGGCCTTACACGCATTTAAAATGGTCCAGTCTGGCTTAAAATGAAGCAACTCATCCTCAGTCGGACGAATAAACATATTCTTAAAAAAGTGGGCCTGCCAAGCCACTTCTGTCACCAATCGAACCGACAATCGGGTGGCTGGATTCGCACCACAAAACCCATCCATCACATACAACGGTTTATGATCTAATTGTTGAATCGCTACTTTTTTTAATTCACCCCATACCATTTCAGATATCGGCTTGTTGTCAGACCCATCTGATTCCCACCATACGGTTGAAGCCGTCAAATCATCTTTTACGACATACTTGTCCTTAGGGGAGCGACCTGTAAATCGACCTGTGAATACCGTAATGGCATCCAAGTGGGTGAGTTGCCCTCGTTCATAACCACCCAATCGAGGATCCGTTTCATGGGCATACAAATCTTGATACGACGGATTATAAATAATAGAAGTTGGATTTGATAATCCAATTGATGTTAAATTGGGTGATAATTGTGTGTCTGTGGGCATTTTATTCTCCTTTAGATGAACAAAAATTATAACCAAGTATAGCGTATTATTGCCGACGGTGTAACCCACCAAGACTCTGGTAGGTTTGAGGCCGCTGATAATCAATCCACCACGCCATCAAGGGTAAAAGCAACAACATTGGGCCATAACCAATTAAATCATCAATTGATTTTGGGGTAGATAAAATACTGCCTAAAAACAAGCCCAACACCCCCATGACTGTTATCCAAAACCGCTTTCCAATTTTGTATACCCCCGTCCGACTACGATGATACAACCACAAGCCGAGCATAAATAATCCCAGCTCAATTAATAAAAACAAAACCGGACGATCCAACCACCCCAACCCAACTTTTGCATGGCTCACTCCCAACCAAATGGGTAAATCATGCCGATACATTAACGCATCCAACACCCAATGCCCCACCACCAACGTTGCCAATAGACGTCCACTTTTGGCCTTAACCAACAAAATAATCGCCAAAAGAAGCACCCCTATTAAGGAATGGGAGTAGCCCATAATATCATGGTCAACCGGAAAAAAACCCGATATGGATGGGGACAAACTAACCGATTCAATATGCAAAAAAACAAAAACAATCCTTACCAAATCGGGTGCAAACGACGCCCCTACCAAAGACAATAATGATTGCTTAGAATTAATATATTTACCACTTAAGGCCAATCCAAAGTGTGCTAGCAGCATATCCCCTGTACCCATCGAATGAACTGATACCCCACAATTGATAATGCCAATCCAACCACCGTGTACCCAACTGTTAACCCCCACGCCCATCGTGCCGATTTTAACTCCTGTTGCAATACAGCCACCGTTGCCCCGCATTGTAATGCAATCATGTAAAAAACAATGATCGCAATGGCTGTTAAATTGGATACATATAGACCATCGGGCGACACAGAATAAAGCGCCGGAACAAATAATTCACGAGCACCAAATGAGGCTAAAATTCCCAATCCAATTCGCCAATCAGCCCCCATTAAATTCATAATGGGATTGAGCCAATGACTGGTCATTAGTAGCAGTGAGCGATCAGGATGAGGGTATTGCCCAGCGATCCATAGCCCCACCCCAATCAGAATAATGGCGATGCCCGCTTTTTTGATAAAATGAAGCGTTTGTGACATCGCATACTGGCATACCAGCAACCAGTTTGGCCACTGCCACTGGGGCAACGTCATTGCAAAACCACTTGAAACCGATGGGGTATCTGGCACCCAACGAGCGGCCAATTTGGCAGCACCCAATACCAATACCAAACTCATCATATAAATACCCGACAACCCCATTCCCCGTATAACGGACGATTCGGTTAACATGGTTAGTACCAGTGCATACACGGGTAATCGGGCCATACAAGTGGCCAAGGGAATCGCCAAAATGGTCAGAACCCGTTCTTTGGAATGGGGAATCGAACGACAAGCCAAAATGGCCGGTATGGCACACCCATATCCAGATAATATAGGAACGGCGCTTCTACCTTCCATGCCAAAATACCCCAATATACGATCTAATCGAACCGTCAACCGAGCCAAAAAACCAGATTGGTCTAGGCAACTAAACCAAGCAAATAATAATAATAACGAAGGAAGAAATACCAATACCGACCCAATAGAACCAAGCACGCCATCAACCACCACCGCACGCATCACCGGATTCACAATCAGCCGCCCAATCAACTGCGCAACCGTCAACCATCCCGATTCAATCCACTCTACCAGTGGTTGTGACAGTAAAAAGGTCAGCCAAAATCCCATCGACAATACCATCGCCATTAGCAGAGCACCCCAAATCGGATGCAACACCCATGCATCCAACCGACTGGATTGAAGTGGGGTCACAAGACCCATCGCCAGCTCTTCACTTTTGGCAAATGCCCCCATGATTTGCTCATCACTGGGTGGCTCTAATTGAACCCCATAATAAGCGGTACCAACCCCCTGCATCATGTCCCGAGACAAGGCACGCAACCCCCGATCATCATCCAAATACACACGCAATCCCCACTCCGTGGTTAAGCGATGAACCATCCCATCTGAGATACTCACTTGCTTGGAACGGGTGATGACCAATACCCCACCCGATAGTGGCTGGTTCAACAAGGCAATAAGGGCCAATTGACGCGATAACTGCGTCGCATCCACCACCCAAACCAATCGAATGGGGGCATCCATCCCCATACTGCGTGGGGATTGAATCAGGGACAACGTCACCTGCTGATCGTCACTATTGGGCTCTAATGTATCCATCCCAGGGGTATCAACCACCACCACCTCTGACTGGGGAATCATGGCTTTAGACCACACCGTTGTCGAACCCGGATAATTCACCACACGCTGACTCGAGGCCGTTAAATAATTAAAAAGGGTCGTTTTGCCAGCATTCGGATGCCCCACCAAGATATACACCGGAGGGATCATGGGCGACACACCATTAAAACCAGTTCCCCAAAACTGGCATGCATCCTATTAGTTAATAGAAATAGACGGAATGGCACAAACATGAATATGGGCCGCATCTTCAGCACGAATGGCAACCTTAGACCCACGAAAATTCAAAATCATGGCCCCACCCTTCGACAGGGTGTCATCCACTGAGACCGACGTACCCGGCGTTAGCCCCATAAATAATAACTCGCGACACACTCGACGATTATCCGGCAACCCAACCACCGTGACACAACTCCCCTTGCTACAATCACACAAGCGAACTTGCGACGTTACGTCCATTGCAGGAGATGGGTGATTGGTAATATCCGTGTTAGATGTCACAATATGACGACCTTTCAATTTGGAAACGAAGCCAGCACACACGATAAAAACGTTATTTATTAAATAATGAGACTAAGTCTTAGTCTCATATTTGTCAATAGAAAATGATGCCGATTCAAACTCAAGGGAAGGGCATTTGAATCCGTCAAGCCAGCACCCTATTTTTAATAAAATCACCATCATGGATGTCGATATTTGGTGAAAATGAGTGGGTAACCGATGGGTCAATTTCAAACGGATCCGATCATCGTATGGTCAAGTAGCAGCTATTGAATACTTACATCGATATGATTGGTGCTTGAAGTTTTTGAAGTTTACTTATAGAGTACGCCCGTCCCAACCAAAATTTAAGTCATACAGTGGACGATAAGGGGTCTAAATGTTCGCCCTTTCGTCCTTAAAAAAGGAGGTGACATATGACAACTCAAATTGAATTCTACGATGTAAAAGAGCGTAAAAAAGTATTGGTGGATCAAAAAGATATCACCAAAACGAAATATGAGCGAAAGCTGGCCAATGGCAGCACTCAAGTACGGTATGCTTTTCGCGCAAAACGTGCTGGACGAAGTTTGACCAAATTCTGCAGTAAAGTGGAGTGGGACAAATTAAGCGTGCCAGAAGAAAAAGCATAATGTATGGCATTTAAAGGGGGGGCTTAACTAGACTAATTTCCCCCCACCTATTTTGATTCAACCCCTTTTATGGTCACCATCGTCTAATCGATGATGCCCATTTCCTGTTGTATGAGTATAACGTGATGATCCCACCCCCCCCTGATCCATCATCCGTTATCCCATGCCAATCGGTTCCAAAAAAGGCCCTATTAACCAACTTAATTAAGTCAGAGCCCCACTGGTTTACCGCCTAAAATTTGACCAGCTTTGGATAGTGCCACCGCCTCTACCCGTTGAATATCAACAAACCCTTGGCTACTAACCGGATTTAAGCCATTACTTTCTTCCATTGATGAATCAGCTTCATTGTACAAGGATCCGGCCACATCGGTGATCGATAATAACTGGCAATTCCCTTTGTATAACGAAACAGAAATGGTGCCCGTTGCAAAACGAGCCAATTCATCTATGGCATGTAGGGCCACTTGGGTAGATGGTTCAAAATAACGCCCATCATAAATATGATCCGCTACCAACTGCGACAAATAACGAAATAACGCCGTAGACCGCTTATCTAGTGTGGCTTGGTACAACTGCTCCAAACAAAACCCCAATAATTCCAAACCAGGCGCCTCGTACACGCCACGACTTTTGGTGCCCACAATCCGGTTCTCAAGGGCATTTTTCATCCATACACCATTGCGACCAGCCAATACATTGGCCCGCTGTATCAATTCAAGCGGGCATAACCGCTCCCCATTGATTACAATCGGTGTGCCTTGCTCAAAAGAAACCGTAACCGTTTCGGGCTGATCGGGGGCTTGTTGGGGCCACACCCCCATAATGGGGTCAACAATGGTAACAGGTGTATCTAAATGCTCTAAATCTTCCGCCTCATGGCTCAATCCTGCCAAATTTGCATCCGTAGAATACTTTTTCTTTGTACCCACAGGCGCCGGTATCCCAAACGAATGCAGATACTGCGCCATTTGGGTTCTACCAGGAAACTCTGCCAATAATTGGGGATCGCGCCAAGGGGCATACACCCGAATATGGGGTGCCAACATGGCAGTATACCGCTCAAATCGAACTTGGTCATTTCCCCGACCCGTAGCACCATGCGCCAATACCGTTATTCCCCTCTCTTGCATGGCCCCCAATAAGCCCCGAACAGTCACCGCTCGTGCCAAGCCAGTGGTATTCCAATATCCCCCATCATACCGAGCCAATGATTTTAATAATCTCATGGTCTCGTGGGCCATATCCTGCTTTAAATCCACAATCACGGTTTCAACATCGCAGGGTGCCATTTTGTCGCGAATGGCCTCAATATTAACTTCATCAGGCTGGGCCAAATCAGCGGTAAAACAGGTCACTTTCAACCCCTCTTGTCTCAGGCGTTTGGCAACGGTACGACTATCCAATCCTCCGGAAACACACAAGCCAATATGGTCTGATTTCAACGAGTCTAAATTCATAATTCTACTCCCATGTAACATTTACCGAATCACATCAACCCCAACGCGTGGGCATGTTTAATGACCTTCCGATTTGGGTATTATCCTACAAAAACCCCTAATTGTGAAAGGTGCGCGCGTGACACAATCATCACTTATTCGACCCCCATTTATTGGATCGCCATTACATCAAGCCCCTGCGACGTTTCGTCAATTCATCGCACACGTTCGGCAATATTGGCCACACTTGATGATGGTTACAAAACAATCAAACCCAGAGCAACCCAAAATTGCATTAACGATAGAACCCGAAAAAATAACATTACAAGTTAAAAAACGATCGGGTTATCATGTGTATTGTTATCGTGATACCATCAAATTGGTAACCTTAGATCGGGTACCTGCCGATTATCATGATTTATGTAGCATGGTTGAATTAATCAAGTGGTTGGTTCAACGTGTGCAAATGGGGGAGGGGTCAGTCTATTTGCCCTGCACAGCCGCGGAAGAACCTGCTAGGGTTTTAGGTGGGGTGAATCTAAAGGGAGGTAATGATATAGAAAGAATGACGATATCCAACCAATGGTTACCGTTATTAAAAGGAGAAAAGCCCCTGTAAGCAAAATGAGAGTGTGGGCGCTTCGAACCCACACCCCGCCTGGGGAAAAGCCATTGTAGCCCAAATTCAGGGGTTGGGGCTCTAGGGGCCTTCGTACCCGAGTCGGGTGGCTCGAAACGACGACCCCCAAAACATCATCTTTCTCCGTCCCCTCTGGGGAGGGTCGGGGTGGGGTTTCAATATGGTGTGTGATATGGGTACACAATGCCCCCGATCCTACTATCAAATAATTTGACGTTTTTTCAGAAATCAAGTTAACTATTATCCCCACGCGTCCGTAGCTCAATGGATAGAGCGTCAGACTTCGGATCTGCAGGTTGGGGGTTCGACTCCCTCCGGACGCGCCACGATTCATATATATTCTTTTACCATCACCACCCCCACCACCAGTTATGCCCCCCTTTTATAACTACCCAATCCTACGCCGATTGGTTTAATGTCGCCTCAGAAAGTGCCAGTATTAAGGCAGATGAAGTGGTTAATACCTGGCGAGACTCCTCCCCCTTTAGCGGTCGATTCATTAATTGCCCCATCTGTACCACATACCGTGCCAACTCATCTTTCAGGGGATGTCCCATTTCAATCCATTTATCCAATACCTTCACCAACGGATGGTTATAATTCACCACCAACGTCTCATCCCCCATGGGTAATTCAGACTCCCCACTCATCCGCCTCATCGCCTTGGTCATCTCAAGCGTTCGTTTTAAAAACTCAGGCTGGGAAACCAACGCCGGCAACGTCGAATCCGCCAATCCCTTACACCGAATCTGAACATGCTCTGTCGCCCCTTGTATCACCGATTCAATCCGGGTCTTAATCGCCTCGTCAACCGGCTGAGACTCCGATAAATGACCATCCACAATCCCTTCCACACTCACCAATTTGCACGATTCTTTGGATTCTAATAGCGGAATCAGGTGGGTATCCAATGCCGATTCAAAATGAATCACCTCATATCCCCATTCCTCACAGGTGGCCATAATCGCTGTTTGGGAATCTGGTTGGGTCGAATATACCAACTGCGGAACCGCCTCCCCCGATCCCGACGCATCGGCCGGCGGGGAACTCGCTTTTAACTCTTGCAAAGTACGATACCCTTGCTTGGTTTTAAACAACGCCACCTCTTTAATTTTGTCGTAAAAAGTATCATGACTCAACATCCCGTATTTAATAAACAAACCAATCGATCCCCAAATGGTTTCAAACTGAACACGATCTTCCTTAAATAACGATTGCAATCGATCACTTACTTTTTTAACAATATAATTCGACATTTTTTGCACCGTACTATCTTGTTGCAAAAAACTACGTGATACATTCAACGGTAAATCCGGACAATCAATCACACCCTGTAACGCATTTAAAAACGCAGGCACAATATCTCGCGCACTTTCTGAAACAAATACATTTTGACAATACAATTGTATTTGACCTTGGTTTCCATCCATCTCATGAACTTTTTGAGGAAAAAACAGAATACCCGTTAATCGAAATGGATAATCCACATTCAAATGAATCCAAAACAATGGGTCTGGTTGACCAGGAACCATGTCACGATACAACGTCATCACGGATTCTTGTGTTAACGCCGATGTGGATTGTGACCATATCGCCTGCTGAACATTGGCTACTTCTCCATTTACCTTAATTTCTACCGGTAAATAATTGGCATATTTTTTAACCAACGTTCTAATGCGATCCACCCCCAATAAATCCGAATGTTCCGCACCAATATGCAAAATGACATCTGTCCCAATTGCGTCCCGATTCCCGCTGCGAATGGTAAAGGCCGTCGACCCCTCACACTCCCAATGCGCCGAAACCGCACCCGGTTGACACGATAATGAATGAATTTCAACCCGATCCGCCACCATAAATGCCGAATAAAACCCCAAGCCAAAATGCCCAATCATATCCGTGGTATCACCACTACCCTCTAACGACTCAATAAACGTCGTGGCACCCGAAAAGGCCACTTGATTAATATACGTCTGTAAATCCGTCTCATCCATTCCCAAGCCATTGTCTGAAATGGTAATGGTTCGTGCTGTTTCATCCACAACGACCTCAATCAGGCCCGCGACAACCGCATCATGCGAACCCGCCCGCTTGGCCAAAATCTGGCGTTTGGTAATTGCATCCTTGGCATTAGACAATAATTCACGAATAAAAATATCTGGTTCAGAATAAAGCCACTTTTTAATAATAGGGAAAATATTTTGGGTATGAATACTAATGTCACCAGTAATGGTCATATAACATCCTTTCTAGTGTAAAACAGCCTCATTGGTGGGCACAGAAAAAAATAGCTCCGCTTGGGTGACGGTTCGAAAATGAACCATCAAAAACCACCATAAATACGACGCAATGATTATTAATACAAGTAATAAACCCCATTTGACAAGCCCCTTTCGCAATCGACGAAATCGCTTCCATATCACCCATTCACACCATCCCAACACCGCCACAATGATCAAATAACTGGTAACATGATGATGCACATACGGATACACCCAATCAAACAACGTCGCATACACCCCTTGCACAGATTCCAACCACCCCTCTCGGGGAGGCATCATCATACCGAACACGCCATGGTTGACATACTCATGGCCAATCCATCTACTCGCCCACACTTTGGAATCTGTAACTCATTGGCACGCACCCACGTCATAATGGTGGTTAAAATATGCAGGGCAGGTTCAATCGAAGTGGCGCGATCAGGCTTTAGTGAATACAGTAGCATACGTTCCGTCGGCGTCATGGGCTTTAATGTCTCCCAAATCATTCTAATTTTTTTCAAACGAATCAACTCCCCGTCTTTTATTCCTAAAATCGATGGCAACTTCGATACATTACCTCCGGTCCCCACCACAGACCATTTGACAATCGGTAACCCCTGTATAAACCGATACACAGAATCAAATCCCGTCATGGCATCCTCTCCATCTGGCTGATTTAATAAGCGTAAGGCCCCCAATGGCACACTGGTTTGGGCCAATAGGCGGTCCCCATCAAATGCGGTAAGCTCAGTGCTCCCTCCCCCAATATCCACATACAACCGATACCCCGTCCATGCTGTGGGTGGGAATGCCTTAACAATCAGTTGGGCTTCTTCAAGCCCCGAAATCACCCGAAGGGGCAGCCCCGTCTCCATCCCCAATGTCTCTATCACCGCCTCCCCATTTTGGGCATCTCGAAACGCCGATGTGGCCACACCCTGACACTCATCTGGCCGCAACACCTGCAACCAATGATGAATACCCCACATCACATGCCGCAACCGATCCACATCCTCATCCGTCATCATGCCACACCGAAACACCGACTCACCCATCGCAAGTGGCACCCGATAAAACCCCACTTTTTTAACCAACGGCTGCTGAGTTTGGTCGGAAGCCACCACATCCGCCACCAACAAGCGAATGGCATTGGAACCTGCATCAATGGCTGCCACCCGTCGATTACGCATTATGGTCATGCAACCAAGAGATCATGGCCTCTTGTGAGCGTACCATTGGCCCATCTGAAACCACACGCTGATTGGATTGAGTGACATCTCTGGCTTTTACGTTATCGGCCAATTGGGTATCCAAACCCTTTAATAAAGATGCTTGAAAGGTTGGATCCAGAATCGGAAAGGCCACTTCAATCCGGCGATCAAAACTTCGGGTCATCCAATCTGAAGAAGACAAATAAAGTAAAGGGTCACCACCATGATGCCACCACATCATCCGAGAATGCTCTAAAAACCGATCCACAATACTCACCACTCGAATCGGTAAACCCGGTTGTGTCACCAACGAACACATGCCACGAATAATTAAATCCACCTGAACCCCAGCTGCCGCTGCTTCCATTAGCTTGGCAATCACTTTGGGATCGGTTAAGGCATTCATTTTTATGATACACCGAGCCGGCAACCCTCTCTTGGCCGATGCTATTTCATAGTTTAAGGCTTTTAAAATCATGGTTCGCAATCCAAATGGGGAGACCCATACTGTTTTACATGGTTTAAATCGAGTCGGATTTTCAAGAAACTGAAACAGTCGGCTCACATCTTGGGTTAGGCGACGATCCGCTGTTAATAACGTGTGATCAGTATATACAGTAGCTGTTGACTCGTTAAAATTCCCCGTAGATAAAATTGCATATTGCACGCATTT
>SXGQ01507489.1_pt1 | contig 12010 bp, 9 predicted proteins | sample 3178371 | NCBI WGS metagenome assembly SXGQ01 (sample SAMN11356859, study PRJNA531348) | freshwater metagenome | isolation source: freshwater sample F1-20 | place: China: Fuxian Lake, Yuxi | collected 2017-12-25 | reverse complement strand
TTTGGAACAGTTATTAAATACAAAAACAAGTCAAGAAGTATCTATTATGAAAAAAACAGATGTCAAAATTGGCGAAGAAATAGTTAATAGCGCTGACTTTAATGACTTCAATTTTAGAGTGACATATAAAAACGAAGAAATGATTAGCAAAACAAGCAAAATGGCATTAGAATTACTCTCTAATTGGAATAAATCTAGAAAGATATATCGTTATATTAATCGTGTTACATTTGAACACAGAGAGTACCCATTCAAAATTGATTTAAGTATTGTTAGATCATCATCTAAGGATGCAAAAGGTCGTTTGACAAAGACGTACAATGTACAGGACTCTAATGTATTTCTAAATAATGAAACATATGAGATTGAAATAGAAGTAAAGAATGAAGATGCAAAATTAATGTATCGTCTACCAGAGGACCTAACAAGAGGAGTAGAAAAAATGACAAAAATAGTGCTATCTGGTCTGCAAAAGACAAATTATCCTATTTCATATACTGAACAGAAAAAGACTGTAAGCGATTATATGCGCTTTGTACATGATGACGAATTTAAGAAGAATAATCTAGAATATTTTCCTAAGGATAGAGTATATCCTAGCGACTTTATTGGTCCAGGTTCAATGACATTACAAATCAAAAATGTTGCACCAATAAACCCTGATATAAATGTACCAAATATTACTTCTCCTTATTCATATGTTGTGACTGATAAAGCCGATGGAGACCGTCATTTGTTATATATTAACAGCAGTGGTAAAATCTATTTAATTAACACAAATATGTCTGTCATATTTACTGGTGCAAAAACAGAAAATAACAACTGTTTCAATACAATAATAGATGGTGAGCTTATTCTTCATGACAAGAATGGAAAATTTATTAATACATTTGCTGCATTTGATATCTATTTTGTAAACGGAATAAATGTAAGAGAACGTCCATTTGTAGAAGTAAAAATAAAGGACCCTAAATATTTTGTAGACGGATGTCGTTTGCCAATTTTAAAAGATATTGTTAGAAATTTAAACCCTATATCTATTATTGGTAAGTCTCCCGAAACAAAGAAAGGTGTTGAAAAGATTTTAGAGGCAATGAAGAAGGAGAATAAAAGTCCTATTACAATTATTGTAAAACACTTTTATCCTAGATTTATGCCTTTGGAAAATACATTGACTGAAAAGACAAATGAAACGGATGCAAAGGCTGAGTACAACATTTTTGAGGGTTGCAATTACATTTTACAAAGAGTTAAAAATGGACTATATGAATACAATACAGACGGGTTAATCTTTACACCAACATTATTAGGAGTTGGTAGTAGCAAGTTTCTAGAAGCAGGTCCGTTAAAAAAGACAACGTGGGAATACTCATTTAAATGGAAACCAGCAGAATTTAATACGATTGATTTCTTGATTACTACAAAGAAAGGGTCAGATGGGTCTGATATAGTCACACCTGTATTTGAAAAAGGGATAAATTTTGGAGAGGCAACACAATTTAACCAATATAAGACAATCATTTTACGTGTTGGGTTTGACGAGAAAAAACACGGGTATATTAACCCTTGTCAGGATGTTTTAGACGACAAATTGCCTTCAAAAGATGACAATAATGAAGAAACATATAAGCCGGTCCAATTCTATCCATCTGACCCATATGATATTCAAGCCGGTCTTTGCAATATTATGTTGGAATTAGACGGCAATAATGTGCCACAAATGTTCACCGAAGAAAGGCAAGTATTTGATAATAATACTGTTGTAGAATTCAAATATGATTTGACAAGGTCCGGATTGTGGAAATGGGTTCCATTAAGAGTGCGTTATGATAAAACGGCTGAATTCAGACAAGGATTAAACAGTTTCGGCAATGATTATAAAACAGCAAACAACAACTGGCATTCTATTCATTATCCAGTTACTGAAGAAATGATTGCTACTGGTAGGAATATTCCGTCTGAATTAGTTTCAGAAGATGTTTATTATAATAATGTAACATCAGAGAACTTAACTATTGGACTAAGAGACTTCCATAATCTGTTTGTAAAGAAAATGCTTATTCAAAGTGTATCTAAGAAGGGTAATACTTTAATTGATTATGCATGTGGAAAAGGTGGCGACTTTCCAAAATGGATTTCATCTAATTTGTCGTTTGTTTTTGGAATAGATATATCAAAAGACAATATTGAGAACCGAATTAATGGTGCTTGTGCTCGGTTCTTAAATTACAGAAAGGATTTTGCTCAAATGCCATATGCTTTATTCGTAAATGGTAACAGTAGTCAAAATATTAGATCTGGAAAGGCAATGTTATCAGATAAAGCAATCGCGATTACCAAATCAGTTTTTGGGTCAACCGCAAATGATCCAAAATTAGGACCTGCTGTAACAAGACAACATAGCAAAGGAGCAGATGGATTCAATGTTTCATCGTGTCAATTCGCAGTCCATTATATGTTTGAAAATAATACGACGTTTTACAACTTTTTGAGAAATGTAGCAGAATGTACGAAGCTAAATGGCTACTTTATTGGCACTAGTTATGATGGCAAAGCCGTATTCAATATGCTTAAACGAAAGGAGCAAGGACAGCAAGTTGACATATATGCAGGGGATAAAAAAGTCTGGTCCGTCACCAAGGACTATGATTCAGTTTCAATTGCAGACGATGATAGCTCATTAGGATACAAGATTTCAGTATATCAAGAGTCAATAAATCAATCGTTTTCGGAGTATTTAGTAAACTATGACTTCTTTATTACTGCGATGGAAAAATATGGGTTCGTAATAGTGCCAAGAGATGAAGCAAAGACACTTGGATTACCGGAAGGTAGTGGTATGTTTATTGAACTTTATAATATGATGATGAATGAAATCAAACGCAACCCTTTAAGGGCAACTGATTATGGTGATGCAGTAAACATGAAACGATATGAAATGGATATATCATTTTTGAACAGATACTTTGTTTTTAAGAAAATAAGAACAATAAATGCAGAGAAACTAACAAATACCATTTTAGGTGCATTACCCGGTGAATATGAATTTGAAGAGGTTAATACAGAAATTGCCAAAAAGGCAATTGGGGACCAACAAGATAAAGAACAAATTGTAAAAGACAAAAGCAAACCTAAGGCTTTGAGGCGTAAATTGGTTTTAATGGAGGCAACTGAAGCCAAAGATGAGTCAGTTTCTAAAAGTAAACCTAGGATCAAGAAGGCTATCGTTCTAGAAGAAGATATAAATGAAACTGTTGCTCCTTCTATTCCTGTTGCTCCTTCTATTCCTGTTGTTCCTTCTATTCCTGTTGCTCCTGTACAAAAGAAAACAACTCGTAAGAAGAAGCAATCAGTAGACTTTATTATAGAAGAATAAACACTAAAACACTATAAAACTAAAACCAAAAAGATATGTATATCTTAAACAGAAAAGATATAAATAATTAACTCTATTATATATTAATTAATGAATTATTATATAATCCCAAAAAATAATTTTAATATAAAACTAAACTTATTAATAAAAAATGAACAAATAATTCCATTTGTATCATATAGTCTTATTCATTTTTTAAATGAAATATATTCACAACTATTAGGTATAGAGTCATTTAATCAGAATGAAACTACATTAGAATATATAAATAAAATAGTAAATCCATTTGAGTTTATTCATTCTAATGTACCTGGTTCATTCTTGTCAGTAAGTAAAGTGAAACCTACCTCTAACATTTTTTTTGAATTAATGGAAGTATTTCAGGTTTGCAACATAATTGAAATGTTATCATTAAAAAAACAAATTAATATTGCACATATAACCAAAAACAACTCATCAACTAATTATTTAATGGATATGTTACGTGAATATAATACTGATATAATAATAAATGAAGATTTTGATTATAATATATTACGTAATAATTTTATAGTAAATACACATACAACAAAAATAGATTTATTTATATTTGAGTTTAATGAAACTGATTATATAAATACACCGCAATATATAAAGAACATGATTCTTGTATTATATATCATTACAAAATATCAGGCTGCTAATGGTACTTGTATTATAAAAATGGATAATATATTTTATAAGACAATTGTAGATATTCTGTTTATTTTTTCAGCAATTTATGACCGAGTTATAATAATTAAACCATCAATTAGTAAGGTTACAAAAGGTGAGAGATATTTAATATGTAAAAATTTAAATATTGACATTTTAAATAATTCTAAATTATTACAACAATTAGATGAACATATAAAACCTAAAATAATAGATAATACATTTAATGATAATCAAGTCCATTCACTCATTAGAAATGAAATTCCGTATTATTTTTCAAATAAAATAGAAGAAGCAAATGCTGTAATTGGTCAGCAGCAATTAGAAGCATATGACCAAATTTTAAACATTTTTAAAAATAAAAATAGAAACGAGAAAATAGAAATTTTAAAGCGTAATCATATTCAAAAATGTATTCAATGGTGTGAGAAAAATCAACTTCCGCATAACAAATTTATTGATAAAATTAATATATTTTTGCATATAAAAAAGAAGGAGATAGAATCTGACCCAAAAATAATAGAAGCTATAGAAATAGAAGAAGAAGAAGAAACAGAAAAAGAACAAGAATCTATAGATATACACCGATGAACATTTAAGTTCGCACACAGAGTGTGCGTCTTAATTGATTTATCGGCAACGTTTCCTTTGAACTTGAACCGCACTTTGTGCGGTTTTAATTGTTCAAAGGTGTAAATCATTAAATAATTTTTACAATTTTTATATGTACAACTTATTATACATATACAATACAGTCAGAATTTCTCTTAAATTTATATACAAATGGTGTATCTACAGGATTGCCATTTGTTAAACTTAGAACCGCATTGGCTCCTTTTGTGCGTCTGATATTGGCTGCATTTGTGCTAATCGTATCTACATTAAGCTTTAGAATGCGTGTGCTACTAGAAACGCCTCCTTGTTGTGCAAATTGCGGGTTATTTGGTTTATAATAAACACGCTTACATCCTCTAGGATTACTAGGTCCTGCCAAAAGGGAACCATTGTACGGATTACTACCAATCTCATACAAATATTTTAAAGCAGCCTCCGATTCTTGAGGAGAAGATAGTCTGGTTTTCAAGAAATTAATAAACTCTTCTATTGAACCTGGATTTAACTGAACAAGTAAGTCATATTGTGGTTGTGTCATTAATCCATTTTGTATCATAGCATTTGCTACAGCAGTTATGAATCCAATTTCAACACCTTGATTGATGGTTAAATTAGGATTACATTGCGCCACATATAAATTTACTAAAGATAATGGACTACCTGGTTTTGCATATTCAATAATCTTTGCACTAACAAACGGGTATTGTTTAATTATATTCAGAACATTTTGATCCACTTCACCAGTAACAAAGTTGAACTGTCTTTGTTCAAATGTTTGACAACGGTTATATAAATACATATATGTTGTCTGAAAATAGTCCTTCTTTACTAATGTGCTGGTAGGTAAAACGCGCTGCATAGCTTTTCTCTGTTGATTACAACAAAGTAAAGGATTTGTAACATTTGCTTGTGGCTTCTCAGTTAAGTTATTAATAGGATACCAACTAGAGACAATAGATACACCTTGACAATTCTCACATTCTTTATCCAATTTGTTAGTATCAATTAATAATGAATCTCCGTCTAAAAGACCCGCATTGATCTCTTTTGATTCAGGAGTATTATCCTTAACAATAAATTGACCAGGTCCATCAATCATTTGACTGATAAGTCCTGAACCACCTGAACCGCCACCTAATGATGCGCCTGTTGACGATTTAACAGCTCTGTTTACATTATAATCAATCTGTAATTGTTCTGCATTTTCTAATGGATTTGAAGGATTTGTTAGATAATGAACAGGAATTACTGTACCCTTTCTATAATGTTTAATAGGTCTTGCTAGACCAAACCCAGTTGGAAATACGTTACCAGGATCGTTGTTAGTTAGAGGTCTAATATGTGTAGCAGTGACTCCAACAGGATTACTAAAGATACCCTTACCTTTCCATGATTTATAACCACCTTGAGGCAATCTATTATTCGATGTATTCATACCTTGAGGATAAAATGCGGACGACATTATAAAATATAAAAAGAAAATAAATGTAGTATATATAATAATAACCAATGGTTCTGATATATTTACTAATCGCATTTTTTGTATCTTTGTTTATTTATCAACTAATTTTAGCATTTTATCCAAATTCAATTGAAGGAATGGAAAATAAGGATACAAATACAAAATTGAATTATACTGATTATGCCAAAGACCCATTAATATTGGGACAGCAAAATGCAGGCAATATTGAATATTTAAAAGAGCGAGTTACTAGTTTGTCTAGTAACAGTATAGATATTGATAAAATTCAAACTAATATAGATGCACTTCAACAACAAGTAGATGATCTAGGGAAGCAAATGGCGGATTTAGGAGAAAACATGATTAGCAGTGCAACACCTGATACTAGTGCAATTGACGGTGAGGAAACGACAGCATCTGTTGAAGCTGATATTGCAGCAGAAGATGAAACAAATAAAGATGTTAATCTGGATATGTAAACTTGTAAAACTTGTAAAACTGTAAACTTGTAAGAAACAAAATATTAATATTTATATATTTTAAGAATAATGTCTACAACAAACCCACAACCAGATGATTCATTATTAGGGCCAAGTTATCCTTATTATAAATTTATTAAAACACCTAAAGAACTGGGTATGTCTACTAAAGGTAATTTAGCTACAGTAGGAAAAGATTTAATGGGCTTAGCTTCATATGTAGAACTGATGGTTACTGGAACAAGTAAAGCATCTGCAACAGGTCAACCTTTAGGAAATAAGTTTTTTTTAAGATCTGGAGGAAAATGTACCGATATAAGCACAAATCAAGAAGTTGACAGGTATATTTATATAAATAATGTGTCCACAGGCCGCATTCCATTTATTTCATCCGGATTAGATGTAAATTTCACTGACTTTAGAGGTTTAATTCCTGGAACGTTAGAGCAATTGAATAATTTTAACCCTTTAGCAATATTTAGAGCATTTATGGCTGGGTCAAAACCGGATTGTCAAGAACTAACAATGCAAGTGATAGATTCAAATAATAATAAGTCAACTGAAACACATTTTGTGACTATAGCAGATATTAAAGATATGGATAATTGTACATTCATTGACAAAAAACCTAACCCGGTAACTGGCGTTAAATGTAGAGAGACATTTGATAATATGAATACTTTTCCTGTTAATACTCTTCCTACTAATAATTTACTCGTCAAAGACTTTGAGCCTTCTATGCCAAAAAATATTGGTTCACAATTATATTTTGCTTCATTGGGTGTTCTAGGCGTTTATATTGCCTTCAAAGGTCTTCAAAAAATGAAACTTGTTCCTAATTAAATAAAAATTTATTTAATTTTATTTAATTTAGTATTTTCTACTTCTTCTTCTGCGTCTTCCACCTTGTTGACCACTTGAGGGTCCAGGTGCGGGTGTAGGAGATTCAGGTGCCGGCGCAGGCTCAGGGACAGATGCATATTTTTTTGCAACGGCTTCTAGTTGCTGTTTGCAACTGGCTTCAATTTGTTGCTCTTCTGCTTTTTGTGCATCTGATTTAGAACTAAAAAAATCAAACACTCCACCACCCCGTTTAATATTTCTTCTACTTCTTCTTGTATTTCTTTTAGTATATCTTTTACTTTGTCTAACCATTTATATTATTATATGAGAAATAATATAAATTTTCATATATTTATTGTTGGACCATTTTGAACAATTCAAAACCAGCTAAAGCGCCGGCAACTTGTGCGACAATATAAGGGATCAAATCTGAACGAGGTAATTTACCGGCATACATTAACGCAATTGCAACTGCGGGGTTAAATGCGCCACCAGAAATAGCGCTACCTAGAAGCACTGCGACGGCCAAAGCGGCACCAATTGCTAAATAATTACCAGTTGCAAATATAACAAATACAAGGAACAATGTTCCTAAAAACTCAACAATATACTTGTTCATCATTTATACTATACTTTTAGAAAATACTTTAAATCTTCTCTGGTATAAAAGTTTTTCTTTGATAAGAACTTTTTAAACCTTTGTAGAATTAATACCCTTGTCTTGGCAGTGCCCCCCACGAACCTAATGATGGTCTTAAACTAGTATTGTAAATTGACCCCTTCTTCTTCGGTGCTGCCGACCCACCAGACCTAGCTCTCTGCAAAGCACTTCTGGTACCACTTGGATAGTAATTTTTTGTTTATATAGGCTCTTCTAAAGGTAGTCCAACTTTGTATGCTGACTTACCAACAGCCACACTCTTTCTGATATTTGTAAACATTGATGATGCAATAGGCGCAATATAGTTAACATGACTAGATACTGGAACTTGTCTTTGAGTAGAATATGATGTAAACTTAATTGGTGTAGATAATTTGCCTAAAGCATCTTCTATAGCCTTTTTCTTAGCACTTAGGTCAGTTGCTCTTAAATATTGTGCTCTAGCATTAATACTCATATCGGAGTTAACAGGTTCTTGCGATGGAAAGAACTGGGGTGGTGTAGGTCGTTGACCAGTAAGTATTCCGTAGCTATGATATTGCATTGAAAAAGGATAATTATTTGTGCTTAATGGTGCAGTAATAGGAGTATTCAAATATCCTGAATATGATTGAGAACCTATTGATGTTGTAATTCCATATGGAGTAGTCATTTAATATAGATTATGAAAAAATATTAAATACTTATTTTGTTATAATTTAATTTAATATCGTCTAATATGACGATAATTGCTCTGTGAAGCTGAATAATCATCACCTCCAAATGATCTATCATTATAGTTTCTATTAACCGCTTGATTCTTTCTAAATCTTATATAGTCCGAACTGTCATATACAAATTTGGTATTACAAGCAGAAGCAGGAACGGCGGGATTGACCTGGTTAGAGCTGTAAAATACATCGGCATTACATGATCTAGATATAGACCCGAAACGTTGTCTAAGCCCCTTTAATCCAGGTCTGCTTTGGTAACTTTGACAAGTTCCACCACAAGAATAATTTTGACGACTGAGAATATCACCAGCATTATTTACAGCACGAAATGGTCCAACCATACGTTTAGGATTAGAACTACCTGAAAGACTGCTAGTATTCCAAGCATCCTTTAATAGAAAACGAGTTGTAGCAAATTCATCTGAATTATCATGGTCTATAAGAGGTTGAGGCATATATCCTCTAAGTCCTCCTCCAAGGGATGGGCGAGCAAGAGCTTTATTACCTCCAATTAATATATTTATACCAAGTCCAGGAATATATCCGACTAAATCACCGAGACCTCCGGTTGACCAGCCTGATTTTCCTGTTGCTGATGGTGAAAAACCTGTTCCAACACTATTAGACATTTATATTATATTATACTACAATAAAAAATATATATTATTATTATTTCTTAATTGTATAAACTAACCAACAAACTAACAATAAATAAAACTATAAATAAAAACAATATTATTCTAATATATAATATATAATGTTTGATTTTGCGTTATTGGTAAGTGCATTTGCACTAGTTTCTATTGATTTTCTATATCTATCTTCTATGAAGAATTATTTTGGCGCTCAAGTAAAAAAGGTACAAGGTACCCCCTTACAAATGAATTTTTTTGCAACAATATTATGTTATATATTTTTAATTTTTGGAATTAATTATTTTATTATTAAGCCTAAACGAAGTATTCAGGATGCATTTTTATTAGGTCTTGTTATTTATGGAGTATATGAGACAACCACTTGGGCCTTATTTACACAATGGTCTCCAATTACTGTTATAATGGATACATTATGGGGTGGAATATTATTTGCATCAACAAGATATATTACTACATTGATTTAAAATAATATACGTTTGTTTGTATTGTATTTTATTTTGCTAAACTTTTTACAACTTCGTAAGAACTTTATAAGAAATTGGACTATTTAGTGGTCCGTCATAACTCTAGGTACTACATTCATAGTTGTCAACTCTTGAAATAATAATTTGCAAGCATAAGGTATTTCTACATATGAGAAGTCTGTACGATTATCACAAGTTCTGCAATGATGAATATGTAATTTGTCATTATATGATGCTACTAAACCGCATTTCTTACACACATATACTGAATATTTATCTGAGGCATCGTACATACGGCCTCTAGTAAATCTCGCTGCACCATGTGATATCATTGCATCACGTTCCATCTCACCAAATCTTAAACCTCCATCTCTGCTTCTGCCTTCTGCCGGCTGTCTAGTCAAGTTCACCATCGGTCCAATTGAACGACTATGTTGCTTATCATTAACCATGTGCTTCAATCTCTGATAAAATACTGGACCCATAAATACAGAACACTCTACTTGCTCTCCAGTAAGACCATTATACAATAGCTCATTTCCGCTAGATTCATATCCAAGTGATAATAACTTTTTAGAAATATCATCTACATTTAAATCACCAAAACTTGTACCATCTCCAAATAGACCCAATTCTACTAAAACCTTACCTAAAAGCGTCTCTTTTAGTTGCCCAATTGTCATACGAGATGGGATTGCATGTGGGTTAATAATAATATCTGGAGTTACACCATTGCAAGTAAACGGCATATCTGACTCTGGAACAATATTTCCTACAGTACCCTTCTGCCCATGTCTAGATGAGAATTTATCACCAATAACTGGCTTTCTTAGAGCACGTAAACGTACTTTTGCAAATGTATATCCATCGCCATTTCTATCAATATAATTCTTATCAATATAGGTCTCTTCAACAGTTCTGTAAATGCGACTCTGGTCTTCATATTTAATTACCTTTGTATGGTCATTCTTATTCTCCTTAATAGGCGTCACTTTGGCAATAATAACATCGCGATTTTCTACAAGTGAATTTTCAGGCATAACACCTTTTGAATTCACTTTACTATAATTGCCAAATTTCATTCCCTTCGTCTTTGATGAGTCAGGCTTGCATCGTATTTCTTCATCACCATTAATTTTCTGCTTATCTTCATCCTTCTCTGTATGATAAATGGTTGTCTGAAACAATCCCCTATCAATTGAACCCTTATTAATTAGCACCGAATCCTCCTGATTGTAACCGGTATGTGTCATAATTGCTACATTAATATTACATCCAGAAGGAATCTGGTTCATCTTAATCAAGTTCATAACACGAGTGTCTACAAGCGGACGACAAGGATAGTTTAGAACATACGCAGTTTTATCCATACGCTCGTTGTAGTTAGTCGCATATACTCCCATTGCCTGTTTCGCCTGTGCCGACTGATATGTATTTCTGGGCGACTGATTATGGTCTGGGAATGGAATGCATGATGCGACTACCCCGAATAATGTACTTGGATGTATTTCGCAATGAGTATATTTATAGATTTTATCAGTATTTATATTTGTATCTTTGTTAATAATATCCTTTGGTTTAGTTGCAATCATGCTAAAACCCTGTTCTTCCGGGTCAATGTATTCCAATACCGCGTCAGTTATTTTACAATCTGTGAATAAGTCATCCCAAGCTAATTCCTTATTATTCAATCCATCAACAACTTGTTTCGTTAATAATATTTGTTGTCCTTTTACTCGCAACAGTGGTCTTGTAACACGACCACTATCGTTACAAATACGAATTTCTTGAATTAAATAATCAAATACAATTGACGTATAAATATTAATAATACCTTTACATTTCATATCTTTCAGCAACAAATATAATTTTATAGGGTCATCTTTTGTTATTCCAACCCAACAACCATTGATAAACACTTTAACTTTATCATATAAATCAATTGGTTTTAATTCTTCAACTGTTAAAATATGAGGATTTACATATTCATAAAGTGACATACTATTTGAATGAATTGTAATATGTGTCATATAACTTAGATTCTTTAC
>SXGQ01353025.1_pt1 | contig 12010 bp, 9 predicted proteins | sample 3178371 | NCBI WGS metagenome assembly SXGQ01 (sample SAMN11356859, study PRJNA531348) | freshwater metagenome | isolation source: freshwater sample F1-20 | place: China: Fuxian Lake, Yuxi | collected 2017-12-25 | reverse complement strand
AGACAATGTGTTTAGCAACTTTGTCAAGTCGTCGGGTGAGGGAGCCATATCCAAGACCGACTTCCAGTACGCGAGATGATCTCAAGGACGACCAAGGAACAAACTTCTCACTCGCCAGGTAGGGGTAAAAATCAAAAAACCATTTATCAAAGATAGCAAATGCATTTGGGTCGCCAGCCGTGATACCTAATTTTTGAGCCACCCGCGACCCACAGAGTTGATTCCAATAATCAGAATTGAGTCGTGACAAACTCATATTGATCAGATCACGAGCTGTTTTAGGGTGAAAATAAATCGCCCATAGTTTACTGTCATCAATCTAATTGATGCTTGACAGCGTCTTAAAGTGTTCATTGAATGGCAATGGTAATCTACAAATCGCCTGCGTTCTGAGGGAGATCCATATCAAAGGTATTAAGTGAAGGTAGTAAGTGTTGTTGGTACGCGACCCCAATTCGTAAAACTTGCGCCGATTCACCGTGTCTTAGTTGCACGAGGACATGACCACACAATTATTCACACAGGACAACATTATGACCCCGCGATGTCAGCAGTTTTCTTTGACGAATTCGACCTCCCACCACCCGATTTGAATTTGAACGTCGGTTCGCTTGACCGTGGAGCACAAATCAGTGCGATCTCAAAAGGTCTTGAACTCCCGTTCGCTGGTATCGATTGCGACTGGGTGCTGGTGTATGGCGATACAAACTCGACCCTTGGTGCAGCTCTATCGGCTAAGCAGGCCAACTTATCCTTGGCCCACCTTGAAGCCGGAGTACGATCTTTCAATCAAAAAATGCCTGAAGAATTGAACAGAGTGCAAACTGATCAAATCTCTGATTTGTTGTTAGCACCGACGGAAATCGCATTGAAGAATTTACAAAACGAGGGACTCTCAGCTAAATCTCATTTAGTCGGTGATGTTATGACTGATCTTTGCTTGATGAGTAAGCAAAGAGTTTTAACTGATAAGCCATCAATGCCAGAAAATTGGAAGAAAACTGATAGCGAGCCGTACATAATAGCGACAGTCCACAGAGAGTTGAATACCGAAGATAGTTCAAAATTGAATGAAATTGTAAGTTATCTTGCGCGTTCACCGATAAATGTTCGATTGATAGTTCACCCTCGGTTACGAGATCGCGCCAAAAAATATGAAATTAAGCTTGACCGCGGACTAATTGAAGTTTATGAGCCGTTGTCATATCTACAATTTATTTACGCCATGCTTCATTCAAAAGGTTTGATTACAGATTCGGGCGGTCTTCAAAAAGAGTCATTTTTGCTTGGTGTCCCGTGCGTTACATTGCGTAATGAAACCGAATGGACAGAAACTGTTGAACTGGGCTGGAATGTATTAGACCCGAATTGCAAATTAGATCTTGAAAAGCATTTTCGTAAAGTCTTTAAACCAACTGATGCCTTGCCATTTGGTGTCGGAAACTCGGCACAACTTGCTATCGAAGTTATGGAAAATCAAACATGACCGATGATGAAGCGACAAGAGTGCGATTGAGAGTTTGCTCAGCAATCATTACCAATAATCACCAGCAACTTCAGTGGGCAGTTGATCAGAAACCTGAAGTAGTTGGTGAAGCATTATTCCTCGAAGCAGCTGAGAAATTAGCAACAGCCCCGGTGCCAGGAGAAAACCGCTTAGTGAATTTGACGCGGCGTTTACCGGCTTGGGTTCAATTCGTTGGACAACGAAGTGTTTTATTGTTTCCGAAGTTGACGCGACGAATTCTGCGTTCTAGCGGTATTCACCACGAGAGTTTTTGATGAACTCTCCTATTTTCACGGATCTTAAAGTTTTGGTGATCCACGCCCTGAGACCGACTAGTCGGCAAACAACAGTTGACCACTTGACGAGCTTCAGTAAACACATGTCGGGCGCCGATGTTCAATACTTGCACTTCCAGCAACCAATCCCGAAAGACTGCGAGAGCGCGTCACCTGATTTAGTGATCGTTAATTATGATTTTTTAAACTACCGGTTCACACCTCTCTGGCCATTTATCAAAAATCGGCACAAAGAGATTGCACAACGCGCGACCAAATTGGTAGCAATCGTTCAGGACGACTTTTGGTGCAACAAACTTATTGACGATTGGTGTATTGATTGGGATGTCGACAGAATTCTCACTCCGATTGATAACAATCTTGATGTTTTATATCCGCGCTCAATAAAACGAAAAGAATTTAGAACTTGTCTCACTGGGTATTTAAATGAAACAGAAACAAATGCAACCACTAGGTTGATTGAAAGACCAATTGATCTTGGCCAACGAGTCCGAGATACGTCCCCGCACCTCGGACGACTAGCACAGGCGAAATCAATTCAGGCACAAGTCATGGCAGATGCAGCACGGCGGGCGGGCTTTACCGTTGATGTTTCGTCTCGAGTTGAAGACTCGTTCATCGGCAAGTCATGGCTTGAATTCTTAAAGTCTTGTAAGTTCACGGTCGGTATGAAGGGTGGTGCCAGTTTGCACGATCCAATCGGTCTTCTGCACACGAAGGTCAACAGTTATTTAGTTAGATATCCAAACGCCAAGTTCGATGAAATTGAACGCAAGTTCTTTCACGGAAAGGATATGAAATATAAGTTTTCAGCGACAAGTCCAAGACTGTTTGAGTCCGCGGCTGCAGGTACTTGTCAAATTTTGCAACGCGACGACTACTTAGGCGTACTTGAACCCTGGCGTGATTACCTTCCTCTTGAAGTTGATTTTTTAAATGTTGATGAAGTTCTGTTGTCGATGCGTGACCTTGAAAAGTGTCAAAAGATTGCTGATAATGCGACTCGAAGTCTGGTCGAATCTGGATTATTCAAGTATTCAAAACTGGTTGAAATCGCTACATCTGGTCTTGTCACGAGCAGACGAAATTCGCAACATGGTTGGGCTGAGCTAAAGGATTATCTAAAGCGAATGGGTTCGGTTGCGCAAAGTGGTCGAACCGAGTTACATGACGCTGCACTCGAAGTAATTAAGGAACACTTAACTTTTAGCAATCGCGACACCGCGACCTTTAAAAATGAATTAAAACTGGGATCGTTCGGGAGTGGTTCAAAAGTGGCTATTCACACAGTTTTAGAGATGCTTGGTTCGGTATCAGACAGAAATTGGTTCGAAGAAGTGCTAGATGCAGTTCAGAGTGACGCAAGAAGCAGGTTGTTTCCATGGGTATGGCGACCATTGTTGTGAACTTTGATCAAGTTTGATAACTGGTTGGTCTCTAGGCTGAGAGTCAGTTCTAGTTAAAGGGTTTACTCATGGAGTTAGATTCAAAGCGAATACTTGTTATTGGTGGCGCAGGGTTCATCGGAAGTCACGTTGTTGCCGAGTTGTTACGCGCAAATGTTGGGGAAGTAACTGTCTACGATAATTTCACTCGTGGCAAAATTTCTAATCTCAGTGAGTCACTTAGAGATTCACGATGTCGCATCTTTCCTGACGGTGGCGATATTCGTGACACTGATGTATTAAAGCATGCAACAGAAGGCGTAGATGGGGTTATTCATCTCGCTGCAATGTGGTTACTTCACTGCAAAGATTATCCTCGCACTGCCTTTGATGTGAATATCGGAGGTACCTTCAATGTGCTTGAAGCGTGCGTACAGAACGGCATTAAGCGCCTAATTTATTCTTCGTCAGCGTCCGTGTATGGCGACGCCGTTGAGGTTCCGATGATAGAGGAGCACCCATTTAATAATCGCAACTTCTACGGCGCCACCAAGATTTCAGGAGAAGCGATGTGTCGTGCCTTTTACGATCGCTACGGTCTCGATTACGTAGGGTTGCGCTATATGAATGTCTATGGTCCTTATCAAGACCAAACCGCTGCGTATACAGGTGTTATTCCAATCATGCTCAACAAAATTGATGCTAATGAAACTCCTGTTATTAACGGCGACGGTTCGCAGGCGTATGACTTCATTACTGCTCGCGATGCTGCACGCTGCAACATTTTGGCACTTCAGTCCAAAGCGACTGACGATTTTTACAATGTTGGCACTGGTGTGCAAACCAAAATTAAAGAGTTGTGTGATCTCATTCTGCAACTTCGAGGTTCAAAATTGTCGGTAACTTATCGTCCGTATAGCCCCGAAGATGCTCGTCAGCTAGTTCAAAACAGAATTGGGTCACCAGATAAAGCAACAAGAGATCTTGGTTTCACTTACAAAGACGACCTCACGACGGGTTTGCAGAACTTAATTGAATGGCGGCAGACCAGCACGGAACGCAAATAAATGGCTGATCGAAAAGTTGCAATTTCGCTACCCAGCACCGGTGACGAAGAATGGCATGCGTTACGAGACACACTGCAATCAGGTTGGTTAACGCAGGGTCAAAAAGTTGCCGCATTTGAAAGCATGTTTGCCGAGATTCACGAAGCACGCCATGCACTCGCGACTACCAGTTGTACTACCGGTCTTCATTTAGTGCTTGCCGCTTTGGGTGTTGGCCCTGGTGATGAAGTTATTGTCCCAGCGTTTACCTGGGTCTCAACGGCGAATGTTGTTTTGTATTGCGGTGCGACGCCGATTCTTGCTGATGTTGACCCGAACACATTTAACATTAATCCGCTTGACATTGCGCATCGTATTACTAATCGAACTAAGGCGGTCATTGTTGTACATTTGTTTGGTTTGTGTGCTGAGATGGATCAAATCAGGGCCGCCATTCCTTCCAATATTCCGATTATTGAAGACTGCGCGTGCGCCGCGGGAGCAACTTATAACGACAAACCAGCAGGAACCCTTGGTTTGGCTGGCGTGTTTTCGTTTCACCCTCGCAAGTCTGTAACAACAGGTGAAGGCGGCATGATCACGACCAACGATGATCGACTCGCCGAAATCTGTAATCAATTGCGCAATCACGGAGCATCAGTCTCGGAGGAAGTGCGACATCAGAACGCACAACCTTTCTTGCTTCCCGAATTCAACATGTTGGGTTTCAACTATCGAATGACTGACTTACAGGGTGCACTTGGAGTCGTTCAATTGAGCAAATTACGACAATTCATACTCACTCGCCAGCAATGGGCAGAGTTCTATCTGACACAATTATCGGGTATTTCTTGGTTGCGACTACCGACCGATTCCAAAAATGGACAACATGCGTGGCAATCATTCGTAACTTTTGTTAACCCCGATCTTGCGCCAATGTCTCGAAATAAGATCATGCAAAAGCTACAGCAACAGGGTATTTCAACTCGCCCAGGCACACACGCGGTGCACATGCTTGGGTATTACGTCAAATCTTTTGGCTTTAAGCCAGACGAGTACCCGGGGGCTTGTGCTAGCAACGACTATTCAATGGCAATTCCACTTCACAACAAGATGAGTGCCGACGACTACGAATACGTAGTGAAGGCGATCAAGAGCATCTGAGATGTGTGGAATCACAGGTGTTCTAAACTTTGATGGATCCCCGGTTGATCAACGAATCTTGAAGCGGATGACAGATGCTATTGCGCATCGTGGTCCAGATGGCGAGGGTTGGTATCGAGACAAAGGTGTTGGGTTAGGGCATCGCAGACTGGCAATCATTGACTTATCATCAGCAGGCAAGCAACCGATGGTTACCCCAGACGGCCGGTTTGCACTCACTTATAACGGAGAAATTTACAACTTCAAAGAGATCCGCGTTGAACTTGAGCAACTTGGACACAAGTTTCGTTCTAATACTGACTCTGAAGTTGTCCTCTATGCGTGGGCAGAATGGGGGCAAGACTGTGTCATCAAGTTCAACGGTATGTTCGCCTTTGCTGTCTGGGATTCCCTCGAACAGACTCTTTACTTAGTGCGAGATCGTTACGGAATTAAGCCGGTTTATTACGCCAAGTCAGGAAAATATTTTCTGTTTGGTTCTGAACAGCGCGCTATAAAGGTTTTCCCAGCTTTTACAAGCACGATGGATGAAGAAGCGCTAATAGAGTATTTCACTTTTCAAAACATTTTTACCGACAAGACCTTAACTATGGGTCTTCAGTTGCTCCCCCCAGGTCAAATAATGACGGTAACTATTACTGGCACAGCGTCAGCCGTTCAATATTGGGATTTCCATTTCAGCGAACCGACCAAAGAAACTGATGAACTTGAATATCAGGAAGAGTTGCAGCGTCTACTCGTTCAAGCCATTAAGCGTCAGTTGGTTTCAGACGTCGAAATTGGCTCATACCTCTCCGGGGGTGTTGATTCGGGCACAATCACTGCGATCAGTTCACAGTCGATTCCGTTTATCAAAACTTTTACGTGTGGATTCGACCTGTCGTCAGCGGTAGGGGCTGAATTGGGGTTTGATGAACGAATACAAGCTGAAGCCATGTCGTCGCTGCTCAAGACAGAGCATTACGAGATAGTTCTAAATTCGTTTGACTTGGAGCGTTGCTTGGACTACGTCGTCTCTCAGATTGAAGAACCACGGGTTGGTCAGAGCTATCCCAACTACCTAGTAGCTGGACTAGCGCGCAAGTTCGTCAAGGTGGTTCTGACCGGCACTGGCGGTGATGAACTTTTTGGTGGATATCCGTGGCGCTACTTTCGTTCGGAAAAGTCTTCCAACTTTGAGTCGTTTATTGATGATTACTACATTTATTGGCATCGACTATTGGATAATCAACAATTACGAAAACTTTTCGAACCGATTTGGGATCGTATTTCGCATGTATGGACCCGCGATATCTTTCGTAACGTATTTCTTCAACACGAGAACAGTCTGTTGACACGTGCGGACTATGTCAATCATTGCTTGTACTTTGAAGCGAAGACGTTTTTGCATGGCTTGCTTGTAGTAGAGGACAAATTAAGCATGTCACAAGGGCTTGAGACGCGCGTACCTCTTCTTGACAATGACTTAGTTGACTTCGCAATGAGATGCCCTGCGCGAATGAAAGTACGAGATCTTACGTCTGATTTACGCATTGACGAGAATGTCGCTGTGAACAAGAAAGATTTTTATTATTCAAAGTCGAATGAGGGCAAAGGTCTTTTGCGTGAGGTCATGGCAAATTTTGCCCCTGATTCAATTACGAAAGCCAAGAAACAGGGGTTTTCAACCCCCGACGCTTCGTGGTTTAGAGAAGAGAGTGGCGACTTTGTAAAAAAACGACTAGGAGACCGAACGGCCCCCATATTCGAGTATCTTGACTTCAGCACGACTCAAAATCTTGTTGATGAGCATATGTCGGGTTTGGTAAATCGTCGACTACTTATTTGGTCGCTGCTTAGCCTTGATTCTCTAACTAAAAGTATTTGATTGGATAGATTGATTCACTTCGAAGCTTAGATTTTGACCACGGATCAGAACGTTGGCGGTTCGAGTCCGTCTGATGTTCATGCGGTAATTTTATTGAGAGAAAATAAGTTTCTTACCATTATTCAGTATTCAGCCTATTTCTTTTAGCAATTTCTATAAGTGTATGGCTAGTTACTTTGCGTCGAGCTGTTTTACCAACTGACTTTAATTCGACTGTGACCTGTCCCTCGAGACGATTTCGTGCTTTGTTTCATTAGATCGTTTCATCACCATTTGACTTCTTCTCTGTCATCTCTACTTCTTTTTCGGGGCAACGAGTGGCAACACAGTAAATATTCGGATTGACTTGACAGAATTCGCAAAACAGTCAATCGGGTTTCTGCCGATCTAAGCCACCCTTGTCTATACATAAATATGTGTTTTAGTTGTTGTGTCGATTTGGGACGCGTGAATCTCAGGCTGCTGGTGTGATCGTTGCTCAGCTTTGAATCGTTGCTGTCAGAGGGAATATCGGTCTCAGCCGTTTCCGGTTGCCAGCCCGCTGATCGTTGTGATGGTGGTGCTGTACACCTTTGCTGCCACTCGGTCGCGAATAATGTTGCCGAACGTACGTGAGAATACGATCAGGTTCCGGGGCGGCCGCGCGATGAGGTCGGAGAAGTTCTCGACGGGGAGGTCGATCCCGTCGAAGTAGTGGCCGTGAATGCCCGGATCGTCGTCGAAGAGGCGCACCGTGATACCGGCGTCGAGTGCCGGCCCGAGGTACGGAAAGGCGCGTAGCGGCACGTAACAGCCGATGTCCTCGCCGTGCTCGCGCGCCGTGTCGAACACCTTGCCCATCGAACGGCGCGTGTCACCGACGAGACGTGCGAATCCGTCAAACTTGGTCATCGAGCCGACTCGGGACTTTGCCCTGACGTCATCGAGTCGGGCGCGACAGAATAGCACGCCACCGTGGCTACTCCGCTCAATGAAAATCGGTGCGAATCCCGCCGCCCGCATCGTCAGCGCGAGCGACTCTTCGTCGAAATAGTTGAGGTGCTCGTGTATCATCATGGCAATGTCGCCACACGCGATGTGAGCCGTGCAGTCTGGAACCGCGAGGACCACTTCGCCTCCCGTCCGAAGGTGCTTGCGGTGCGCACGGAGGAAGGCGACTGGGTCAGCGGTGTGCTCGAGGACGTCGTAGTGGACGATGACATCGAACGATTCGCTGAGTGACGGCGATGGAAAGAACTCGGGGATCACCCGAATTCCGGCGTGAACGCCAGCGCGCACCGTCACGGGGCTCGGGTCGATGCCGACCACCTCGTAGCCCTGTGCGCGGAATCGGTCGAGCAGGTACACGCCGCCGCAGCCGATCTCGGCGAGCGAGCGTTCGCGTCCGCCAGACTCTGAGCTATCGGTTTGCGCGAAGAAGCGGAGGAAGTCGTTGCCATACGATTCTGCGAGGGAATGGCCCTCTTGCAAGTACCCGACGTTGACGTCGCGAGTGTAGACAACGTTCAGCCAGTCAAGCACCTCCGGACGCCGCTCTTGGATCACGAGCTGCAGTGCAGCGTCGAAGCCAAATGCAAACGGAAGCCGCTCGGGAATTCCAGATCCGTCGGGACCTGGCGAAGTTTTCGTGCGCCAATAGAAGGGAACCTGCCCGAGCTCGATCATCATGCAGAGGGTTGCCCCATTACGGATCGCCAGACGTTAGCAAGCACCTCGCGCTGGAAGAAAATGCCACGATGCGACATCAGTCCGAGCACCTCGAGGTTGGGATGGCTGGAGGATTCGATCGCTGAGTGGAGTACTGACATTGACGAAATGTTCGCCGATGTCAGGAGGGGAATGCCGGCCGCGAGCCGTTCGGCTGCGGCAAAGGTTACGTCGGCGGGCTCGTCGATCATGCCGAACCGCACGAGTTCGTTGACCGCCTGCGCGGCGACTTCGCCGGGCGACGCACCGTCGGTGAGGAGAAGCTCGACCGCCACGGGGAAGCGACCGTTCCGCGGCGCACCACCGCAGTACGCCGAGTAGTTCGTGACCCTGAAAGTGTCGAACTCGGGCGTGTAATTAAAGAAATAGTATAAGTCGTCCATTCGCGGCCAGTCGCGGAGCAGCATGTTGACGATCCACGTCGGCCGGGCCTGGTCGAAAATGTACTCACTGGTATCCACGCCGAGCAGTCTTGCCAGCGCAGGTGGGCTCGCCGTCCAGTACATGCGGTCGGACTCGATCCGCTCCATATCTCCGCACCCATGTTCGACGACCACTGCGCCCACGCCGCCGCGAACGATCTCAAGCGCGATGGGTTGGACCGACGTCACGAATCGGACGCCGGCGGACCGGAGCCGCGCCACGATCGCATCAACTACGCGGTGCATTCCGTACTTTTTCGGATAGAACGCCCGACGCCCCGACGCCCACGCTGCCGGTAGCGAGCGTTGCTCGGGGAACCCGATTCGCTCGCGAACGCCAGGCTCGTCCGCCCGAGCCTTTAACCCATCCTCGTCTAGCAAGAGAATACGGTGGATGTTGGTGAGCCATAGGGCCGAGCGGTGCAGGAGCTGGGGGTCGGTGCGGAACTGTGCGTAAAGAATTGGCGAGATCACGTCATTCGTGATCGATCGACCGAAGAGGCGCATCGACTCGTCAAACGCGCCGCTGGCGGCCGTAGTTGTCTGCGCGGCGGCCTCGAGTACCTCGCGGCAGTAGGTGGCAGTGCGGTCGGCGGGACCCCAGCGCAGGTCGGGATATGGCGAATTGATCTGCAGTCTTCCGTTGAACCATGACCCTGCGAGGTCGCGCTGGTTGCCCTCAAGGATTTGCCATTCGTCGTCGGGCAACAGACCATACAGTGTGTCATCGAGTTCTGCGATGCCAGTCTCATACATGTTGTGCATGCCGAGATCGAAGGTTCCGGCTTCGCCGTAGTCGAGGCGACCCAGCAGTCCGCCCACCGACGACTCGCGCTCGACGAGGGTCACGCTGAGTCCCCGATGTTCGGACAGTAGCAGCGCGCACAGGAGCCCTGCGATTCCGCCGCCAACGATGACCTGGCGTGGACGGCTATCCATCATTGAGCACCCCAAAGGGAAGGACATAGAAGTAGGGGTATTCTTCAAGCAGCTCGCCTTGGCTGAGTGACAGCAGTGCAGTATTCCTGACCACTGTTCGGTAGCGGTAGGGCATTTCGACGGTTCCCCAGCGGCTCTTGAACCGGTAGACGGACTCCTGTGAGCGCCAGGTGGCACCCCAGTTCCACCACCGCATTCCGCGTCGGGCGGAATCCCGGATGGCCTCAAAGATCACGAGGCTTAGGGCCTGACTGCTGCGGTGCTCCTCGCGTACGGCGGGCGTGAAGTACTCAGTAATGCCGTTGAAGTAGAAGACAAGGAGTGCTGCGACTACCTCGCCATCCTTCCGGCCGACCCAGCACTGCCACTCCTCGCCCTCTTGGAACACCTGAGGCACAAGTTCGAAGAAGCGTTCTGGTTTAGGCGAGGCCGACATCGCCCGCATGTTCTCGCTGTGAATGCGTGCAAGCACGGGCAACTGGCCGGCATCGGTGTCGACGATGATGCCCGACAAATCCGCCTTGCGAACCATGTTCCGCGTCTTCGAGTGCAGTGAAGCCATTAACTTGTCCGGATTGGCTTTGTCAAGATTGAGAGGGGTGAACTGAGCAATCCGCTCGTCAACATAGTCAGCTGCAATCCCGCGGATAGATGTTTCTAACATGAGTGGGTTCTCAATCGTTGTAGCTGATGCAACTCCGTTTTCTGTTACAAGTTCGTGGAACCACCCGGCAAGAACCTGGCGTGCGGCATCGTGGCAGGCAAGCAATCCTCCGTGGCTTCCGTAAAAAGGTAGTGAATTCAGGACTCGTCCGTACGTACCTTGAGTCTCCATTACGGGCATGAACCCAAGAATCTCTTTACCGTTGACAGCAATCGCTCCACGCTGTTTACATCCAAGAATCTGTACCAGCATCTTCTGGTACTTCACGGAGTGATACAACATTGATTCCGGTTGTGAAAGCAGGAACAGAGTCAAACGTTCGGTATCAATGTCCGAAATTTCCAACAATCTCATTCGTGACGTCCCACAAAAACATTCTCCGGATTAAGGATGTGGGTGTCACGGTAAGCAACGACGGTAAATTCATAAGGCATGTAGCTTTGGTCAAGAGTGAATCTCCTCGAGACGGAGCGCCGGACAAAGTCAATAACTTCCCCAGGGGAAATGTGAAACGCGTGATCTTGAACGAAATCGACGTGATCACTCATGAAGTTGACGGCGAGTGACTTAGTGCATCTACTGAAGAGTTTCAATATGCGGTCCTTAACAGATGCCCAATGGTCATCACGGTTACCTTCAATGATGTTGAATGTTCCAGAAATTACTACGTGGTGCACCTCCAGACTTGTGAATCCTGACTCGTCCACGAGATAAAATACCGTGTCGGGATGTTTTATGCGGGCTACGTCAATAAAGTCGGGAACGATTTCAACACCGATATAGTTTGCGTGAAATCCTTGACTGTCGAGGTATTCCTTCAAGTGCGCAAGACCACATCCGTAGTCAAGAATTGTGCATTCTTCAGTCGGCTTAATGTGACGACTTAGCGCGTCAAATCTGATGTTTTGTCGCCCCTTTGGCCACATGACGGCCGATGGAGAGTCCCCATGACTTCGGAATGCTGCTTGATACTTCCGAATAACTTCATCTCGGGTGTAGTTGGTAGTCACGTT
>SXGQ01323917.1_pt1 | contig 12012 bp, 9 predicted proteins | sample 3178371 | NCBI WGS metagenome assembly SXGQ01 (sample SAMN11356859, study PRJNA531348) | freshwater metagenome | isolation source: freshwater sample F1-20 | place: China: Fuxian Lake, Yuxi | collected 2017-12-25 | reverse complement strand
TTTCTCCGTCTTGCCCGGCAACCTTGCCCCGTTTGTCGACGCCGGGCCCGGAGGTGCCGTCGCGGGAACCTCGGTCGCCATCGACGCGACGGTCACTGATGACGGCGAACCGAATCCTCCCGCGGCCTTTGCGACCAAGTGGTCGCTGGTCAGCGGTCCCGGCTCGGTCGTCTTCTCCAACGAGAGCGCCGTTGATACGACCGCATCATTCGCGGTCGCCGGCACCTATCTGCTTCGCCTTACGGCGACGGATGGCGAAGTGAGCACTTTCGCGGAGGCCACTTATGTCGTCAGCGCCATCCCCGCGCCTTCCATCACCCTGCAACCGTCGCCCGTGCAGGTGAACGCCGGTGGGGGGTTCACCCTGAATGTCACCGCCGGTGGGACCAGTCCCTTCACCTTTCAGTGGCGCAAGGACGGAGTGCCGATCGCGGGCGCAACGTCCGCCGTTTACCAATCCGCCTCGGCTGATGCCACCCAGGCCGGGGTCTACTCCGTGGCGGTCTCCAATGCCGGCGGCACGACGATCTCCAACGCTGTTCCGGTGGGCGTCATTCCCGCCGGCACGATCGCGACGCAAGCGGCGACTTCCGCCCATGTTTCGGGATCTCCCCTCGCCATCGCCAACACCGTGACCTATCCAGGCACCGCGACGGCGCTGGAGTGGAAGGTCGCCCTTCCGGCCGGCTGGAGCTTGATCGGCGACACGACCGGCGGTGCCAGCTCCCGGCCTGCCGGCGGTGCGACCGGGGTATTGACGTGGGCTTGGTCGACCGTCCCGCCAAGTCCGGTGAGCTTCTCTTACTCCGTGAGCATTCCGGCTGATCAAGGCGGCGTGCGGACAATCGCGGCACCGGTGACGCTTGCTTTGGCCGGTCCGAATCTCCTGCTGCTCGCGAGCCCCGACCCCTTGCACGTGACGCTCGGACTGCACTCGGCCGACACGGACCGTAACTTCCGGATCAGCCTGCTTGAGCTGACGCGATTGATAGAGCTCTACAACTGCCGTAACGGAACCACCCGCACGGGTTGCTATGCCTTGGCAGCAAGCGCCACGGAGGACGGCTTCGCCGCGGATCCGGCACGCTCTTCGTCCGCAGCGATCACGCTTTCCTGCTATCACAGCGCCGATTTCAACCACGACGGAAAGATCAGCTTGGTCGAGCTGACTCGAGTGATCGAGCTGTACAATTACCGGAGCGGAACCACTCGCACCGGCCAGTATCGTTCCCAAGCCGGAACCGAGGACGGTTTCATGGCCGGGCCATGATGCTTCCGGAGCTTCGGATCTTTGGGGCCGTCCCTGTCGTCAATGGCCGGGACGGTTGAACGCCCTTGTGGTGAAATCGAGAAACGCCTGCCAGTCGGCGGGAAGGATGGTGTGGCCGCCGGTGTGGTAGAGGAAACCGAGGTCGCCGTTGATGACCGGTGTATCGAGGGCGGGTATCTCCTTCACTCCGAGGTCGGCGCCGCCGAGGAACCGCCAGACGGGACCTGCGGCCGCGAGCGCGAGAAATTGCCCACGCGGATCGGCCCACTGGTCCTGTGTTCCACCGGTGACGAACACCGCACGCGGGGCGGAGAGGGAGATCAGCAGGTGCGAGTCGACCGGCATCGTGTGCCATTTTCCCGGATACTTCTGGAAATTGCCGGCGAACTGCCAAGGGAAGTTGGCGGCCATGTCGTCGACGGACTCGCCGTAGTCCCGTCGCGCGAGCGCCGCGCCCATTTCGCCGCTGCAGCTGGAGAATACGACGCGGAAGCGCTCGTCGGTCGCGCCGACCCAGAGCGCCGTCTTGCCGAGGCGCGAGTGGCCGATCACGGCGACGCGGCCCGCGTCGAGGGCAGGATTCGTCAGGAGATAGTCGGTGATGCGGCTCACACCCCAGCTCCACGCGGCGATGGTGCCCCATTCGTCGGCGGCGGGTTTGTCCTGTCCTGGGCGCAGGGCGAGGCGGCGCACGCCTGTGAGGTGGCTTTCGGCGCGGTCGCCCTCGATTTCCGTGTAGCGCAGGAGCGCATACGCGTAGCCGCGGCCGACGATGTCCGCCAGCGAGGCATGTTCGCGGGGTATGGTCCGCGGCGGTGTAGTCTTGGCTTCCTTCGGCGAAGGGAAAGCGGGTGCCAGTCCCGGCGGCGGACCGAAGAGCAGCTGCACCAGGAGCGGGGCCGGCGTCGCCCGCGGCTTCGGAAGGTAGAGCACCACGTTGACCTTCGGTCCGTCCGGACCGGGCCCGAAATGCCCGACGAGGTGCTGGCGGGTCGCGAGACCGTCGAGGACGGTCGTATCCGTCGCGCCGACCTCGAAGCGCACCGCGGGTACGGTCGCGGGCACGCGGCCATAGATCTCCGACTCGTAGAGGGCACGGATCTCCGCCCGGCGGCGGGTCCAGTCGGAAGCATCGCGCACCGCGCGCCCGTCCTGGAACACAAGCGGGTCGGGCAGGGTGTAGGCGCCGACCTTGTTCTCGTCGTAATTCGAGACGTGTCCGGTGGCGGCGTAGCGAAGGGGATTGCCGTTGGCGTCCTGGCGCGGTCGTGGGTCGGTGGGCGCGTTGGCCGCGCTAGCTTTGGCGGGGACAAGCAGCAAGAGAGCGGCAAGGAAAAGGGTGAGGGATTTCATGGGCTTCGGGGTGGTCCAGCCGGTCGCAGGACGAGCGTAAGGGTGGCAAGGTTGTGCTGGATCCGACGGAGGTGGTTGGCCTGAAGGCGTCGGTTGGCTGCCCGGATTAGTTCCCGATTTAAACCGCGGGAAACGTTTCGCTTCAGACGATCGTTTCGGGCGGCAGTTGCAGGCGGGCGATGGCGGCCATGATGCGCTCGCTTGCCACCTGCGCGCGGTCCTTGCCGGCCTTGGGGTCGTCGTAGTCGGAGGGTGCGAGGGGCTCGCCGAACACAACGCTCACGGGAGTTCCGAATCGCGGGGCGCGGCTTTTCCCGTAAGCCTCGAAGGAACCGAAAATGCGCACGGGCACGACGGGCACCTGCGTTTTGATCGCGATGAATCCGACTCCGGGCTTCGCCGGCTGCAGATTGCCGTCGGGTGTCCGGGTGCCTTCCGGAAACAAGATGAGGCCGCGCTCTTCCTTCAGGGCGCGCAGTACGCGTTTGATCGCGCTCACGTCCTGGCCGCCGTCGCGATCGACCGGGATGGTGCCCACGGAATCGAGCCACCACGAAGCGAAGCCTGGCTTCCAAAGCGTCTTGCGCGCGAAGTAGGCGATCTGGCGGGGGATGAGGCTGCCGATCGCCGGCGGGTCGATGAAGCTCGCGTGGTTGGCCGCGACGAGAAATCCACCGCTCGCCGGCAAATTTTCCATGCCGCTCGCCTGGCCGCGGAAGAACATCTCGAAGAAAACGCGCAGCAGGTAGTGGCACACGCCGTAAACCGGCGACATCTCCACCTGGGGAAACGCGCGGCTCATGCGGACAAGGCGGCCGCGATCGGACGCGCGATTGTTTCCACGACTTCTTCGAGCGTATTGAACGTGGTGTCGACGGCGACGGCTCCGGGCGGAAGGGCGAGGGGAGCCGTCTGCCGCGAGGAATCGAGCCGGTCACGCTCCGCAATGGAGTCCTGTCCGCCTTCGCGGGCGCGGCGACGGGCGCGCTCCGCCGGATCCGCGTGGAGAAAGAATCGGAAGTCGGCCTGCGGGAAAATCACCGAGCCGATGTCGCGGCCCTCCATCACGAGTCCGCGGAAACCGCGTTCGCGCGCGAAGCCGGCCTGGCCGCGCTGGTAGGCGAGCAGGAAGGCGCGCACCGCGGGAACGGCGGCGAAATGAGAGACATGGGCGTTGACCTCGCGACCCCTGATCTCGGCCTCCGGTACCACGCGGCCGCCGACTTCCATCAAGGCCGATCGGCCCTCGAGCCGCGTGCCGAGGGTGATGCGACCGAGAGCCGACTCCACCGCCGATTGGTCCGTCGGCGTCACGCCGGCGCGAAGTAGTTCCGCCGTTAGCGCGCGGTAAAATGAACCGGTGTCGACGTGCAGGAGGTTGAACCGGGCGCTGAGCGCACGCGAGGTGGACGATTTTCCGGAAGCCGCGCCGCCGTCGATCGCCACAATGAGGAAAGTCTTCGGAGTCATCGGCGGGCGGAGGAGCGGATGCGCAGGTTTTCCAAGACGGTGAAGAAATCCGGGAACGTCTTCGCGCAACACGCCGGCTCACGCACGGTGAGCCACGGGCGGCCGTCGCCGTGCAGGTCGTGGCAGCCCAGGATCCCGAGGCTCATCGCGAATCGGTGGTCTCCGTGGGTATCCACGGTCTCGCCGGCGCGGAGCGGACGGGGATGGATGGTGAGCGAATCCTCCGTCTCCTCCACTTCCTGCCCGAGGCGCCGGAGCTCTCGCGCCATTCCGGCCACGCGGTCCGTCTCCTGTTTGCGGGTGTGCGCGATGCCCGAAATGCGGGTGCTGCCCTCCAGCAACGGCGCGATCGCCGCAAGGGTAAGGAAGGTGTCGGAAAATCCGCTGAAGTCGCGTTGCACGCCGCGCCGCCGCCCGCCGCCAAATGCCGCCCGTACCGCACCGCCCGTGGCTGTGACCTCCAAGCCGGCTTCCTGCAGCACGTCGATGAAGCGGGTGTCGCCCTGCAGGCCGGAACCCGGCCCGTGCAGTCCGGGCAACTCAAGCGCGCCCCGGGTCACGAGCGGCAGCGCTAGGAAGTAACTCGCCGCCGTGGCGTCGGGCTCAATTCGGTAGGGATCGGCTGCGACGGCGAAATTTCGCTGGGGACTGACCCGGATCAATTCCGGCGAAACCCAAGTGGGCGGCGGTTGGCCGAATTCCCCGAGCAGCGCCGCGGTCATGTCCACAAACGGCCGGCGCACCGTGCCCGACAGCGCGATCTCCACCGGGCCGCGCGCGAGCGGAGCGACCATGAGCAGCGCCGAGAGCAGTTGGCTGCTCTCACTGGCGTCGAGCGTCACGCGGCCGCCGTCCAAGCCGCGTGCGCGGATTTCAACCGGCAGGAAGCCCTCTTCGCCGGTGCAGCGGATGTCGGCCCCGAGCTGGCGGAGCGCGGCGATCAAGGGCTGCATCGGGCGGCGCCGCATCTGCGGGACGCCGTCGATGCGGTGCGTGCCCCGGGGAGCGGCGGCGCAGAGCGCAGTCAGAAAACGCGCGGCGGTGCCCGCGAGGCCGACGAAAAGATCCGTTTCGGCGGATGGGAAGGCGTCTTCCTGGCGGGAGACGGTGATCGTCGAGGCGGCTTCGTCGGATTGAACCTGAAACCCCAGCCGGCCGAGCGCAGTGGCCATCAGGCGGGTGTCGTCGCTGAAGAGCGCGCCGGAGAGCCTGACCGGTTGCGGACAGAGCGCTGCCAGCAGCAGGGCGCGATTGGTCAGGCTCTTGGAGCCCGGCGGCCGCACCACCCCGCTCACGGGCGACGTGAATGGCGTGATCGGCAGCAATTCGGGCAGGGACATTCGCCGCGGAGGCTCAAGGACCCCCGCCCGCGCGCCAAGGATTTTTCGGGTGTCAGTGCTCACCCGGGGTATCGCGGGAAACAAGCCGACGAGCCAGGTCGGGGGTTCCCGCCTCGCGGAGGCGCGCTCGCTCGCGATGGGGCGCGCCCTCTACGCGTTTTGTTTTATTCATGAGCTGCCTTCAGGCCCGCACGGAACCGACTTGAAGGCGGGGCGGAGTCACCACGAAGGGGCGCGCACCACCGGCTGCATTTCCCCGCGGGGCAGGGGCAGTTCCAGCCGCTCGATCGCGCCGTCGAAAAGCAGGCGACGTTGTTCCGGCGAGAGGCCGGGCTCGAAGAGCGCCTGCCGGTATTCACGGTAGACCGCCTCGGTCTCGCGTGCGTTGGCGACGCGCACCGCGGTGCCGATCGCCTGGTCGAGTTTGCCGCTCTCCCTGACCCCGAGTGTTTTGGCCGCCTCGGCGCGGATGGCATCCCGTTCCGCGAGCAGGGTGGCGAGTCGCTGGTCGTACTCGGCGCCGGCCTCGGAGATGCGTTCCCGCGCGGCGACGATACGCTCGAGGACCGCGGGCGGGATTGCTCCGCCGCCGCGGAGCGCGCGGCTTGGAATCACGACAAAACGCAGGCCCTCCGCCTCGAAGCGGTAGCTCGCCTGCATTGGCAGATCGCGGGTACCCGCGAGGATCGCCTCAATCCGTTCCACCGCCCGCCGCTGCGCGGCGCCGATGTCCTGCAACAGGGTGTTGAGACGGGTCTGGAGGGAGGAAGGGAGCGGGGTGCGTTCCATGACCGGCATGATTTCCGTCCGGCCCGAGAGGCCGCGACGGATCTCCTCGGCGAGGGTTTCCAGTTCCGCGAGGGGCGTTCGCTGCCTCTCGGCGAGCGCCTTGAGCGGATTGGGACGGAAGAACGCGAAACGGAGCCCGTCGTAGGCCACGACCGCGTCGTAGAGCTCCTTTTTCAGGGCTGATTTACGCGTCTCGTAATCGGCGAGCCGGGCGGCGACCTCGGCGGGCAGATCGGCCGGCACGGAGATGCGGGCGGGCTCGGGAGGAAAGAAAACGTACGGGTGGTTGGCGGCGGCGGCCTCGGGATTTTCCCCGGCGTTGAGCAGCTCAAGCGCGATCTCGCGCAGCAACCGGCGCTGCGCCGGCAACAGGGCTTCCTGATAATAGGCGGCGGCGCGCATCACCTGCGCGACCTCGGAAGGCGAAAATCCCCGGCGTTCATTGTCGCCCAGCCGCCACTGGCGGTACGCGTTCCAGCTGAGGTCGCTGGAGCCCAGATCACGGCGGAGTCCCTCGGCCGATTCCTCGAGCGCCCGCAGCGCCGTGGCCTGGCGGGCCGCGAAGGCGCGGAGCGCCGTCGCCCGCTCAACCGGTTCGAGCGTCTGCACTCGCTCCAGTTCCGCACGGAGCTCGGCCAGGAGCGCGACCTTCGCGCGCCGGTAATCCTCGAGGCGCCCCCGTAGCTTTTCCGGCAGGCGCTTGAGGGCTAGGCGGGTGGCGAGGGCGGGGTAGAAAGGCTCGTTGACGTAGGCGGCCATCTCCGGCGGCGCCGCGAGACGTCCGCCGGCGGGGTTGGAGCGCGGCAGCGCGCGGCCGAGCGGGGGTGGAGTGGGAGGGAAAAAAACCGGCACGCGCTCATCGATGAACTCGCCGCCACGCATCCGGGGCTCGGACGGTGAGCGGCCGGAATCGGGATCGGGTATCTGGCCCGCGCCGCTTGCCGTCAGCAAGGCCGCGAGAGCGAAGCCGCGGATTACCGCCGGCCGCCGTGGCGCGGGATGGGGGCCTCGGAAGCGCATGGGGAAATCATGCCCTTGGCGCAAAGGTTCGCCAAGCCGGGACTCGCGCCGCCAAACGGACCTCAGAGCCGCAGGAAGAGGCGCTCGAGTCCGTAGGCGAGCGCGGCCGTGACCGGCAGGGTGAGCACCCAGGCCCACAGGATGCGTTCCACGACGCCCCATTTCACGGCGCTGAGGCGCTTCGTTGCACCGACGCCCATGATGGACGTGGAGATCACGTGGGTGGTGGAGACTGGCACGCCCATCGTGGCGGTACCGTGGAGGATGAGGGCGGCTGTGGTCTCGGCGGCAAAGCCGTGCACGGGCTGCATCTTCACCATCTTGTGGCCCATGGTGCGGATGATGCGCCAGCCGCCCGCGGCGGTGCCGGCGGCCATGGTGATGGCGCAGGTGATGACGACCCAGGTGGGGATGTCCTTGAACTCCTGCACGCGGAGGAAATGCGCCCATTCCGGCAGGTTGGCGAACGCGCCGGTACTGGTACCGGTGAAGAGGGCAAGGGTGATGATCCCCATCGTCTTCTGCGCGTCGTTGGAGCCGTGGCTGAATCCCATGAAGCCCGCGCTGATCAGCTGGGCCTTGCCGAAAATGAGGGCCACGATCCGTGGCGTCGCCCGGCGCAGGATGACCAGTAGCACTCCCATCAGCACGGCGCCCCCGATGATACCCACCAGCGGCGACGTGAACATGGGAAGCACGACCTTCGGCCAGAGTCCGATGGCCGCGCCCTTCTTGTCCGTCGCGCTCCAGATGAGGACGCTCCAGTTGCCGGCTGCCGTCGCCATCGCGGCGCCGCAGAGGCCGCCGATCAGCGCGTGGCTCGAGCTGGAGGGCAGGCCCAGCCACCAGGTGAAGAGATTCCAGATGATGGCCGCGAGCAGCGCCGCGAGCACGGTCGTCATCGTCACCGCCGAGGCGTCCACCAGCCCGCCGCTGATGGTCTTCGCGACGGCGGTGCCCACGAGGGCGCCGATCAGGTTCCAGAACGCGGCCCACATGACCGCGGCCCGGGGGCTCAGGACCTTGGTCGAGACCACCGTCGCGATCGCGTTCGCGGTGTCATGGAAGCCGTTGATGTATTCGAACGTGAGCGCGGCGAGCAGGACGATCAGGAAAAGGGTCATGGGCGGTCGCGCGGAGCCGGGACGGAAGGCGTTTTCGCCTCAGGAATGCTTGAGCACGATCTGTACGACGACGTTGCCCGCGTTGCGGCAACGGTCCACCGCCTGCTCGACCATCTGGTAGAGATCGTGGAGCACGACGAGTTCGCGCGGGTCGCACGGCGACTGGTAAAGCTCCTTCATCAGCTGCAGCATCACTTTGTCGGCTTCGCCTTCGGCGAACTGCAGGCGGTCATTGGCCTCGCGGATCCGCTCGACGTTCGTGCCGCCGCGCAGTTGACCCACCATGAACACGACGGCGTCCGCCGCCTGAAGCATCAGCTCCGCCTGGCGCTCGAACGCCGCGTGCGGGATGCGCCCGGGATAGATCGAGAGCCGCTCGGCGATCTTTTCCACCTGCTTCGGGATGCGGTAGAGCGCGAAGGAAAGCTCCTCGATGTCCTCCCGCTCCAGCGGCGTGACAAATGTTTTCGCGAGCGCCTCGGTCATTTGCTCGCGGATCCGCTTCTCCTTGCGGCGGCTCTGGATGAACTCGTCGAGGGACACGCCGGCCGCGGCGCCGGAGGCGATCGTCCTCAGGGCGTCGGCGAACAGCTCCGCGCTGCGCTTCGCCTCCTGGGCGCCCGCCTCAAGGAGATCGAAGAACTTGTCGTCTTTGCCGAGGAGTTTCTTGAGGGAAAGCATGTGCTGGTGGAATGGCGGACGACCGGTCGATGGCGAAACAAATCTCCTCCGCCTCAGCCTTTCCCGCGGAGTGTGATCCAGAGCAGGCCGATGCGTTCGCGGAGGGCAAGGGAACTGCCGCCCAGCGCGTCGAAGCCGAAGAGGAAGTCGTCGAAGGAAAGCGGGTCGTCGTGATGCGCGCGGTAGTCGCTGGGGCACGCCAGGGCATCGGCGCCCGTGGCGCGGAAGAGCGCCATGGCGCGCGGCTGGTGCCACGCGGACGTCACCACCGCCACCGGCGCGCCTGCCGCAAGGCGCGTGACGAGGTTGGCCTCGTCTTCCGTGTCGCGCCCTTGCTCCGAGAGAATGATCCGAGCCGGATCGATCCCGAGTTGCACCGCCGCGCGGGCGAGCACAGCCGCGTGCGTGGGTTTTCCCGCGGGCCCGCCGCCGGTCATCACGAGCCGCGCCTCCGGGACGGCGCGGGCGATCCGTACCCCCTCGGTAAGACGGGAGATGGCTGAGGACGAAAGAAGGTTCGTAGCCGCGACCCCCGGGGAGAAGCCATTCCCGCCGCCGAGCACCGCGATGAAACGCACGCGCGCCACGGCTTCGGGCACAGGCTGTCCCGGAGTGAACTCAGCCACCGGCGGATGAAGATCCTGCAGGCCGCGTAGGAGCGCCTTGCTGACGAGGCTCTGGCTGGGCACGAGCACCAATCCGACGCCCGCGAAGACCAGCGCGCGCCCCAGCCGCGGCCGCCGCCCGCGTCGGATCAGCCAGAGGCCCGCGACCACCAGCAACAAACCCGCCTGCAGCGGCATCAGCCAGAAACTGATGAACTTCTTGAGCCAAAAAAGCATCGCCCGAGACAAACGGGAGCGACGGCCCAGCGCCAGCCCGAGTCTGAAAGACCGGCCGATCACCGCTGTGGCGCGCCGGCTGCGGCCGAAGGAAATCGGAGGTGGGCTCCGTCCTCATTTCTGAGGGGCGCCCTGTGTGGAAAGTGGCCGACAGCGGGCGCGTTTCCGCCGGGCTGCGCGGCGCTTGTCCGACCACAAAAAGGCGCCGGAGGGTTCCGGCGCCTTCGGGTGAGGAGCGTTTTTGCGCGGCTTCAGCGCATCTTCGCGAACGTGGACTGGAGCAGCGCGAGGTCGGCGGCGCCCTTGGTGCGCTCCTTGGCCTTGCGGATGAGGTCGGCCTCGAGCGCGTTCTTGGTTGCGCGGGACTTGTTCTCGTAGAAGACGCCGAACGCGCCCGGCCACGCCTGGCCGGCGAGCTTGAACGCGGCCACCTCGTCGGTCGGGTCGTGACGTTGCGCGTCCTCCGGCGAGCCGTCGTTCTTCTTCTCGTCGATCAGCGTCCAATTTCCGCCCTTACGCGGCACGGCGGCGTCGAACGCGCCCTCGAAGAACTCCACGCACTCGGAGAGGATCTCGACCACCGAAAAACCGTCGTGGCGCGCGGCGCGGAGCATCATGTCGGTCATGTGGTTGACCTGGGTGGCATGGCTGCGGGCGACAAACGTGGCGCCGCTGTTGAGCAGCGTGCGCATCGGGTTGATCGGCTGGTCCATCGCGCCCCAGGGGTCAGTCTTCGACTTGAAGCCGATCGGCGACGTGGGAGACGTCTGCTTCTTCGTCAGGCCGTACACCGAGTTGTCCATGATCACGTAGGTGAGGCGGACGTTCTTGCGGGCGGTGTGCGTGAGATGGTTGCCGCCGATCGAGAAGCCGTCGCCGTCGCCGCCAAACACGAACACGTGGAGCTCGTCGTTGCCGAGGCTGATGCCGGCGGCGAAGGGCAGGGCACGTCCGTGGATGAAGTGGCCGCCGTGGGTGTTGACGAAATACGGGAAGCGCGAAGAGCAGCCGATGCCGGCGAACGTCACGATCTTCTCGTGCGGGTACTGGAGCTTCTCGAGGACGCGGTAGAACGAAGCCAGCACGGCGAAGTCGCCGCAGCCGGGGCACCAGGTAGGGTGGTCGGCGGTGAGGATCTTCTTGGTGAGCGGGGCGCCCGCGGGGGCGGGAGGGGTGGCAACGGCGGAGGACATGGGATTTTTCCGGTGGGGGTGCGAAGGGGGCGGGTTCAGCGCGCGGCGAGGGGGCTCGGGCGGGCGGTGCCGACGGATTCGAGGAGAGCGGCGTGGCCAAGGTGGCGGGCGACGCCGGCGACCAGTTCGCTCACCTTGAAGGTGAGGCCGTCCGTCTTGCAGACGCTCACGATCGCCGGATTGGCGATGCGCGCGCGCAGCATCATGGCAAGCTGCCCGAAGCCGTAGACGCCCTCGTCGTTGAGCTCGGCGACCACGATCTTGCGGTAGCGCGCGAACACGGCCTCGAGGCCGTGCGGCAGCGGGTGGACGTGCCGGATGTGCATGTGCCCGCCCTTGATCCCGGCGTCTTGCACGCGGGCCAGGGCCTCGCGGCCGGGACCCCAGTTGGAGCCCCAGGTGACGAGGAGCACTTCGCCCGCGGGGTCCCCGGAATGTTCCGGAGCGGGCAGGGTGGCGGCGAGCGCCTTGATCTTCTCGCGACGCTTCGCGTTCATCTGCGCGTGGAGCTTCGGGCTGCCGGTCGGGTGGCCCATCTCGTCGTGCTCGAGGCCGGTGACGGTCGGGTCTTTGCCCGAGGCGATGCGCGAGCCGGCGGGTGCGTGGCGGGTGACGCGATCGAGCGGGTAGGGTTTGAAGTCGGCGGGGCGCTCCGAGCGGTCGACCTTGGCGTCGGTCATGAGTTTCGGCAGGTCGGGCTCGTCGAACGCCTCGATGCGCGACGAGAGACCCTGGTCGGTGAGCAGCAGCACCGGTGTGGAGTATTCGCGGGCGATGCGCACGGCCTCCATGGCGGTGTAGAAGCAGTCCTCGACGTTCTTCGGCGCGAGGACGACGCGCGGGGTGTCCCCGTGGCTGCCGTAGATGGCCTGCATGAGGTCGGACTGCTCCACGTTGGTGGGCATGCCGGTCGAGGGACCGCCGCGCTGG
>SXGQ01466771.1_pt1 | contig 12013 bp, 6 predicted proteins | sample 3178371 | NCBI WGS metagenome assembly SXGQ01 (sample SAMN11356859, study PRJNA531348) | freshwater metagenome | isolation source: freshwater sample F1-20 | place: China: Fuxian Lake, Yuxi | collected 2017-12-25 | reverse complement strand
ATGACGAAGATACTGCAATGTATCACAATTCAACCAAAATGGCTAAGAAAGGTCTTCCACCAGGTTTAGCTAAGTGGATGGAAGAGAACGGCAAAGGCAAGAAAAAGTCTGAAGATCATGATGAAGAAGACGATGATAAAGAAGATGAAGATCACAAAGACGATGCTAAAGGTCCTATGAAAAGAAAAGGTCCTAAGAAAGATGATAAAGTCAAGAAAGCATACGTATTTAATCATCCTTCACAACTTTCTGCAGAAGCAGTTGAAGCAGCAGAAGCTGCTGGTGATGAGCACTTAAAGAGTGCAATTCTTGCTGCTAGACACGACAGAAGAGTAAGACTTGCTTCTCAAATTGAAACAAGAATAGCATCAGAAAATGAGAAGTCTGTAAAATTAGCACAAAGAAGAGCTTACAGAGAAGCTTTAGTTCAAAGTGTTGAAGATGTTCCTGCAACACCAGTAAAAACTGCTTCAAGAAAAACTCAACCTTCTGGAATGACTCAAGCTATGAAAACAGCTTTTGCGCAAAAAGCTCTTGCTGAAGGCTTCCCTGTAGAATATATCCAAGCAAGAATTGGTGAAGTTCCGGCTATTGCTCAAGATAAAACTGCAGATATCAAAAATGTATTAGCTTCAGACCTTGAAATCAATACAAAAATTGCAGCAGCATCTTCAATGATTAAGACAGCAACTCTTTCCGACGCTGATTATTCAAGACTCATTGATTATTGGAAAAATGATTTAGGCTATGGCGATCAAGAGTGGATCGATGCCTTATTCACCAAGAAATACGACAAGAAAAATTAATTCCTCAAGAAAAATAAGTCCCAAGGCTTATGCCTTGGGACATTCTTGAATAAATTAAGGATATAAAAATGAGTAGATTTAGAAAAGTATCAGAAATTGAAAATATACCAAGTTTTTTAGAAAAGAAATTTGTTGGCGCTCAAGTTGAAATTGAAGATGATCCATATGCTGAATTAAGAAAAAATTCTGTCGAAAACAGAATGAAAATTTCTAAGCAAAACATTGGTTTTACTAAGGAAGCGAATTCACTAAATAAATCTTGGGAAAAAATTTCTGGACCATCTCTTTACAACGATCTTAGACAAGAAACTGTAGAAGACAGACTTTTATCACAAGATTTTTCTGCAATTAAGAGAACAGGTTCTTTTTATGATGATGGTGAGAGTGCAAGAACTACCACAAGTGGATTGAAAGCATACTCATCCGAAGAATATATGGATTGTATGTTTAGAGGTTCATCAAACATTTTTAATCCAGATATGATTTCTATTTCAAGAGAGTTCCTAAATTCACAGGAAACAACAACTGAACAAGCAATTATCGAAATGCAAAGACAAAGAGAAGCAAAAGCTTCTAGGCATCAAGCTTGGGAAGAAAAAAATATAAATAGAATTAAAAAAGCAAATGTTGTTAACTCAAGAGCTCATTCAATCTTAAGAACATCTTCTGATAATGAATATAACTCAACATTTGGGATGATTGATCCTGAAAGTTTAGACCAAAGAGAAAGTATGCGTATTGCAAATCAAGATCGTGTTAGAAACGAAAGATTAGCAATTCAAAAGAACTTCCAAGATCAAATGATTGAAAAATCTAAAAACAGAGCTCAAACAGTTTCTGATATTTATAATAATATAGATTTAGATTTAAGATAAGAAATGGATCCAAATAATTCTGGAGGACCTGCGTTAGCATCAAATCCTGCCAATGGAATAAACAATATTCCATTGGGTGGTGAAAATGCAGAAGGTGTAACAGAATCTGAATTGCAAAGCATTTTGCAAAAAGTATTAGCTAGTGATGGTGACTTTCATTCTTTAGCTGACGAAGTAGCGAATGTTAGTCTTAGAGTTGTAGATGAAAAACTAAGACACAAACTAGACACTTTATCAAAAGCTTTAATGCATTCAAATAGTGGCAGAACTAGAACTAAAGATCCTCTTACTGGTGAACTAGATCCTACTTATCAAGATATAGCAAGAGATATCAATAAACTTTATATCACATCTAAGAGGGAAAGCAAAGTGTACAACAACTCAAGATTAGCAATTACAGTACAAAAGAAAAAGAAAAAGACTCGTGGAAATCCTTTTAGAGTTTTAATGGGAAAAGTTGGAAAACTTCTTGACCATGGAGTCGAAAAAAGTGACATTGTAAGATATATAGCTAAGCTTAAGTATTGGAATAAAGAAACTATTGAACGTGCAGTTGATATCGTCAAAGATTATAATAGAAAGTTAAAACGAGACGATGAAAATGAAAAAAAAGAAGATAACAAGAAAGAAGCTGTCAAAACTGCTTCATTAAATTACGATGAATCTCCAAATTTTCACAAAAGATCAACTGGAGAACTGATTTCCCGTGCTTGTTTCTTATTGGATTTACTAGATTACAGCAAGTCAACTCCTCAAGGTGATTTCAAAGATCCTGCTGACAAAAAAGGCGCAAAAGAAGAATTAACTCAAATAAGAAAAGCATTAAGTGACAGAGGATTTGACAAAGAAGAACTTTCAATGCTTGGATTGGGAAATTAATTATGGAACACGGATATAAAATCACAACAAATTACGAAACTCATGATCCAGCTAAGATTGAAAAAATAATGGGTAAATCTAAAATTGGTGGTATGGGTTTACTGGAAATGCTTCAAGAAACATTATCAAATCTTGGCGATAACGAAAAACTTCCACATAGTTCCCCTTTTCATGTATTGTCTGCAGATGATTTTGATGATGATCCAATTGCTAATAGCTTTAAGTCTATGGGTGGCCCAGAAATAATGATTGCAATTCCAGCCACAAAAGTTCATAGTGCATACAAAAAATTAAATAATATCAAACTTTCAAGCCAAAGAAACATATTACGCTATGCTTATGTCTCTTTGCAAAGTTTTCTAAATAAACAATCTGATGCAGTTAGACTCGAAAGAGTAGCTTACACAAAAGATGAAAAGTCATCAGGTTATTGGCAAATTGAATCTATCAATGCTTTAGATAGTCTTTACAAATTTTCTGACAATGTAATTTCACGTTCATTTTTAGACAAATCCAGAAATATTATTCTTTCTGGAGATAAAGAAAGCATAGCAGAAGTGAGTGAAAAATTAAAGCAAAAATTTGCAAGCATAACTCCAAGTGAAATGAAGAGGGTAGCCTACACGACTTTAGCTACACAAGATAATGAGCCTTACTTATTATGTCCTAAAGGCAAACTACAAGGTAAAGGCCCTGTTCCTATGGAGATTTCAAAATGTCGTGAAAACTGCATCGATTCAAGAATTGCTAAAGATGGAACTGTGTCTTGTGCTTATGCTGATTGGATGAAAACTGCATTCCAATCTCATGACGAAGTTATGGCAAGATTAGATGTTCATAGACATCCTGATAATGAAGAAAATTTACTAAATCTTGCTGAAGGTGAAAGATCCAAAAAATTAACTGAAGGTGAAGTTGCATTTGAAGCAAGATTTGAAAATTCTGACAGAGGAGCCAATAAAGTTCGTGGCAAACACAATGAGTCAGAATCGAGAGAAAAACAACTTTCTTCTTCAAAACCAGTTCAATGGGGTCATCAACAAGGTGATAAACCTGTTAGCAGACCAAAGCAAGCCCAAACTGATTCAATGAAAACAATTGATTCTCAATTACCAAGAAAAGAACAATCAGGCAATGAGTATCTTGAAGCTTTGCTCAGAAAGTTAAATAAAGTTGAATCTGACACAGAATCAGTCAAGGAAGACGAGCTTGATGATGCTGGATTGTACTCAAGAAAAGGTGATATGGAAGAGTCATACGCCGAACAACTTATGAAAGGCAATAATCCAATATCATATAGAGATGAACTTAATAAAGACAAGCCAGAATCAAAAGACTCTGTTTCAAATTTACTCAATAAAAATATTTCTGCGTCAAAAAAAATTGATGAACATTCAATGGAAAAAGAACTCGAATCTCACAGACATAATAATAAAAATGACAAAACCATTGAAGAATTATTAAGTGGTACTGATGAGGATGACTTTGGACATCAATTTTCAGAAGAGGATCTTAAGAGATTTGCTGATGAACTTGGTTTAGATTACGTTATGGAATCTAAAAGAGAAGAATACGACGATGTGGTATAGAAAAGTCATTTCACAATATGGTGGTGGAGTAGATTTTTCTCAAAACTCATCTAACGGTACAGAAGCTGGAATTGATATTGTTGATGATATTGACTCTGAACCTATGGGTCTTTATGATGAACTTGCTGGCATTTTAGAAAAAATGGATAAATCTATTCACGATTATTATAAAATGAACCATAAGCAACAAAAAGAAATTTGGGATTTACTGGTAGATAGACCTCATAGAATGAATATGGACAATAACGGTCAATTTATTGTCAGTCCGCAATCTGCGTCTACTGAAGCAAGAAGACACTCTCCGTTTCATTCCCCGCCAGAGTTCACTCCTTTAGAACAGCAATTGAGAGGTTCGCAGCAGTTCAACAACAATGTCTTTCCAGATGATTCTAATGCCTCTAAAAAAGGCGAGGGTTTTCAACACTTTAAGAATGGAGAAGGATATACCCAAGCTTTGACTGGCAAACAAGATCCAAAATTGTTCGGACAGCTGCCATCAAATCAGACTTGGTTCTAGATAAAAATAGAGCGGTATAATATATGTTATGGCAACAAAAGCATCTCTTGCATCTGCTATAAGAACAGCAGCAACACAAGTTTCAGGTTCAACAAATACAACTTCAGCAGAATCCAAACAAGCATATGCAAGTAGTCGTATTGGTTTGGGTTTAGGCCCTGGTGTCACAAGATCAGCCAGCATAAACTCTATCACTACAGCACCTAACTTTTATTCTCCTTTCTTAACCCCTTCGTCTTTTCAGATTCCTAATGCTCGAAGAGAGGTTTATCTTTGGGCAAACTGGTGGAAAAATAACGAACCAAAAGTTTCAGCTGCAATCAACTTCTATACTAATTATCCTTTCTCTGGCTGGAAGTTAGAGTGTTCATCTTCTTATGTCAAGGACTATTTTGAAAAATTAGTTGAAAAGTTAAATTTTCAAAAGTGGTTGCCTGAAATTTCTAAAGTTTATCACTTATTAGGTGATGCTTTTGTATTGCTTTCTATAGATTGTCCTCATTGCCAAGGTTCAAACTGGGATGATCAAAAAAATCAAGAATGCCAGCACGATGGCGCAACTTGGAAATCAATTTCAATTCTAAATCCAGATAATGTAATCAAGACCCCTGGTATGATTGACCAATTGGGTACTTATGCTTACAGACCGTCTGCTGAAGAAATTAGAATTGTAAATGAAAGACATCCCAAAGAAATTTATGATTCTATACCAGATGGAATAAAGAAATTAATCCTTAAGGGCGATCCTATCAAGCTTAATGACATTTCAATTCACCATTTTAAATATGGTTCAAATCCTTGGGAAGATTACGGAATTTCTATGATCCGTCCTCTTTTCCCAATCTTAACCTATAAAGACAAATTGCGTCAAGCTCAATATATGATAGCTGAACGCTTAATTTTACCAATCAAGGTAGTTAAGATTGGTAGTGATACAAGACCAGCATCTCAAGAAGACATTGATAATGTCCAAGACGAATTAGCCTCTATCGCAAATGATCCAAACCTTACTCTTGTCACCCACCACAATTTTGACCTTGAGTGGTACGGAGCAACAGGAAAAATTCACCCCCTTACTGGTGAGTTCGAACTTATTGAGCAAGAAATTTTAGACGGCGTTATGCTCAATAAGGCACTATTGAATGGTGAGGGTCCTACATATGGTAATGCTCAAGTCGGACTGCTTGCTATGGCACAAAGGCTAGAGACATTCAGACGTGAAGTAGCTCACTGGATAGAGATGAATGTGTTTCTTCCTGTTGCAAAATGGAATGGATTTGTAATAGAGGGTGAACGTGGTCAAGAAGAAATAATCTATCCCAAAATAAAGTTTGATGACCTTCAGCTCAGAGATGATACAGGCAAACTCCAAATGCTTGTAACAGCAAACCAAAATGGAGTTATTTCTAACGTTTCACTAATAGAAGCATTTGGTTTAGATTCTGACCAAGAAATTGAAAGATTAAGATACGAACAAGGCGCAAATTTTATGAGTGACCAAAATTTTGGAACTCCTAATATTTCGTTAAGTTTTCAAAGTGGAGGAGTGACAGGCCAGGGATTTGGCGCTGCTTCTGGTGGAGCTGATATGTCTGCTGCACCGCCTGCTCCAGATCTTGGAATTGGAGGTGCGACATCACCTGCTGATACTGGTGCTCCTGCAACACCGGCTGCTCCTGCCGCCCCAGCCCCTGCTCCAACTGCAAGCAATATGCTGGAAAACTACAGGTTGGCTTCTGAGATTGTAAATAGTATTTATCAAGCCAGATTAGATGATCTTAATAAATCTGACAAAATTAGAACTGCAAGTAAGAAAATCAAGTCAGCTGCTCACGAAGGTTTCATAATGAGCTTACGACCAGTCACTGGTAGAGCTAGTCTTGGCCCATTGCCGAATGAGTACGACGGTCTATTCGGGGTTATCGAAACTCCATTTATTGGTGGCACTCTATCATATCCATTAAACAATTATGCAATTAATGAAATTCAAACGTTTGCTAATCATAACAATGATTCGATTAAACAAGTTGTTGCTAAAAAATTAGAGAATGTCAATCAACCAAAAATGTTTACTTCTTTAGAAAAAAAACTTTATGGTTTATTGATGTCCTTAAATATGCCATTCCCGCTTTATGCTCAATATTCTGCTGGACCAACAATGGATTATCAATTGGACGCAGCCATTCCCAATTTGAAAATTGGTGTTGAAGCTGATGGTGAAATTTGGCATAACAATCCTGACAAAATTGCAAAAGATAAAAGAAGAGATTCTGAGTTAGCAGTCAATGGTTGGATTATAGTTAGATTTACTGACAAAGAATTACAAGATCATCCTCAAGATTGTTTGAATGTATTGATCAACGCAATTAAAAAACGGACAGGTCAAACTTCAGGCAGTAGTGGTGAAAAATTCTTATAAAACCACAATCTGTACAATAAACCCATCGAAATCGATGGGTTTAGTTTTTAAGAGTTTAAAGGTTCAAAGAGTAGATTTTTAGAATACAGGTATCAGAAACTTTATTTTAAAGGAATTTTTATATGTATAGAGTTGCAAAAGGTGGTGCTATAACTGTGCAAAGTTTTCTTAATGAAAATGACAGAGTTGCAGCAAGAGAGCACTTAATAAAAACTGCTTCTTCAAATATGAGAGAGGCAGCTAAAATTGGTTTACAATCACTCTATGCTGATCCAAAAGAAGTATTAGAAAAATACAAAGATTTCGACATTGTAAAAGAAATGCAAGCTCGCCAAGGTGCTAAATTACTTTGGGTTAGAGCCAGAGCAATTGATGCAGATGTTGTCAATGCAAATGGTGACTTGTTTTCAAAAGAAGAATTACTTAAAGAAGTTGAATTAAAAGGTCAAAAAATCCCAGCGTATAAGTCTTTTGAAGGCGTTCCAATTTACACCAACCATAAGAACGATGACATTGAACAAGCAAAAGGTATGGTTGTATACGCTGAATGGGATGAAAAAGAAAATTGCGTTTACTGTACTTTTTTTGTTGATGAAGAAGCATATCCAGACATTGCTAGGAACATTCGCACAGGTGTTATTCACGATGTAAGTATGGGAGCAAGCGTTGAATGGGGTGTTTGTTCAATCTGCGGAAACAAAGCATATACTGAAAGAGACTATTGTGAACACCTTAAGAAATATAAAGGCAAAATTTATCCTGAGACAGGTAAAAGAGCCTATGAAAAAAACTATGGTGTCAAATTTATTGAATTAAGCTGTGTTGGAGATGGAGCTTTTGAATCTTGTGAAATTCAAGAGATTTATGATGTAGACGATGTTTTGAGTGCTGCTACTAATTTGGAAAAGAAAGCTAACGAAATCAATTCAAATATAGTCTTAGCCCTACAAGAAATACCATTCAATTCATCGGAAAGAACAGCTTACGAAAGTTGTCTTAGACAGGCAAATAAAACGACAAATGTAGCGATCAAATTAGCACAACAAGCTGGTACTTTAGTAGGTGGTCAACTTCTCGCAGGACCAGGGGCTAATCAAAATTCTACAGTTGCTGCAGTTTTAGGTGCTTTAGGAATAGATCCTCGTTCTGGCCTTAATATACTTGACTTAATAAACTTATCACTTAACTTTTTAGAAGTGGCCGTGATGAATATGTTTGCAAGAAAAGATAATGTTGATTTAGGTCATGTTGGAAAAGTTACTAAATCAATGGCAGAACTTCAATCTACTATGCAAGATATGATTGATGATGGTGTCGATGTTGGCTCTGGTCAACGTCCACAACCAATCAATCAACCGCAAAATATGCCTCAAAATACTCAGGCAAATCCAGCTCAACCAATGGCAGCAAGTCCTCAAATTGGTCTAGCTAATTATTCTCCAACTGAATCTGTTGGAAAAATTATGGATATGACTAACTTTGGAAATTCAAATACAGTTGGTAGTGGTGTTGCATTAGCATCAACTAACTATAACTTAGTTTGGGCTTCAAAAGATGGAAGAAGAGAAGTATTTGCTAGTAATAATCACAAACCAGCAGATAAATTTGGAAACTTTGCACAAAGTATTCTGAATTTGAAAAATAATTTGAATAACAATGAACAAGTCAGCGAAAGTATTCAAAATGTCATTAGAATTGCTAATGAGAGAAATAAAAATATAAAAACAAACAAGCCTATAGAGGCGGGGAGCAGAAATCAAATGGATCATTTTGCTAAGATTGCATCAGAGCAAAGAAAAAAATTAGCTGCTGCTGTTACAATCGATTTCAAGGTTGAAGACAGTGCAGGTAATAGAGTTGTTCTTTCAACTGATGGATCTATAACCGGATATACGAATGGTAAAAGAACTCCTTGGGAACCACTCTTAAATGAACATCAAATTTCTATGATGGAGTCTGGCCAAGGCACTAGAGTAGCTGCAGAATTACTCAAAGATTATTCTTCATTCGTAAAAACAGCATTACTTGATGTCAAAGATAGACACGATGATAGAGAAAGCTTACTGGAAGAAGTGAGATCTGGCGAATCTTATCATAATTTGCAAGATGGTGTAAAGAGCAAAAATACTGGTGCTCCAACAACTGTAAGAGAACAAGAACTTGCAAGTAAAAGAACAGGCGAAGGAGTTGAAGCTGTAAAAGAAATTCTCCTTGGTGATGCTGGACTTTATGGCATAAGAGTTAAGGATAATGAAGTCAGAAAATCTTTGACCGAGCTTGTTAGCGAAGTTACAAAAGGCGTACCTACTGAAGTTTTAGAAAATCAATTATCTCACCATAGAGCGGAAGGAACTGCAAGCGCTCACGACATTATGGCTAAAACTATTCAAGCATTAGGTAAAGCTGTTGTAGCTTCTTATGAAACTCCAAAAACCATTTTAAGAGTAGCACAAGTTTTATCTGAAGAGCCTATGTTGCCAGAGATGATTGGTACTGCAGCTGCTGGTGCTGATATGGCTGCAGAACAAACAGAAAAAAATGAATTCTTTGGAAAATCAGAAGTAGACAATCCTGTTACTGCTGTACTTAAACAATTGGGAGCTTCAGTTACTGCAGATATTACTGCTCAAGATCTTTCCGATGCATTGTCAGTTGCAGTTGAAGAAGGCGAAATTACTAAAGAAGGCGTGACAAGATTTGCAGAATTACTTATGTCAAGCACTTCTGCACCAGAAGAAGGATTAGATGTACAATCAGAACCTTCAAAAAATGAAGAATTAAGAAGCGCACTTAGAACTGCTGTAGACAAAGAAACTGACTTAATTTCTAAAGAAGATTTGAAATCAGCAATTTCTGCTATGGCAATGTCATCTTCCGAAACAAGAACAGCTCCTGGTGAAAGTGTAGATGTTGTTGACACTATGTCGGAAAAACAACTTGTTGCTGCAATTGACAGAGCTAAAACAAAAACTGCTACAGAAGCGAGACTCAGAGCTAGAGCAAGAAGAGAATTTTGGGGAGTAAAAACTGCAAGTGCAGAAAACTTAGAAAATAATCTAATTGGATGGTTAGCTGATTACTCAACAAACTTTAACATCCCAACTCGCAAAATTGCTCTTGCTGCAAAAAGATTATCAGAGGACTTTGATTTAGCTGAAAAATTAATATCAAGAGCTTTGACTGCTAAACAAGAGGCTGACAGAACAGCTGGAATGAGCGTAACTCATACAAAATCTGATTGCTTGAGATTTATGTGCGTTGCGGAAGATTTGAATGGTATGTCTCCGGGCGATGACAGTTTTGATGAAACTTTCAAGCAAAAAGCAATGGAAGTTTTACAAAGTCATGGCTTTACAGTTGATCCAAATACCTTTGCATTTACTGATTTAGTAGTTTCAGAAAATGGCGATGTTACTGCTACTGTTTCAACTATGTCTTCCAAGACATTCAAAGTAGATGAATCAGATGAAAATGTATCAGAAATGGGCCCTGAAGAAGATTTACCAGTAGTAATGACAGAAGGTGCAAGAATTGCAAGAAAAACCAGAAGAGACCAAGTTTTAGCAAAGTATGCACAAGTTGCACCTGGAATGGGCGCACCTATGGGAGGTGCTCCAGCTCCTATGTCTCCAGCAGCTGGTCCTGTTGATCCTAATGTTGGCGCACCTGCTCCAGCTGGTGGTGATTTAGGTATTTCTGCATTGACTGGCACAGAAATGAATGAATCTTCTGATTTAGATGCAATCAGTGAACCAGGTGAGAAAAAGCCTTGGGGCTCTGTATGTCCTGTCTGCGGCTCAGACGATGTAAACATTTCTGAACAAAATGCAGATTGCCAAAACTGTGGGACTACATACAAGATTAATCAATCAATTGAGCTTGTTTCAATGGGTGACAAAGGCAAAGATTCAGGTGAGACAGAAGATCTTGGCGGATTAGGTCCTGATATGGGTCTTGGTGCAGCAACTGCTCCTGCTGAAGTGCCTGCATCTTCACCAGCTCCTCCTGGCTTAGGGCCAGTAGCAACAAACATAAGAACAATGGTAAGACTTTCTGCTACCGTTGATTCTGATGTGTACTTGAGAACTGCTATGCCTGATTTTGATAAATCAGCATCAAAAATGTTACCAGTTGGAATGATTTGTCCAAGTTGCGGTAACAGAAAAGCAAATAAAGTAAAAAATAATACCTTCTGTCACAGTTGTGGTAATTATTCAAGAACATCAGTCAAAACAAGCAAGAAAGACCCATCAAAATTGGATGTTTCTATAACTTGGATCGACTAGTTTTATGGGGAGAATTGTTTCTCCCCATAAAATAATATAAAAGGTGTAAAACCTTTTTATCAAGAACAAATAATCAGATTATAAAATACTTTTATAACACACTTTGATAAAAGATTTGATTTTATTAAGGGAAGCAGCAATAAAATGAATAAAAATTCGAAAAATGCCGAAAATGCTAGATTTGCAGCTTTAAGATTGGCAGAAATACAAGCAACTGATAAAGAAGATCTTATTCAGTGTACAAATGATATGGCTAGAACTGCATCATTAGATAATGATGAAGCTTTGGTCGTAGCTAGTGCAATAAGAGCTAAATATCTTCCTAATATTGCAAGACAAGCTGGTATTAAACTTGCTGGTTTAGATTTAGAAGATGGCAAAGAGACTGTTGACTTCGCAAACGATAAATCCGACGATGAAGAAATGGAATTTCATCACTTTGAGAGTGATGACGACGAAATGAGTGACGATGATGATGAGATGTCAGATGATGACATGGACGACACTGACGAAGTAGAAGAAAGTGATGATGTAGCAACTTTTGAAATTGAAGTTCCCGCTGATATGGTTGATCAAGCACAAAAAGCTGTGCAAGAGGCGCTAGATAATCTTCTTGGCGGAGATTTGGAATCTTCAGACGAT